>Ga0310690_10007344_pt1 | contig 14220 bp, 13 predicted proteins | sample AusTroGonzalo_MG_2_FD_207661 | JGI IMG/M metagenome (GOLD analysis project Ga0310690, IMG submission 207661) | Bovine rumen microbial communities from tropical cattle in Woodstock, Queensland, Australia - Gonzalo_04 (v2) (version 2) | ecosystem: Host-associated > Mammals > Digestive system >...
TAGTGTACCCATAGTACGCCATTGTACAAAGGGATGGCACAAACTTTCTTCTCCCACTTAAAACTTTATTTTGAGATACCTGCACCCATGTAATGGAATGGTACAGTTAAGTTCGTTGGGCGAGAGATTCTTCTGACTCCAGAGGTCACGGATAGTCTTGAGTGACTCTTTTGCAGGTATGAGGGCCTTCATATCAACTTCTTGGTCCTTTTCGCCTACGTTGAAGATACCAACGGCGATAGCCCCGTCAGCCAATGGACGACTCCATACCTCAATGTCACCATCTTTCAGGATACGGTCAGCCTGCTTGCCTAAGAGATCCTGGTCGATGGCATTCACCTCGTTATTGCAGAGCAGGTTTAGCGTGAAGTCATCCATCTGTGCGATATCGCAACCGATAAGTAGATTAGAGGAAACGAGTGTCCATAATGTGATATGTGTGTATTGCTCATCAGGTGTCAGACGTGTCTCGCGTAGGCCCTTGGTGTTCTCACCCAATCCATAACCAACCTTGCCCACCACCAGCATATCGGGATCGTTCCAATGACCGATTGAAGAATACTGTGATTTGCCTAACTGCTGATGGAAGCCTACATTGGAAATTGACTTCCACGTGTCATTAATGTCCCCTGCCGTACGCCAGCTGTTGCCGTCGCAATACAAGCCCCACAGATATACCTGTGTTCCGCCCAAGGGGCCAAGGCTGTAGAAGATATCACGGGGCTGCTGGCGCAAGTACTTCTGCATCACCAGATGGGGACGCAAACAGCTGGCGAAACCATAGTCGTTCTCCTGAACACGCACATTCTCATAGCTGCACCAGTCGTATTTCAAGTAATCAACACCCCATTTGTTCCAGACCTCAGCATCCTCCTTCTCGTGGCCAAGGCTTCCCAGATAGCCTCCACAAGTAGTGGCTCCGGGCGAGCTGTAGATGCCGAACTTCAGTCCGCGCTCGTGGAGCCAGTCCACCAGGCCCTTCATAGAGGGGAATTTCTGGTTAGCATCCAACGTACCGTCGGCATTTCGGGCTGGTGCTTCCCATCCGTCATCAATATTGATGTAGCTATAGCCATAGTCGGCAAGGCCCTTGTCGATAAGTGCCTGTGCAGAGGAGATCACCTTATCCTGCGTAACAGTCAGTCCCCAGCAGTTCCAGGAGTTCCAGCCCATAGGCGGAGTCTGACCAATCATGTTATCGCCCACCCTCAGCGTGAAGTCCTGTGAGGCTTGTCCCTTTGCATTCTCAGCCGTTACGGTAAAGGTCAGTATAGCAGGCTTGTCAATCTTTCCGCTCAGCACGCCGCTTTCTGTCAGCTGTAGACCAGCGGGCAGATCGTTACAGGTGAACTTCATAGGCTTTTCGCCCGAAACAGGGAAGCGATAGATGACAGGAGAGCCTGGACGGACGCCCCATACTGGAGCTCCGTTGAAGCGAGGCGTAGCGGGAGCCGCAGGTGTCAGGACATATTTCAGCTGCTTGCTTTGGGTGAGCACCTTTCCAGTCTTAGCATCGGTATAGGTGGCTGTCAACTGATACATCTTATCCATACTATAAGGTACTGTCACACGGACAGGTTTGTTACGCTTGAGGGAAAGCTTCTTTGTCAGCGACTTCACCTTTGCTCCTGTCTCACGGTCAGTGATGGTGACATCCAGTGTTCCAGTGGTAGCAGCCAGATACGCGTTATTAACATCTATATCATAATGGTATTGTCCGACATTGGTGTCGGTAAGGCTCATAGAGAGTCCTTCTGCAGCCTTGGGGCATGTGATAGTCAGAGGGTTGTTGTACAGACCGCCTGAGCCGCCACGGTTATAAACACGTACGGCAATCACATTCTCCGCATCCAGGCGGACACCGTCCTTCTTGATATCCACCACGTAGTTACGAACCACATTATTGGCAGGGAAATAGCCGGCTGCATTAGTCGGCATACGTCCAGTTGAACCAATCAGCTTGCCGTTCAGGAAGCACTCATCCACATCATCGGCCTTGGGCATGTTCAGGATAATGGCATTCTGCTGGTCAGCACCCTGGAGAACACTCTTAGGGATATTCACATGAATACGATACCAGCCGTACGACTTGGTGTTCTGAGGGAAGCCCTGCTTATCCCAGTACTTGGTAATATCAATATCACTCCAAGAGGCATCATCCATCTCAGGCTTCGCCCAACTCATATCGTCGCCTTGCTTGAAAAGTGCCTTGCAAATACTTACATTCTGTGCGTTTGCCTGTAGTCCCATTAGAGCCATCAATGCTGTAAATAAAATGTGTTTCATTTTTTGATTTATGGTTTTAAAAGGTGAAAAAACGATGCTTGATGCCACAAATATACGAATTTACTTCCAAAGAATCATTGTATACTTTGTAAAAAATATGGCAACAGCAACGGATGAGTGCATTTTTTCGGCCGAGAGTTAAAAAAGTAATTATCCATGTAGTTATAGAAAAGACAAGTATAAAATAACATGATATCTTTCTATAAAGGGCAAAGATAACATATGCATACTGATTTATCTATCTAAAATATTTAATGATAATTTCAGGGGGTAGAATTTGTCCCGTATGACAATTTTCATTAATTTTGTAGCAGAAATTTATTCTGATATAAAGAAAAAGGATATGAAACCTAAGTTTTCATAGTATAATTGGAGGTTTCCAGACTAATATCATTAAATCTTAAACAAATAATTATGAAAAAGAGAATTTTTATCTTTTCTGTTTTATGGGCAATGATGTTCATTGCATCTGCCCAGGAAGTGAAAGTGTCTTCTACAAAAAAGGCCGACGATGACCGAATTTACGAGATAGTAGAAGTGAATGCTCAGTTCCCCGATGGTGAGCAAGCTATGTATAAATGGCTGAGTGAGAACATTAAGTATCCTTCTGCCGCTAGAGAAAAGGGAATAAGCGGACGGGTATTAGCTCAGTTTGTTGTAAACCGTGACGGAAAAATTGTAGACATAGAGATTATGAGATCCCCAGATATCAGTTTATCAAAAGAAACAAAACGACTGCTTAAAAAGATGCCCAAATGGAAGCCCGCAACTCAAGGTGGGAAAACCGTTCGTAGTCGTTTCCTACTTCCTGTAAATTTTCACATGCATTAACAACCATGTGCTTTATTCCTATTATACCGTAGGAAAAATAAACAGAATCTGTGCCTAATCCGGAAAATACTGATTGAAGTACCGGCGCAGCACAGATTCATCATCAATAATGTCCTGCAGGTGTTTCAGGCGCTGTGCATTGGGGGAATCGTCAAACCACAGGTGCAGATAACCATTGCGACCGTATTTCTCATGCAGATGTGATACCATTCGCTGAAAATGCCCGTCGCGACCAAATGTAGGATAATGGTCAATACCATACTGAATAGTTCGGCGTATGATGGTATCTGCATCAATGAAACGGTCTGCTTCTGCCACAATACGGCCATAGACGGTACGCGGTTCGTGGCTGGATGAGGCTCGATGGTCTTCTGCAGCCTCTGCCATTATGTCTATCTGTTCTTCTGTAAACCACTGTCGCAAGTTGTAGTCGGTACGGATGATGCTGGCCGATACTTCATGGTGATGCTCACGTCCTTCACATAACCCGGTATCATGGTAGGCTGCGATGGTATACGCCATGTCTGCGTTCACACCTAATTGCCCTGCCAATTCCATGCTTTGTCGGATTACCATCATTACATGGTCACGTTGATGGGCCTTGTCGAAACTATCATAACGGGGAATTATTTCCTGTTCCACATACTTCCGAAGTTCCAAATTTACGACTGCGTTGAATGTTTCCATATCAGATGATTATGTAATCGGGTGTAAATATACCTGTTTTCTGTTGTTTTTTACATTCTTTGGTTCAGAATAAACCGCAAAATACAACAAAAAACACAAATTATCAGCATTTGAGGTTGCAATCAGAAGATTTCTGACTCTGAAATTTGGCAGAAATGTATCAGACAAATAACTTTGCTCCACAATAATGCTTATTAACAAACAACAAGTATATTGAAACAGCAAACCAATAACATGAAAAAGAAAATATTCGTCTATGCAACGCTGTTGGCAATGGTAGCATGCACAAACAACAAGCAGGTAACGGCAGTAGAAAACAATGAGGAAAACAATAAAATAGTCTTTGAGGCAGCCAAGAACTACTTCTACAATCACAATGTGGGTTTACCAAGTCCAAAAATCACTACCGAAAAGGAATTTAGGAAATACTTCGGCATGGCAACAACGATGAGTACAGACGGCAAGCCGACAGCCATCGACTTCAGCAAACAGTTTGTACTGGACATTGTTCTGCCCGCTTCTGAGTGGCTGATGGAAATCACCCCAGTAAAGGTGATGGCAAAGGGCGATACTCTATTATACTATTACCAAGTAAAGGTAGGGCAAAAGCAATCGTTCCAAAGCCAACCCATTTCCATTATTATTATCGACAAAGAAAACGAAAAACAGGGAGTTGTACTCGTAAACGAACAGGATATCACTTATAATCAAGCCATTGATCGCTATCTTGTGAATGAAATTGGTACAAATTACACTCAATCCGATTACTGCGTACCCTTCTACAATATCATAGATACCGATGAAGACAATACCGATGATATTAAGGTCTGGGGCGATTTCTGGGTGTTAAATTACAATCAGGTAAGCGACACCCTGAAATGTGTGTCAGGCGGCAACCATCCAGGACTGATGCATATCCGACAGACCGAAAAAGGATTTCAGGTTATCGCCTTTGACCAAGTGGCAGACGGTTCAGATAATATGCCCAGTGCCAAAAGGATATTCGGAAACAAATACAATTCATTCCAAGCAATAAACAGTGACGAAGGCTGGCGTGAACAAATGAGAATAGACAAACTAGCAGATTATGCAATGAAACATAAACTCACAGCCACAATGTATCAAGACTTTGGAAGACCTGCCAAACGCTTCAGAAATGTAAAATGACATTTAAAATCCCACGAAGGATTATATCGGGCCAAAGAACATCTTGACAAGAACAACTGCATTAAGCTAATTCGAAAGAGTTGTCCTCATTGATACTGGTGATGGTGGCAAGGGCGTGGTAGTTGATGTTATGCTCACGGAGGAACTGCCCTCCACCAGCAAAACCTTTCTCTACCAAGAAACCCATGCCTACAATCGTAGCACCTGATTGGCGACATAAATGAATAACACTACCAGAAGCATGGCCATCTGCCAGGAAATCGTCTAGAAAGAGTATCTTGTCATTTTCTGTTAGAAATTGACGGTCTATGCACACAGTTGTTTCACCGTCCCGTGTAAACGACCATACCCACGACTTCCAAGAATCATCAACGGTCTTAGGTTGTTTTTTCTTAATAAACACCACCGGAAGGTGCATTAAATAACCAGTCATGATAGCGGGTGCAATGCCTGACGCTTCAATGGTAACAATTTTGTTAATGCCTTGATCCTTAAACAATCGGGCAAACTCCTCAGCACAATGCATCATTAGGTGTGGGTCAATTTGATGATTAAGGAAACTGCCTACCAATACGACACCACCTTCTGCCTTGGCACGTCCCTCTGTCAAAATCCTTTTTTTAAGTTCTTCCATCAAAATATTCTTTATTTCTATATGCAAAATTACGAAAAAAAAATAAACTTTATCTTTGTAAGACAGAAAATATGTTATCACTTAAAATAATAATTTATGAAGAACATAAAACTGTTTTTTACTTGCAATAGAAAGTACAGGAAACTGTAATTTAAAGGTAAGAACAAAAATTGAAAAAATCAAATAATTCCAGAAAATGCATGTCAATATGAGATAAAATATGTAACTTTGCACAAATTTTGACGCAAAAACATAAAACACGCTAGAAAAATGAGCAAATTACTTAAGCCAACAAACTACAAAGCACTGCTGGATCTGAAGCAGACAGAGTTGGCTATAAAAAAGATAAAGGATTTCTTCTTGAGCAGCCTGAGTACAGAGCTGAGACTGCGCAGAGTTACCGCACCACTCTTTGTACTGAGAGGCTTAGGTCTTAATGATGACCTAAATGGTGTAGAGCGCCCCGTAAGTTTCCCTATCAAGGATATGAACGAGGCTACGGCTGAGGTAGTCCATTCATTAGCTAAATGGAAAAGGGTAACACTGGCAGAATACAATATCGAACCTGGATTCGGCATTGTTACGGACATGAATGCTATCCGCTCGGACGAGGAGATGGACAACATACACAGCCTGTACGTTGACCAGTGGGACTGGGAACGCGTCATTAAGGCCGAGAACCGCAACATTGCCTTCCTGAAGAAGATTGTAAACAAAATCTACAGCGCCATTCTGCGTACCGAATTCTATATATGCGAGACTTATCCGCAACTGAAGCCCTTCCTGCCTGAAGACGTTTTCTTCATTCACAGCGAAGAGTTGGCAAAGATGTACCCAGGCAAGAGCGCCAAGGAGCGCGAGGACCTGATCTGCAAGAAGTACGGAGCTGTCTTTATTATGGGGATCGGTGGCAAGTTGAACGATGGCAAGGAGCATGACCTTCGTGCTCCTGACTATGACGACTGGAGCACTCCCAACGAGGAAGGTTTCCTTGGTCTGAACGGCGACTTGCTGATATGGTACCCCATTCTGGAGCGTAGCATAGAGTTAAGCAGTATGGGTATCCGTGTGGACAAGGAGGCTCTGGAGCGCCAACTGAAGCTGCAAGGCAAAGAGGAGCGCAAGAAGCTGTACTTCCACCAGCGCCTGCTGAACGACACATTGCCTCTGAGCATCGGAGGCGGCATCGGTCAGAGCCGTCTGTGCATGATTCTACTGCACAAGGCTCACATCGGCGAGACACAATCCAGCATCTGGCCTGACAGCATGCGTCAGGAATGCAAGGAAGCTGGGATGACGCTGATTTAGGTTATTGGTTATTGAGGAGTCCCCTCTTTTGGGGAGGGTTTAAAGGTTTAAGAGTTCAAGGGTCTAATGGTCAATGAACTAAAGTCTAAGGTCAAAAGCCTAATGTCTAAGGTTCAGTGGTCAATTATCAATTATTTTAATAACAAAATGTACAAGAAACAGACAAGAAAGCCAAAAGCCATCACTTGGAAGCAGTTTGCCAACAAAGGCTATTGCGCTTTTGCCAGTCTGAGACGAGAGGTACGTATTGGTGTGCTTAGCATTGCCACACTGGGTGTTGCAGCCCAGGCTGAAGCAGCATTAGGCACCGTAAAGACGCAACATCCCGTTGATGATGTGGTAGAAGACGAGAAGGAGATGAACGAGGTGACCGTAATCGGCACCATGGCTCCGCTGACGCAATTGCAGTCGGCACGAATTGTGAGTGTACTCAGTCGCCAAGACATTGAACAGGCGGGGGTACAAAGTATCAACGATCTATTTAAATTAGCTACAGGCGTCGACGTCCGACAACGCGGTGGCTTTGGTATTCAAACGGACATCAGCATTGACGGTGGCATCTTTGACCAGATAACGGTCCTTCTAAACGGTGTCAACATCAGCAACCCACAAACAGGACATCTTACTGCCGACTTCCCAGTAAACATCAGTGACATTGAACGCATTGAGGTACTGGAGGGCGCTGCCAGCAGAATTTACGGCGGACAGAGCTTTGGCGGAGCCATCAACATTGTTACCAGACATGATGAAGGCACATCTGCCGAAATAGGCGTGCAAGGCGGTAGCTATGGAACCATAGAAGCCGATGCACGAGTGGGCTTTAGCCTGAAGGGGTTCAACAACCGTATCAGTGGAGGTGGAGGAAGAAGCGACGGTGGCACTACCAACAGCGACTGGCGCAAGGGACAGCTCTATTATCAGGGTGATTTAGAAAACAGTCAACTGAGCCTGAACTGGCAATTCGGCTTTTCAAAGAAAGCCTACGGAGCCAACACTTTCTATAGTGCCGCCTACCCTAACCAATTCGAGCTGAACGAGCGCTACCTACTGTCAGTAGGCGCAGAAACAAAGGGTAAGTTCCATCTAACCCCACAGGTGTACTGGAACCGCACTTATGACAACTTTGAACTGATTAGAAACCAGCGCTTTGGCGAGAACTTTCACCAGACGGATGTCTATGGCCTGAAGGCAGGAGGCTACTTCCGCTGGGTTGGCGGCAAGACAGCTCTGTGCGCAGAAATGCGACACGAAGGTATCCTGAGTACCAATCTGGGGCAAGAACTGAAGCCTGAACAATACGTATCCGTAAGAGGTGAGGATGATATCTTCTATACCAAGCAGTATGACAGGACGACGGTTTCCTTCAACTTGGAACATAACATTTTACTGGAGCACTGGACCTTCTCTGCCGGACTGCTGGCAAGTATGACTACCTGCGTTGACCACAAGTTCCGCTTCTACCTAGGCGTAGACATCGCCTACCGTCCAAACGAACACTGGAAGATATACTTCTCATATAACAAGGGCTTCCGCCTGCCTACCTTCACAGACCTATACTACAAGAGCGTAACCTTGGAGGGTAACAAGGGACTGAAGCCTGAGAACAACCACTCTCTGCAGTTGGGAAGCCAGTTCCGCAAGAACGGATATTCGGCTACTATCAGGGCCTTCTATCATAGAGGAAACAATATGATAGACTGGGTGATGTACACTCCTGAGGACACCTATCACAGTGCAGCCTTCCAATTAGACAATATGGGTGCTCAGATAGAAGGACGCTTCAACTTCAATGAGATAACAGGTCGTGACAGCTGGGTCAAGAGCCTGACCCTGGGTTATACGCATATCTACCAAAAGAGGAACGATGACACAGATATCTACAAAAGCAACTATGCCATGGAATATCTGCGTAACAAGTTTGTGGGCAGCCTGCATCATAAGATATGGAAAGAGCTGACAGCAACATGGAGTGTCCGCTTGCAGGACAGAATGGGAAGCTACATCAGCGCCGGACAGTTAGTGGGTTACAGCACTTATGCCACACTGGATCTGAAACTGCAATGGACGGCCCCTAACTACAACCTGTTTGTACAAGGAACCAACATTACCAACAACAGGCATTTCGACTTAGGTAACGTACCTCAGCCTGGCATCTGGATAATGGCTGGTGCAAGGTGGAAAATGTAGAAAAACTATGTTTTTCGCCAAACACTTTGGAATGTTGCAGATTTTTGCATACTTTTGCAGAAAAATAGCCCAAAGTGAGGAAAATCATTACATTACTTATAAGTATATGCATGAGCATCAGTGCTCAAGCATACACCATTGTTATAGATGCAGGCCACGGTGGAAAAGACCCAGGTGCCATAGGCTTCTTCAGTCAGGAAAAAAACATTAATTTGGCCGTTGCCAAAGAACTTGGCAGACTGATAGAACAGAACTGCACAGGAACAAAGGTGGTATATACACGCAAGACCGACGTCTTTGTTGAATTGTATGAACGCGCCCAGATTGCCAACCGTGCCAAAGCAGACCTCTTCATCAGCATACATACCAACAGTACAGCAGCTGGTCCCAAGGGAACCACATCCTGCGGAACAGAAACCTACACTTTGGGTATGCACCGAGCAGCAGAAAACCTAGAGGTTGCAAAACGTGAGAATACCGTTATTACACTGGAAAGCAACTTCGAGCAGAAATACGAAGGTTTCGACCCCAAAAGTAGCGAGAGCTATATTATCTTTGAACTGATGCATGACCAAAATATGGCTTCAAGCGTCAATTTTGCCAAAGAAATACAAAAACAGTTCAGAACAACCGCAGGAAGAACAGACAGAGGCGTACATCAGGCAGGACTACTTGTATTGGCGCGTACCAGTATGCCCGCTGTGCTGGTTGAGTTGGGATATATCAACAATACAACTGAAGAGAAATACCTGAATTCAAAAGAAGGTATAGCTGCATTAGCAAAAAGCATATACAATGCATTCGTTGCATACAAAAAATAAAATAAACTAAGATGAAGAAAGAAGTCAAAATTGGAATCACAGGAATTATTGCCCTAATAGTGTTGTTTCTTGGCATTAACTTTCTGAAAGGAAAGAACCTGTTCTCCTCTACCAACATATACTACATTCAGTTCAGTAATGCCAAAGGGTTAAGCAAAAGCAGCAACGTGTATGCCGACGGATACAATGTAGGTGTTGTAAGTGATATCATCTATGATTTTGACCATCCTGGAACCGTATTGGTGGAGATAAGTACCAACAAAGACTTGCGTATCCCCAAGGGTAGCACAGCAAAACTAGACGAGGCTGTTCTGGGCGGATGTACGCTGAATATGCTTCTTGCCAACAACTTGACTGAAGCATACCAACCAGGTGATACCATCCATGGTTCAGACGCTCTGGGACTGATGGCAAAAGCCGCAGATATGATGCCTCAGGTAGAGCAGGTTATAGCACGCGTAGATACACTGATAGCTACTTTGAACAGGCTGACCTCAGATCCAAACTTGCCACTGATAATACAAAATGCGGAAATAATAACAGAAAACTTAAACAAAAGCACAAAAGAATTGAACAAACTTCTTGAAAATGATGTGCCGCAGCTTACCAGTACATTCAACAAAGTAGGAGAAAATGCCATTACATTAACCAATCATCTGAACGAATTGAATTTACAAGCAACAATGGATAGTGTGAATGTAACCATCAGCAGCGTTCACCAATTGATAAACCAGATTCAAAGTCCCGAGGGCTCGTTAGGTTTACTTATAAAAGACCCAGGTCTGTACAATAATCTGAACCATACTGTTCAGAGTGCAGACAGCCTAGTAACTGACCTAAAAGCTAACCCAAAAAGGTATGTTCATTTCTCAGTGTTCGGAAAGAAAAAATAATACGTATTTAAATTTAATTCAAATAAGCGGTTTTTAGCACTACACTTCACACGAAGCAGAATAATAACATATATTCTTGCAAGTTACGTTGGATTTCTCTACAAAAAATAGTATCAAGGGACTTTTCGCATACCATTCTAAAATACAAATAGTTGCAAATATGCAAGACGGATACATAAAAGATAATCCTTCTTGTTTTCTTTCATAACTGTAAAACAGAAAGTTAAAACAATTTGCAGCTTTTTAATCTTAAAAGTAAAATTTTGCCATAAAACGAAAAAGGCATAACTTTGCATTCGCGAATTTGAAGTTTTGCCTAAAACATATGACTAATTCACCACGCATATTGTGGATACAATTTTTGGAAATCATCCGAAAAAATGTGAATGAGCAGCAATATCAGACTTGGTTTACACCTATTAAACTTAAGTCTTTTGATGTTGAGGCCAAAGAGTTAGTTATATCTACCCCAAGTCAATGGTTTTACGAATATTTGGAAGAACGATTCCGTAAAATCATACACCTCACTATGTACCGAGTATTTGGAGAGGATGTGAGTTTAATATATGAGGTAGAGGTTGTAAAGAACGGTTCTGTCAAAATGGAAAGCGAAGACATACAACCAGTTGCAAAAACAAGACAGACTAAACATCAGGCAAACCAGTCTCCTACTCTGACTCAAGCTGTTGGACCTGCTCAGGATTTGGATTCGCAACTGAATCCCAAGCAAACATTCAGCAATTTCATAGAGGGTATTAGCAACAAACTTCCTCGCAGCATTGGTCAAGCCATTGCAGAAAAACCCAATCAGCAAACTTTTAATCCATTATTTATATATGGACCCAGCGGTGTGGGTAAGACACACTTGGTTAATGCCATCGGAACAAGGTTGAAAGAGTTGCACCCTGAAAAGCGCGTGCTTTATTTGAGTGCCCATCTCTTCCAAGTTCAGTTCACAGACTCAATACGACACAACACCTTCAACGACTTCATGCACTTCTACCAAAGCATAGACGTGCTGATTATTGATGACATACAGGAGATGATCGGATTGGAGAAGACACAGTATGCATTCTTCCACATTTTTAATCACCTGCGCCAAAACGGACGCCAAATTATTCTTACCAGCGACCGTCCTCCCGTTTCCATGCAAGGTATGGAGGACCGCCTGCTCACCCGTTTTAAGAGTGGACTTTTGGCAGAACTGGAAAAGCCGGAAATGCAGTTGCGCAAAGACATTCTGCGTAATAAGATAAAGCATGACGGTCTGGAGATTCCTGAGGACGTTATTGATTTCATCTCACAGAACGTTTCAAACAGCGTCCGTGAACTGGAAGGCGTTATACATAGTCTGCTGGCCTACTCTGTTGTATATAATAAAGATGTAGACCTGGACTTTGCACAGAGCATCATACAACATGCACCCAAGACTGTTGCAAAAGAAATCAGCCTGGACCAGATTGTTGAAGAGGTTTCTGCCCAGTACAACATCAAGCAGGAGGATATCTATGGGAAGAGCAGAAAGGCAGAGATTGTGTTAGCCCGTCAGCTGAGTATCTATCTGGCTCAGATATACACCAAGTTGTCTGCCAGCAAGATTGGACTGATGATTGGTAACAAGAACCACGCCACAGTCCTGCACAGTATAAAGACAATCAAGAACCGTTTGAAAACTGACACTGGTCTAAAGGAGCAGGTTGACGAGTTAACAAACAGATTAAAAGGTACTAAATGAACATCAAGGAAAGAAGGACAATCCGCAAATATACTCAGCAGCCCATCTCAGATGAGCTGCTGAATCGGTTATTAGAAGAGGCTGCCAGAACGCAGACCATGGGCAATCTGCAGCTGTATAGCGTTGTGGTAACCCGTAGTGCCGAGATGAAGAAAAAACTGGCACCCGCACACTTCAACCAGCCTATGGTGACAGAGGCTCCCGTGGTACTTACCATCTGTGCGGATTTCAGACGAACCTCTGATTGGTGTGAGTGCCGTAATGCCGTTCCTGGCTATGACAATCTACTCAGTTTCATGAATGCTACTACCGATGCGCTACTTTATACACAAACATTCTGCAACCTAGCTGAAGAGGAAGGTCTGGGAATCTGTTTCTTGGGCACCACCATCTATATGCCCCAACAAATAATAGAGGTATTAGAACTCCCCAAGCTGGTATTTCCTGTTGCAACCCTCACCATAGGATGGCCCGACGAATCGCCTGCTCAAACAGACAGGCTCCCCCTAAGGTCTTTTGTCCACAACGAAACCTATAGACCAAACACAGAGCTTTCCATCAATGATTTCTATGCTTACAAAGAGGCACTGGAGGAAAACAAGCACTTTGTGGAAATCAATAACAAGGAAACACTTGCTCAAGTGTTTACCGATATCCGATATACTAAGAAGGACAACGAAATGATGTCACAAGGCCTTCTTGATGCCTTACACCATCAAGGATTTATCTAGCTTAAAAAAAAAATGTCAACTTTTTGCCGCATAATCGCTCAAATTGAAGAAAAAATGAGTAATTTTGCGGCATATTTCATTTTAACACTATAAATATGGAAAATTTAGGTATTGGTTTTGAACTCATGATAGTAGGCATGAGCACAGTATTCCTTATCCTGTTAATAGTCATCTGGGGAGGAAAACTCCTTATCAATGTGGTCAACAAGATTGCTCCCGAGGAAATAGCAACTCCTAAGAAAAGTACTGCAACGTCTGCAACCGTTGATGGAGGTACTATGGCTATTCTTCAGCAGGTTGTCAGCCAGATAACCGGTGGCAAGGGACACATTTCTTCAGCAAAGAAAATATAAGAGAGGAAAACTTTTTGTAACAAAAGATTAAGGTAAAATTCAAGATAACACAAATGAAAAAAGAAGTTAAGTTTAGTCTGGTCTTCCGTGATATGTGGCAAAGTGCCGGTAAGTATCAGCCACGTGTAGATCAATTGGTAAAGGTGGCTCCCGCCATTATCAAGATGGGTTGTTTTGACCGCGTTGAGACCAACGGTGGTGGTTTTGAGCAAGTAAACCTCCTCTATGGTGAAAACCCCAACAAGAGCGTCCGCGAGTGGACAAAGCCTTTCCATGAGGCTGGTATTCAGACCCACATGCTGGACCGTGCACTGAACGGTTTGCGCATGAGCCCATGTCCCAAGGATGTACGTAAGCTCTTCTATAAGGTCAAGAAGGCTCAAGGTACAGACATCACCCGTATCTTCTGTGGTCTGAACGACACACGTAACGTAATCCCCTCAATTCTGTATGCTAAAGAGGCAGGCATGATTGCTCAGGCCAGTCTCTGTATCACATATAGTCCCATTCACACTGTTGAGTACTATGTGAATCTGGCTAAGACCTTCATCGAGGCTGGTGCCGATGAAATCTGCCTGAAGGATATG
>Ga0310690_10007345_pt1 | contig 14218 bp, 18 predicted proteins | sample AusTroGonzalo_MG_2_FD_207661 | JGI IMG/M metagenome (GOLD analysis project Ga0310690, IMG submission 207661) | Bovine rumen microbial communities from tropical cattle in Woodstock, Queensland, Australia - Gonzalo_04 (v2) (version 2) | ecosystem: Host-associated > Mammals > Digestive system >...
ACCATTGTGATAAATGTGGTGATGTTTATCCTACGGAGCGCAAGGATGAGGATATGGCCAAGGGCGACTTTGAATGCTATTGTCCTAAGTGTGGAGGTAAGGTCACATTAGTTGCTACAACGGAAGATAGCGCAATCCATCCATCATCAGTATATGGCATAGGAAAGCAGGTTCAAGGTCAGTTGGTTCACCTAATTTGTAAGAACATTGGTATTGAGTCCGTTTCTTTCCGTTACCAGAATGTTTATGGCCCAGGTCAGTCTTTGACGAATCCTTATACTGGTATTCTGAGTATCTTCTCTAACCGTATCAAGAGTCGTAAGGGAATCAACATCTTTGAGGACGGTAAAGAAACTCGCGACTTCGTATATATAGATGACGTTGTGGATGCGACCATAGCCGGTATGGAGGTACCTGAAGCAAATGGCCACGTGTTTAACGTGGGGACCGGAATCGCCACAGATGTGCTTACTGTAGCTCAAACCCTATGCAAACATTATGGTAAAGAAGTTCCATTAACCGTTTCTGGCAATTACCGCTTGGGCGATATCCGCCACAACTATGCGGATATTACACTTGCTAAACAAATCCTTGGTTATAATCCAAAGTGGTCATTTGATGCTGGTATCAAGCAGTTTACTGATTGGGTTAATCGTCAGGATTTACAAACAGATAATTACGAGGCCTCTTTGGAGGAAATGAAGCAGAAAGGTCTCTTTAAATAAACTAACGTATGAAGGTACTTGTAACAGGAGCCAATGGATATATTGGCCGCCATGTGGTAAAAACACTCTTGGATAAAGGTGCTGATGTGATTGCGTGTGATATTGTGACGAATGATGTTGACGAACGTGCAACGCGCAAAACGCTAAATCTCTTTGAGCTTCCCGAAGGAAATGTATATGAGCAACTTGGGTGTCCAGATGTATGCTTGCACATGGCTTGGCGCAATGGCTTTGTACATAATGCACCCACACAGATTGGTGATTTATCTGCCCACTATAAGTTCTTGACGGCTATGATTGATGGTGGCTTGAGGCAGTTGGCCGTAATGGGAACCATGCATGAAGTAGGTTATTGGGAAGGTGCTATTGAGGAAAACACTCCTTGCAATCCTATATCTATGTACGGTATTGCTAAGGATGCGCTACGAAGGTCAATGATCCTTTATTGCAAGCAGAAAGAGTGTATTCTCCAGTGGCTTCGTTGTTATTACATTCTTGGTGATGACAAAAAGAACAACTCTATTTTCTGCAAGCTGTTGTTGGCTGCAGAAGAGGGCAAGAAGACCTTCCCATTCACAACTGGCAAGAATCAGTATGATTTCATTACTGTAGATGAATTGGCCAACCAATTATCTGCTGCTGTGATGCAGAAAGAAGTTGTGGGAATCATAAACTGTTGTACGGGTAAACCAATGAGCTTGGCTGAAAGAGTTGAGATGTTTATCAAGGAACGCAATCTTGATATAAAGTTAGAGTATGGAGCGTTCCCGAATAGGCCATATGATTCACCGTGTGAATATGGTGATAATTCTAAGATAATACAGATTCTATCACGTTATCATAATTAAAAAAGAATCTCCTTATGGAAAATATAGTATGGGATGAAAATGATTTGTCAATACTGATTGTTGGCTATGATGGCTATAAGGATGTGTGGGATATAGATATTCATCTACTCAATAAATACTGGTGTAATAGACCTAAAACCTATTTGTCCACATCTGTGTTAAAACCTGTGTATGATAATGTTGAAATAATAGCAGCAGGTGAAGGTTCCGAGTGGAGTAAAAAAGCTTTTTATGCTTTGAAGCAAATAAAATCAAAGTATGTTCTGCTTTTGTTAGAAGATTTTTTTATTTCGTCCCCCGTAAATAATAATGTGGTTTTAGATAGTTTGCAATTAATTAAAAATAATGGAATTAAATTCTATCAAGTACTCGTACAACTTATCAAGAGCTCGTGGGAAAAAGGTGCTCCTTTTCAAGGAAATAAACATATTAAGATTATACCGCAAAACAAAAAATATCCTCTTAATCTCCAAGCTGCAATATGGGATAGAGAGTTCTTGTTAGATACTATTGGTGAAGAAAATTATAATGCATGGCAATTTGAGATAAAACAGATGGCAATAGCTAATTTGAATGTCGATAAAATAGAATATCTAATTGATGATAGAAATATATTAAATATTGAACACACGATAGTACAAAGCAAGTATTTAAGAGCACCGCTGAAAAGAATATTAAAAAAAGAACCTCAAATAAAAATATCTGACAGAGAAATACTAAGCGTAAAAGAGGATTTTAAGTATCACTTTAAATTACTAATGTATAGCATTACCCCCAAGATTCTCGTTAAGCCTTTTAAAAGAGTAGGAAGATGGTTTGGAGTTGACTTTGTGACTGATAGAGTTGCAAAGCAATAACTATTTTGGTATGTAATACACAAATTATATAGAATGATCTCGATAACCAAAATTGTTAATGTAGTTAATGATGATATTGGTTCGGTACTTCAAAATAGAACCAGTAGTATGGGTATAGCAATGATAATGGTTCTTCTATATCATTTTGACCAAATACATTGCTACCCTGGATTTTTAGGTGTGGATATTTTTCTTTTTTTGTCTGCATACGGTCTTTTTTTAAGTCTTTCGAAAAGAACTCGTTAATGATTTTCTATAAACATCGTGTTGAGCGTATAGTTCCAATGTATGTTTTTATGGGTGTAGGGATGACTTTAGTATCAATTATCTTTCTTCATTCGGAGTTGAGCTATGGGATTGGATTTGCAATATTACATCTTTGAATTACTATAGGTTAGGCGGGTTTGTTTTTGAGTGGTATTTAAGTTTTTTGTTATTAATCTATTTACTTTTTCCTCCATTGTACAAACTATGTAAAAGAATGGAAGCTTATGAAATGGGGGGGGGATTTTATTATCGGTCACCTTGGTAATTGTCATTTATTTCTTGACAAGAGGTTTAGATTGGTATTACGATACAGCGATTGGGCGTATCCCAATTATATTATTGGGTATTTTATGCTATCATTTTACAGAGGATTTAACCTTCTTGAAATGGACTATAATATTTGCAATAGGTTTTGTTGTAGTTTTATTTCTGTACAAAGCGAAAATGTGTAACACTTACGTTTTACTTTATATGTCGGCTCCTTTTGTTATTGTTATTTTAGGGTGGATAGTTAGGATAATTAATAAACTGGGGGTAGTAAAGAAAACGATAGAAGTTGTAGGTCTATATACTCTTGAGATATAAGTAGCAAATGTTTTTGTTTGTTTGTTTATATCGTACATCGCGAGGAAACATCTTGGTTAATCAACCCCTTTTTTATTCGTTACTGATCTATATAGGTTTAAATGGTTTGATAGCGTTATTCCTAGTTTCCATTAACAGATTAATTAAAAAAGCATTATTATTGAAATTTGTCATATATGCCACTTAAACTAATGTTTATAACCAAAGACCCTACTGTGGCTATGATAGCCGAGAGGGCTGGGGTTGACTGGATTTTCCTTGACATGGAGTTCATAGGCAAGGATGCCAGACAGGGTGGTCTGGATACAGTCCAGAACCACCATACGGTGAAAGATATAGAGAATATAAAAGCGGCTGTTAAAACGGCCAAGGTGCTCGCGAGAGTCAACCCCATCCATGATGCTTTACCTAATTATTCTTCTTCAAAGGATGAGATAGAAGCCTCCATCAAGGCTGGAGCAGACATCCTGATGCTACCTTTTTTCAAAACGGTAGAGGAGGTAAAAAAATTCATTGGGTACGTAAATGGTCGTGCCAAAACACTCCTTCTGATGGAAACAGTGGAAGCTGCCAACTTGGTGGACGAAATTCTTGAAGTGCCTGGGGTTGATATGATACACTTAGGCCTCAATGATATGCATCTGGAGTTGGGCATGAAGTTCATGTTTGAGCTGCTTGCTAACGGAACTGTGGAGAAACTTGGAAAGAAGATAGAAGCTAAAGGCATTCCATTCGGATTTGGTGGTATTGCAACCCTTGATGGTGGTGCGCTTCCTGGGTCAATGGTGCTGAAGGAGCATGTTCGTCTTGGCTCCAGTATGGTCATCGTCAGCCGCAGTTTCTGCAATACGAATGTGGTGACTGACTTGAATGAGTTGAAGCGAATCTTTGATTCAGGAATCTCAGGGCTTCGTGCATTAGAAAAAGAGGCATCTCAGGCAGATGCCGCATATTTGGAAGAGAATAGAAAGGCCGTGGTTGAAGCGGTCAATAAGATAGCTGGTACGAATTATAGTGTTTAAGAATTATGGATAGACAGATTATCAAACATCTTCAGGCTGAATATGGTGAAGCCTTCTACCTGTTGGATAGTGCTCAGTTCCGTAAGAACTTTGTTGAACTAAAAGCTGCCTTCAATGACATATATCCCAACTGGAATATTGCCTACTCGTATAAAACCAATTATACTCCCAAAATCTGTAAGATAGTCAACGAACTTGGCGGTTATGCAGAGGTGGTGAGCGAAATGGAGCTGGAGATTGCCAAGAGGGTAGGCTGTACGATGGATCGTGTTATTTGGAACGGCCCTATTAAGAATGTTCCTATTATGGAGCAGTTCCTGTTGGATGGTGGTACTATCAACATTGACTGCATCGAAGAGCTGGAACAGGTAAAGGACATTCACAATCGTTATGGAGACAAGCTGATCAATGTGGGTATTCGTTGCAACTATGATGTGAATGATGGTGTGGTTTCTCGCTTTGGTTTTGACATTAATGGTGCGGACTTTATGGGGGCTGTGAAGTTTGCCACAACCACCAAGAATGTGAAGCTTATCAACTTCCAGTGTCACTTTGCAAAGCGCCAGATAGCCTACTGGCCGGCACGTGCCAAGGGTATGATTGATTTGATTGACCGTTTGGGCATCATTCCTGAGCGCATTGATATTGGTGGTGGATTGTTTGGTAAGATGGCTGACTCGTTGAAGGCTCAGTTCTCTTGCGAGATTCCTGACTATGAAGCCTACGCTAAGGCTGCTGCACAGGTATTTGCAGACTACTTCAAAGATAAGGATGTAAAGCCTGAACTGCTGATTGAACCAGGAAGTGCTGTGGTTGGTGACTGCATGAAATTCATTGGTACAGTTAAAACCATCAAGAATATTCGCGGTAAATGGATGGCTCATGTGCTTGGCAGTCAGAAGAATATCAGTATGTCTGGCATTAATCCTCCTATCGAAGTAATTGCTATGGGGGGTAAACAGAAAGAATATAAAGATCTGGATTTCCTGGGATTCACCTGTATTGAAGGTGACGTGCTATACCACAACTATACAGGTAAACTGGCACATCAGGATGTGATTGTAATCGGCAACTGCGGTAGTTACTCATTGGTGATGAAACCACCGTTCATTCTACCTAACTTCCCAGTGCTGGACATTAGCGAGGGTAAGACAGAGGTGATTAAGCGAGCAGAGAACTTTGATGATTTGTTTCATACATTTAACTTCTAAGCATGTATAAACTGAATCAGTTTATTAAGCGTTGCTTTGACTTCGTAAGCTGTCTGATTGCGGTTACTATACTGATACCCGTTTGGATTATTGTGGCTATTGCCATTAAGCTTGATTCAAAAGGCCCCGTGTTTTTTAAGCAAGGGCGTAGAACCAAGGATGGGCGTATCTTCAAGATGTTGAAGTTCCGTTCTATGGTGGTGAATGCTGAGAATCTGGGCACCGGTTTATTTTCGTATGACAACGACCCTCGTGTTACAAAGGTTGGAGCATTCCTGCGTAAGACCAGCATTGATGAATTCCCTCAGTTCTTTAATGTGCTGAAGGGTGACATTTCTGTGGTTGGACCACGTCCTTGTGTAACCTATGAACTCGGTGACTTTGATACTTTGAACAAGAAGTATAAGAAACGTTTTGAAGTGAAGGGTGGCATTACAGGCTTGGCACAATGCAAAGGCCGTAATGAGAACTCTTGGGATGAGAAAGTGACGCTGGATAACGAGTACGTTGATCTGTTCAAGAAGGAAGGTGTTTGGATTGACATTAAGATTCTCTGGTGGTCTGTATTGAAGGTATTCCAGAGTGCAAATATCAATGAAGGCCAGCGTGAAGGCATGAGTGCAGAAGAATCTGCGGCTTTGGATGATGAGGAAGTAAAGCGCATAGCGCACCTTCCTGATGAAGAATAGAAACAAATTTTAAAATATTATGGCAAAGACTGATGTTGCAAACAGACTGATCTGGTTTAAAGGTCAGATTTTGAACGTTAATAACGCTAGGGTGAATGTGCTTTCACCTACGTCACAATTTGGATTGAATGTTTTTGAGGGTATCCCTTGCTATTGGAATGACGACCAGAAGCAACTCTATGCTTTCCGATTGAGTGATCACTATGACAGACTGATCCGTTCAGCCAAGTTGATCCAGCTGGATTGCAAATATACCAAAGAGTACTTCCAAAAAGCATTGGTCGATACCGTCAAGGCGAATGAATATGACGAGAACCTGAGTGTCCGCCAGACGTTGTTCGTGGATGGCTTCGGTAGCTGGGGTTGTGAAGGGCCGGTGGAAATGTTTGTGGCTCCTATTCCCCGTGGACGTACATCTGCAGAGTATAACAAGAAAGGTTTGAACTGCTGCTTTACCTCATGGAGGAGAATTAGTGATGAGAACCTGAGCCCCCGTATTAAGTGTGGTGCCAACTATATCAATAGTCGTGTTGGTCAACGTGAGGCATTGCGCAATGGTTATGACACCTGCATCTTCCTGAATGAAGTGGGGAAGGTGGCAGAAGGCCCTGGCAGTTGTTTCTTTATGATTAGAGGCAACCAGTTGATTACTCCTCGTTTGACTGATAGCGTTCTGGAGAGCATCACCCGTGATACGGTTATCAAGCTGGCTGTAGAAGAATTGGGTATGGAGTTCGTTGAACGCACCATTGACCGTACTGAGGTGTATATGGCTGATGAAGCATTCCTTTGCGGTTCTGCTATGGAGGTGACTCCTATCTATACTGTTGACCGCTATGCTATTGGTACTGGTGAACAAGGCCCGAAGACCAAGGCTATCCACTTGAAGTATTTGGAGGCTGCACAAGGTAAGCTTGCGAAGTATCAGAATTGGTTGACTCCTATCTACGAGAAGTAATATGCCACTATACGACAACGAAATAGTTTCTGTCATCACTCCCGTTTATAATGTGGAGAAGGTGATAGGAAAGACCATAGAGTCAATGCTTGCGCAGGGGTACGATGATTTGGAAATTGTACTCGTGGATGACTGCTCTAAGGACAATTCTGCTGATGTGATAGCCAAATATACGGCAAAGTATCCGAACATTGTTTATCACAAGCAGGAAAAGAACGGTGGTGCAGCTGTAGCCCGTAACACTGCATTGAAACTGGCCAAAGGAAGGTATGTGGCTTTCCTTGACTCTGATGATATGTGGTGTGAGGGGAAAATCAAGCGACAACTGGCATTTATGAAAGAGAAGGAAGCCGCCATTTGCTGTACAGCCATGGACTGCATAGATGAGGAGGATAAGCCTTTAAACTCTGTTCGTAGTGTAAGAGAGAAGATTTCATACAAATTCTTGCTTAAGAACACGATGATTTCGACTTCAACAGTGCTGATAGACCGGAACAAGACAGGTGATTTCCAGATGCCACTTCGTCGTGGTGGTCAGGACTATGCCACTTGGCTGATGTTGATGAGAAACGGAACCATTTGCTATGGACTGAATGAGGTACTGAGTCATTACCGTGTGATGAGCAAGTCGCTGAGTTCCAACAAATTGTCAAGCGTAAGGCAAGTGTGGGAGATTCAGACGCAAGATGAACATATTAATAAGTTGTCGGCAATATTTAATGTTTGCTGTTTCATGGTGAATGCGTTTTTTAAGCATTTCTTGCATTTTTGATTTTGTTTAATTGTGAGTAATAATCAACAAGCATTTCTAGAGCTGGTAAGAGCTGGATTATGGGAAAAAGAAGCCCATCTCTCGCCATACGGTGAGATCAACTATGCTGAGGTATTGCGCCTTGCAGAAGAGCAAGTTATTGTAGGCCTTGTGGCTTCAGGACTTGAGCATGTTGTTGACGTGAAGATTCCGCAGGTGTGGGCTCTACAGTTTGCAGGAGAGACAATACAGCTTGAACAAAGGAATAAAGCAATGAATCAGTTTATTGCTGATTTGGTTGCAAAGATGCGGGATGCGGATATATATACGTTGCTGGTAAAAGGGCAGGGCATTGCGCAATGCTATGAGAGGCCACAATGGAGAGCATCAGGAGATGTAGATTTGTTTTTAAGTGTAGAGAACTTTGAAAAAGCTAAGAGCCTTCTTTCACCTTTATCAAGCGGAAATAAACCTGAATGTAATTATTCTAAAGAGATAGGATATTACATTAATTCATGGTCAGTAGAGTTACACGGAACACAGCGTACAGGTTTATCTTCAAGTGTTGATACAGAGTTAGATTCGGTTCAAAGAACTTTATTCTATGGTGGAAATCTACGATCGTGGAATAATGGAGGGACAACGGTTTTCTTGCCTGCTGCTGATGAAGATGTATTTCTGGTGTTTACCCACTTTATCAAGCACTTCTATAAAGAAGGTGGAGTGACACTGCGGCAGATGTGTGATTGGTGCAGGCTTCTTTATACTTACAAGGATACCATAGATTTCAAATTATTGGAGCAACGGATTAAGCGTTCTGGGCTGTTATGCGAATGGAGAGCGTTTGTCGCTTTGGCCGTTGATACTCTTGAGATGCCCAAGGAAGCTATGCCGTTATATATCGATGCTGAAAAATGGGAAAAAAAGGCTGAAAGAATCTTGACTTTTATAATGAAGGGGGGCGAATGGCGCAAAGTTCATGATACCATCGCTGTTGGTAAGATTTTCCCAATGAGCGTACTTAAATTCGCTCCTGGAATACTGCTTAATGTTAATTGGTTGAAGATAAAGGAACGCGTGTTTCAAAAGAAATAGTATGTATATGAAGGTATTACGTTCTGATATTGTAGATCGCTTACTTGAGTTTATGGAAAACGAAGCAAGATCCTGTTCTATGGTTGTGTTACTCCTATATACGCTTATAGAATGCTGGGGGGGGGGGAGTTATAACTCTTGAAGAAATTGAAGAAGGTCTGAAACAGATAAGGCTTTATGATAATAGATAAGTTGTTGTTGGATCAGGTGTCAGCGCAAGCAAAGGCTTCATCTAGACTGAGGATGAATTATAATTTTCATCAGAGTCTTGATGAGAAGTGCCACCGTTTCCTAAATGCTGTTGAGCCTGGAACCGAGGTGCCCATCCATAAGCATCCTACGAAAGATGAGACATTTGTTCTGTTGAGGGGGAGGGTACGTGTTACGACCCATAACGACGACGGATCAATAATGGATGAGGTTGTGCTTTGTCCAGAAGAAGGGACGTATGGAGTCAATATCCCAAAAGGCGAATGGCACAAGGTTGAGTCTTTAGCCTCCGGTAGCTGTTTCTTTGAATGTAAGGAAGGTCCATTCGTGCCTCACGAAGAGGACGGTATCTTAGAGTTGCCAAAGAAATAAATAATTAAATGGCCTTGTGGTAATCCGTTTCTTATGTGTTTGTGCCCCAGTGCGGCCAAAAGATATATTTGATAGTTAATCCAACGCGATTCAATATATGATAGACGAAAGGAAAATACGCTATAATGGAAAGCTGAATTATCAGAATGGTTTGCTATTCTATTTTTCAGGGAACCGTCATATCATATCTTTCCTTGTAAGAAAAATCGATGATGGGAAGAATTTGATTCGTGTTACAATGCATCCTGACCATAATCACGGAAGACCTCATGTCCATATTAACGAGCATAATGCTTCTTTTCTATAGATACAGGAGAATTGCTGGTTGGCAAATGTGATAATAGAACTCGTGAACGAATAGGAAAGTGGATTCGCAGGCATAGGGATGATTTAAAACAGCTTTGGGATATTGCTAAAGCTGGCGGTCGCTACGAGCCAGTAGTAGAAAGAATTCAAAAGGATTTGGATTTTGAAGAGTTTGGATTTAAGTGTAAAGAACCTATACTTAAAGAGCGTGTCCAGGGTGTTCTAATATGGCATAACGAAAAATTAACTTGTAAGTACCAAGAAGACTCTGTAGAGATTTCTTGTGAAGGGGATATGTATGTTGGAGTGCCAAAGGGTGTAGATGACAGCAGAATTATCTATAACTCAAAAAATGGGGAGGTTGTAAGGAAGAGAATATAGCTAATGAATGCGGGGGTACTAAAGGAAGAAAGGTTTAGCATGTTCAATGATTTGATAAGTCTTACCGAACAATACAAGCGTATAAACCAGTACAAGTAAACAACTTATATATGTCAGATTTGGTTTCCTTTTTAACAGCGGTTGTAGGAGAGGTGATGTGTTTTAATACCACAACCAATGCAATCTTTACCGGGATATCGACTTATCTTAATGGAAGGGATAAACGTATAATGAGGGAAATCGTGCTGGGAATAGATGAACGTGTGAGCAGATTAGAGGAGAGCATAGATAAGGAATATATAAAGAGTGATGATTACAAAAACTTCATGTTAAAAACGATGCGTATGGTATCTAACGATGAACGACATGAGAAGCTCAATCTCTTTGCCAATATCATGGTAAATGCCGCACTAATAGAGAATTCTGACGAAAAAGATGGCCGAAAGTATTTGTTTGATGAGACAATTGATAAACTCGACGATAAATTATTTGGCTTTTTACTTAGATTGAGTACCCTTAAGATTGCGGCAGATAATCAAAAAAGTGCAGGGTGGAGGGGTGATGAAACTGATTTGGAACTGTTAGGTGTTGATGAATCTACCTTCTTCTTTTACGCGGACTATCTTTTAAGTGTTGGAGTCTTGGTCCGTTATCCAGAAATGGAAGTTAAGGAAGGAGCTCTATCTTATCATCCAGAGTATTATGTTACTCAATACGGTTTGGACTTTGTGGAATACGTTAGAGAGAGATAGCTTGAGAAATAAAACGGAACTACATCTAATGGTGTAGTTCCGTTATAGAAGAGAAGATGTTGATCACTTTGGTGGAGGATCTTTAATAGTAAGTAGAACTTGGTTCCCGCGTGAGATGGATTTATGAATACATTCTTATAATGGGTCAAAGATGGCCCTTGGATGTAACAGACTTTGAGAAAGTTATATTGGCCAACACAGATACTTCCATCCAACCTGTTATGACCGCCATTCCCTGGTTTAATCATAGGACACCAGCAAGGAAGGGTCCTGTTGATTCAAACAAACGGTAGCTTCTTGCAGAGATCGCAAGGGGGATGGGGATTAAGGTAAGGCATCTTGCGGGCGTATTGCTTGCACTTGACCCGGGTGATGGGGTAGTCACCAGCAGGTACTTGTCCGTTTGCATTTTCCAGCGTATCGTAAATACTGGCGCTACCGTCAATGGTCAAGAGGCTTCAAGTTTCAAGTAACTCCTTATCCTTACGCGTGAGCAAAGTAGCTGATGGTATGGCAATGGCCTTGTGGCCGGCAGACATTAGACTCCAGGCATCAGAACAGCCTTCGGCAATGAAGAGGGTTTCGCCCGGGCGAAGGAGGTTCAATACAGGTAGGTTGTAGATGCTGCAACTGGCCCCCTGAGGAAAACGGAACCGAGGCGAACCTCCCTTCACCAGATTGCGGTTCTGGATACCATTGAGTTGCACATCGACCATGTGAAGGTCGCACTACTCTATATGTTGCTGCAATTGGTTATCTCATTGGGATTCATCTTCCTTTGCCCCAGCACCCTGTTGGCACACCACATCTATCTGATCGCTGCCGGTCCCGTTTTGGGATTGGCATATATCCTGTTCATGCGGAAGTACTACCACCTGCACGAGGAGTATCTGAATTCACTAAAGAAATGACCATGAAAATCACGCAAGCCATATTGGACGAACTGACGGCACAGGCCCAGGCATCGCCGCGCCTACGGATGAATCTGGATCTCCGCAATTCTGCTGATGATCAGTCGCAGCGGATGCTCAATGCCCTTGAGTCCGGCACTCCGTTGCCCATTCACCGGCACATGAAGTCATCTGAAACAGTGGTGTGTCTGCGTGGGCATTTTAAAGAAGTGTTCTACAATGATAACGGAGATGTCACGGAAGTGATAGATCTCGCGCCGCAAAGTGAGTGTGTCGCCCTAAATATCCCGATAGGGCAATGGCATACCGTCGAGGTCTTGGAATCAGGCACTGTAATCCTGGAAGTCAAGGATGGCCCGTATGCGCCGTTGGGGCCGGAGGATATCTTATCTTTATGAGCAATAACTTTTAATCCGCACACGAATCATGAATCTATTCAAAAAAGGCTCCTTCTGGGCCATCCTCACCTTGGCCCTGGGTATCCTCCTCTTCGCCGCCGGCACCGCGCTTCGCGCTTCTGTGCTGCAATACGCTGGCGCTTTCTTCATCGCTGTCGGGATATTTATTACGGATGCGGTGATTTCAAGCGCGACAGTCGGGAAGAAATCGGATGGGCGTATGCCAGAAGGAAGTTGGGGAATACAAAGAAAGGCAATCTAATCACGGTTGAAATCGTTATATTTTTGGTATATTTTTTGAAAGTATCATTTGTTTAAGAGCATATAGTATGGTTATAGATTTATTCACACTGTGTGACGGCGCTTTTAATTACAATGGAAAGCTAACCATTGTGGGGACTCTTGACTCAATGTTTGTGCCTGAAGTTCCTGCAAAGGTTCAGTTTAGCATCGCCATGAAACTGCGTTTTGACACGATTGAATCAGGAAAGCATAGTATGATGGTGCGCATCAAGGATGTGGATGGGAAGAACATACCACCTGATATGAAACTTGATTTAGTTATTCAACCTTCCGAGGCAGACACGATTGTGTCTCTGGCTGTAAATGCTCAGGGACTACCGTTTGACAAATATGGCAAATATCAGGTTGAAGTGTTCGTGGATGACGCATTAAAGGGCGATTATACCTTTAACCTTCAAAAGAAATAAACTATGGAGCCTTTGATAGAATATCGTATCTCAGACAGTGTGCGTACCCTTCATCAACAAAGTGAGGATGGTGGTGTAAGGGTGCAAATGTCAGCTATGACTAAAGAACAAGGTAAGCAGGCAGTAGCGCTTGATACGTCAGATGCGGATGCCTTTGCCACTTTTATGGGTAACTACGAGACGTGGAATGCCCAAAATGCGCTTTCATCAGCAAGCAATTTTGATAATGCCTATTTCAGGGGTATTGTGAATATGGGGAAAAGGGCTGTGCCATTCATCTATGAGGAGTTAAAGAAGGGACCTACGAATCTAGTGTATGCCCTTGATGCAATTTTTGGCAATCCTATTAAGTATGAAGGTTTTATGCCATTAGAAAAATCGTGTGAAATATGGCTCTCGATACTGCAGAAAATAGAGAAAAACTGATAGCTACATTCCATTTGTTGGCTGGAGATGGAAACTTTCATATAACTAGCCGTAAAACGCCCAGCTATAATTGTATTGCATGGGCTATGGGCTTTGACGACAGGTGGGTTGATTGCTATCTTGATTCGGATACAGCACGGAAAAAGTGGTGGCCAGATGATGTTGAAAGAGACTTCAAACCGGAAACGCTTATTAAGGCGTTTGAGGCCGTTGGTTTTGTAAAGTGCGATGATGATGCGCCTGAGGACGGATATGACAAAGTGGCTCTTTATAAGGTAAGCCCTTTGATGGATCCAATGTCAGGCAAGTTGATTGCAGCGGAAGGTTGGACACATGCGGCAAGAGTACAGGATAGAAACATATACCATAGCAAGATAGGAGAGTCATTTGATATTAAGCATAGCAGTGGCGGCGTTTTTTCGGGTTCGCCATATGGAACGATATATCAGTTTATGAAGCGGAAGGTGACCGACCGTAGCATATCTGAAAATATCCAAAAGCAAGTACCTGGTTTTTCCATTCCTGATGACATCTTGAATATTATACAGGCTATTATGGAATGATGGGCCTATTGGCTACTGGTTCATAATCCTCATAGAGATCAAGAATCAAGGTGAATGGCGAATGGTAAATGGTTATGGAAGAGTAAGTCTCCGATGAAAGACGCCTCGCCCAGAAAGGATGAAGTCCGTGCCTTTGCATCAAAAGACAGAAAAGTAATGATGACAAAGTGAGAAGTGGTAG
>Ga0310690_10007346_pt1 | contig 14217 bp, 27 predicted proteins | sample AusTroGonzalo_MG_2_FD_207661 | JGI IMG/M metagenome (GOLD analysis project Ga0310690, IMG submission 207661) | Bovine rumen microbial communities from tropical cattle in Woodstock, Queensland, Australia - Gonzalo_04 (v2) (version 2) | ecosystem: Host-associated > Mammals > Digestive system >...
GAGCGCGCCGTTGACATTTTGAGTCAAAAGAAGACCTTTATAAAGATCTTCTAAGTAAGCAAGTTCATCGTTATCATAATTGCTTCCCCATTTTCGTTTAAGATCTGCTAAATGCTTTTCATTTACCAATGGGATTTCATCTTCAAGGAGGCTTGATTCACGCAATTTCTGATATTGCTTGTAATAATCACTCCAACCAATACCTTTATATGTGTCGGCCGCAAAGACATTAGAATAAATTGCCCACGTAGCGGCCGCGCCATTAATTTCTTCGAGTCTAGTCCATTCTTTTACAATAAAAGGAATTCCACTCCATTGACATAATCTATCAATACTATCCCAGTCATAATTGTTCTCGCGCAAATACTCATTAATACAGTCATTACAAATAGGTAAATAACCATCAGGATAGAAGATACTATGCGTTCTACTAAAATTATCTCCTGTCATAACTATGTTACATTTATTACACTTTTTAGTGAAGAAGGCGGCCTTTGGAATTTTAGGTTCAATTGGCATCTACTTCACCTTCTTGGAGAGGAGGGGTGGTTGGGTCAGATTGAGGGGCGGGCGCTTTCGAAGCCGACGAGGAGGCCGGCGAAGAAGCCGGAGTTGTGTTTGCGTCAGGTGGTGCGGGCGCCTTATTCGCCTTACCTAAAATCCATAAAAGTTCTTTTTTCCGTTTCCGACTTGAATTCTTAAATCTCTCCATACAGTCCTTTAAAATGTCCTCAAATTCACTAACCTCTTTTTTCTCTTCGTCGAAAAGTTTGGCTTTGAGGATGCGCGCGACCCCTATGAAGATTTCTGGCTCTTTAATGCGCGCTATTTCTTCTAAGAATTTAGTTTCTAAACTTTTCATTATCTATCTATCTTATTCCTCTTAATTAATTTGGTTTAGAAGAGTTTGCGCTTTGCGACTTGCTTAGTTTTTTTCGCTCGCGCGCCAACTTCTCACATCTCTTACACCGTGGAGAAAAGCCATCATTTGCGCGATGTCTTCTCACGAAATTCTTCTCACTCAACAACAACACTTCTCCGCAGTCCTTACATTTCTTGAAGTTCTCTTCGAACATTATATTTTCCATGACTTCGAAGTGGTCGCGCGCGGCTTGCGCAATACCTTCTAGACACTTCTGGCAATAAAGTGTGGAAATGTAGTTGGGTTTATACGATTTTGAGTACTTCGCGTTGATGAGGTCCGCAATTTGGTTGTTGGATTTTTTAGCGATCTTTAAGGTGAGAATGTCTTCGTGAATTGGATCGAGATGTGCGAGTTTACGATAAGTTGAGGCCGCGCGCAAAAATTCACGAATCGTAGAGGTTTCGGAAAGGGAAGAAGTGAGGTTGGAGGCAAGATCGTCAAGTTCGGAGAAGTTGGAGTAGAGGGCGTAGAGGTGTTTGGGGTCGGTGAAGTCGAAGTAGGGGGAAGAGAGGAAAGAGGAGGAAGTCGACGAGGAAGCCGACGAGGAAGCCGACGAGGAAGTTTGGGCTGAGGTTGACGCGGCCGGCGCCGAAGTTAGCGAAGAAGTCCGCTTCCAGATCTGCTTCGTAATCTGTTTAAGGTCTTCCTCCGTAAAATCGTCCGGTCTTGGAAATCTCTCCTGATTAAAAATCTTCCTATCCAAAAGCGTTCCATTATCTATCCCAAAAGGTCTAACTTCAATCTCATTCCCAAAAGTGGGTGTATCTGGCTTAGAGAGCGCGGGTTCAAGTTGAAAGATGAGGGTCGGCGCATATGAATCCTTGAGTGTATATTGTTGACGACGAAGGTCCACAAGTTGATGACGCTTTTGCAAATATGCATAAATGGAAAGGTGAGTTGAAGCTTCGTCAATTGAATTAATTTGAGCGCTATCGAATCTATCGAGAAGTTTCTGACGAATTGGAGTGGTACGCTTGTTGTGATGGAGGTCGTAAAGTGACGTGATAAGTTCTAGCTCATCAATTTGTCGCCAAATTTCTTCTAGCGCAGAAAGAATTAGTGGAGGCGCGTTTTTGCGCGCGAGGTTACGCGAGAAGACTTCTTTGTTGAGGCGCGGCGGGGCCATATCAGCGGAGAGAATAGAGTTCTCGTTGAAGGTGGGAGAGTCGAGGAGCGCTTCGAGAGATTCGACTTCGTGGGAGTCCCAGGTTCCAGAACGAGTTTCGAGTTCAAGGCCTTCTTGGCGGCCGTTTAAGCCAGTTTGGCGATTTTTACCCCATAGGACATATTTACTCATTGTGTCGAGTTCTTCAGCATTAGGAGTAAAGGGGATTGAGTTGAGGTAAGAAGCAAGGAAAGCGGAGCGTTCGTCGCTCCATTCGAGCTTCCAGTTGAGGTTAAGGCGATTTAGCAAGGATTAGTAAGCCTCCATCTAAGCAGATTAATAAGCCAGTCAGGTAAGCCAGTTAAGTAAGCCGGCGAATAGACCAGTTGGTAAATTGGTTGGGAAATGGACTGGCGAATTGACTGGCGAACAGGTCTGGCGAATTGACTGGCGAACAGGTCTGGCGAATTGACTGGCGAACAGGTCTGGCGAATTGACTGGCGAACAGGTCTGGCGAATCTTTTTCCCTTTCCACTATTCATTATACCCCAAACTGACCATAAAGTCAAATTTCAACGGAGGGGAAAATTTCAATCAAGGGATTGGTTTATAAATTTTGTTTCGTAAAATTTATTTCGGAGTATTTTGTTTCCAGGCCCCGGCAAATGTGAACAAATTATGAACAAGAATCCCATAATGTACCCGGGGTATGCCGCGCCGACGTACCCCGGCCAATTAGTTTATTGGTCAAATCAACCGAACACTTGTGCGGGATTATTGCCAAGTTTTTCCGTTATTATTACAAAAAAAATTTTTTTATTTATTTTCAAAAACCCCTTTACAAGCGCGTCTAAGTGTGGTATAATAGTACCAACAAAGGCGGGGACGGCCGATCTACAGTCCCAAAAGGGGAAACAATGGAAAGAATTAACAAGTCTCAGTTTATCGCGCGTATCGCCTCTATGTCCGCTCGTATCGCGGAAAACGATCCTCATGTCAAGCCCTGCAAGGGCACGGATTCGGGATCGCTCGGCAAACTCTATGAAGCAAGTGTAAAGGCGTTTTTCGGGAACGTGCGCGGCGCGACGGTTACTCGTCAGGGCGCGGTTGATACGCGGTTTCACGGTTACGCCGTCGAAATCAAACAGGGCGCGTCCGGACTTGACATGATTTTCGACGGGCACGTCGTCGATTATGTCGTCTACTGCCCCGATTTTCAGATCGGCGACGATGTCGCCCGCGTGTCCTATGTGCTGACGCGCGACGGTTTCGTCGACGCGCTCGAACAGGCCGGCATGGTTCGGACGAAGCGCGGATCGGATGGGATCGAGCGCAAAGCCATGCAGTCCTACAAGAACAGCAACAAGAAATATAATGCATGGCTGGACGCGCTCGACGAATTCGCCGCTATGACGCTCGGCGAATTTAAGGAAATCGAGCGCAAGGGTGCCGAGGGTTAAACCCTCGGCCCCGGCCGGGCCGTCCGTCGGTACAAGTCCGACGCCGAAGAGCAAGAGCGAAACGGCAATCAGCGGGCGCGCATACGCACAAAGGGGAAACGCTATGTTCATTATCAAGTGCAAGGATCTCGTTGAGACTGCGCCGGAAGGTTTTCCGGCATGGGCGCTGACTAACAGATGGGAACGGTTCGTCGTCAAGTACCCGACACTGGACGAGGCAATCAGCGCAGTTATTCGGCAGGTTGAGAGGCCGAAGACGCGGCCAGTGCCTCAGCGCGCATACAAGGTATACGAAGAGGACGGGCGCAAGTTGAAACTGATGTGGACACTTGAACCGAGATAAAGGGTGCAAGCCCTTTTCTCTTTGAGGCGCGCCGAACATATGTTCTGTTGCTTCACGCAAGCAACTAATCGAACAGGTGTTCGACGAATGCCGATCTTAGACGTGCGGCGTCTAAGGTCAGGGATTGACAAGTACGGCGCGAAGTGGTATAATATAGGTACCAAACAGAGAGGGGAATTTCACATGAAGACTTACACGGTATATTTCGTCAATTTGTCCACGGGCACACTGTCTGCTCAGGTGCTGGAAGCCTGCGACGGTATTGGGGCTCGGAATAGTTCGCGTCGCAACCTGCGCCGCGCTGGCCTGCTGGAAAGCGGGAACCAGTATCGGATCGACGTGCGCTCCGGCCGGCGCGGCCTCGCCACTGAAGACTTTCCCGCGTGGATGTTCGATCCGGATCACGTGTACCAGACCGCGCGATAATGCGCGGTTCATAGGTTAGACGTGAGACGTCTAAGATAAGAACTTGACAAATACAGAATTTTGTGGTATAATATTATCAGAAAAAAGGGAAAGGAAGAAAAAAATGAAACATTTCTATTTTATCGTTATCGACGGAGAGTATGAGGGATTCGAGTTCATCGTGGGCGCGCCTGCTGAGCCCGAAGCATTTCAAATCGCTATGGCGATATTTGATGAACCGACCGGGCTGAAGTGCTATGGAGAGATCTCCGAAGAGGAAGCGGAAGCTTCCGGTTTGGACGAGTATTAACTCATCTAAACTTTTCCAGAATATTAGACGTCGGACGTCTAAAGTTAGTGGAATATTTTCAAATTTTCCTATTGACAACCGCGTGCGCATATGGTATAATATATCCAGAAAGAAACAAAGGGGACGAAAACAATGACAGTCAACGAAATCAAAGTCAAAATCGAAGCACTCCGCGCGCAGATCCGGTTCGGCGAACTCATGGACGACTATTTCTACACGCTCGGAAAAGGACACAAAATGCAAGAGGAATTGCGCCAGCTCACGGCTCAGCTTATCATCCAGACCAGTGGCGCGAACCACTGAGTGTCCTTTTCGAGATGGGATTAATTCCCATCTCTTTTTATAGAATCTTAGACGTCAGAGGTCTAAACTCATTGAAAAAAGTTGTGATTTCCTATTGACTTCCCGCGCGAAGTGTGGTATAATATTGCCAGAAAGAAAGAGAGGAGACAAACAAATGCCTACATTCTACAACGTGTCGTTTTCCATCAGGGACTGGGAGTTCAAGCGTAAGCAGATCAATATGAAGTTTTTCGACTTCACCAACGCGTGCGCATACGCTGAGGAGATTTCCGGATGTGCAGACGTCGAAGATTCCACCGTGAACGTCGTCGACGGCACGACGGGCGAAATCGTCGCCACGTTCGAACTCGAACTCCAGACGTACGGCAACTTTTGAGAAGTGGGCGGCGATTGCCGCCTTTCTCTCTTTGTCGGTTTAGACGTCGAACGTCTAAAGTTTTTTCTTGACGAATCACGAAACTTGTGATATAATATTATCAGAAAAGAAAAGGAGAATTGAAATGAAAATGATCGATCGTATAGAGCGCGCGTGCTCATTGTATCGGACGCTTCGATTTATGGGAATTTCTCGGGAAAAAAGTCGCGTTGCGTTTTGGCAAGCGATTATAAATGGTTGGAATATTTGATCCAACCCCGTTTAGACGTCGAAGGTCTAAACTTAAAACTTGACAAAATTTTAAGTCTATGGTATAATATATACAGAAAAAAGAAAAGAGGAAAATCAAATGGGAGTTTGGGTCTGCGATATCGAACGCGCGCTTAAGGTGTTTAAGAAGGTTTATCCATACGACTTGATTAAGTCGATTGAACACAACTTCTGTGGTAATATCATAATCACAGATAGTTCGGACGATCATTTTGCATTCGTCCACCAAACTGGGAAACTCTTTGCAATTCCGAGTGATTGGAGAAAACGCGAACCGTGGAAGGAAATCGGATCCGAGGATAAAGATGAAGACGATGTAGATGACGCCGATATTGCGGCGCGCGAAAGTCTCGGCGGGAATTGGTGGTAAATCCACCAATTCTCATCTTAGACGTAGGACGTCTAAACATATCACTTGATTCTTTCGGGTGAATGTGATATAATATATACAGAAAACGAAAGGAGATAAACCGATGAAACTATGGGTTGATGATGTGCGCCGGCCGCCGTCGGAGGATTACTACTGGCTTCATACTACCATTGAAGCTCAGCGCATGGTTGAAGCGTTCACTGGAGAGATTGAAGAAATCAATCTCGATCATGACGCTGGCGACTATAAGGTTTACGGAGGCGACTATATCAAAATTCTCGATTATATCGAAGCTCACTATCCGGAAAACAACATTGTGTTTGTTTTCCATACGATGAACCCCGTTGGTCGTTGTAATATGCAGGCCATTTGTGAAAGGAATGGGTGGAGAATCGATTGACCGATTCTCCATCGTTTAGACGTAGTAGGTCTAAGTTCTTCGCTTGACTTCCCTCTCCATTTATGATATAATATTATCACAAAGAAAGAGAGAGGGAAGTCAAATGAAAAAGTTCTTCGGAATCGATAGCAAATATGAATTTGAATGGAACGATCTGCGCGCGTTCATTACGGTCATCAATACCGTTCTGATTATGATTTACGGTCTTTCAATCGCGTGGTTCGGTCTCGCCGTCGCCGTGATCGGAGTTGTGAAAGATTTGATGGTCGATCATCGAATCAACGGACTTGTGATGCATATGGCGAATGTAGTTTTGAATATTTATTTCCTCGCTATGCTTTACACTTGACTATGAACGAGGGGACACCCGGAACGTCCCCGTTGGTGTGCCCGCGGAGTTTTTCCCCTCTCCGCGGGCGGTTTGGAGGGAAGAAATTAGACGTAGAACGTCTAAAGAAAAAGTTGACAAAGCGCGCGAGGTATGATATAATATAAACACAATCAAGGAAAGGAGAAATAAAATGAAATTCAAAATCACAACTACTGTTAAGATTGATATTGATGAGATTATTTATCCTTACAATCTTAACTCTAATTCTACTAATGAAGAGGTCAAAGATGCCGTTTATGACTTTTTACTTGACCTTCCCGCCCCTGATATTTATCTTATTGGGGAAGACGAAGCCAAGCAGATTATGGACGAAATTAACGCACGCCTTACCAAAAAGTAAAGAGGACTAAGTCCTCTTTGCTTAGACGTGTTACGTCTAAACAATAATGTTGACAAAGCGCGCAGTTTATGGTATAATATTATCACAAAAAGGGAGGGAAGAAAATGAAAAAACTTTTTAAAGTCGTGGTTTCTACCTATATTAATTCCATTTGCGCGCAATACGTTAATTGTATACGTTATAGAGAGGCTAAACCCGTAGAAGTGCTTTATGAAACGAATAATTTTTTTGAAGCCGCCGACCATCTCGGATGTGATGTACATAAAATTATTCATAAATATTTCTACTATTGCGGAAGTGACAAAGAATGGACAATCAAAGAAAACAAATTTCAATCCCTAAAAATTGAAGAGACTCATGAATCTTTGGAAAAATGGAATTTTCCTCTTAGTTATCTCATGAAAGAATTGCCCGCGGACGAAATGATTGAATATATGAAAGACCGCGGAATGAATTGTCCGTTTAGGGAAGGAAAATAAATCTTCCCTTTTGAACTTAGACGTCAAACGTCTAAGGCGCGCCCTTGACTTTTCCTCTCTTTTATGGTATAATATTATCGTCAAAAGGAAAGAGAACACAGCGCGCGGTGCTTCAAAAAAACTTCAAAAAGTTTTGAAAAACCTCTTGACAAACCCCACGGAATGTGGTATAATATATGTACAGTAAAGGGAACGAACCCCTACTGATAATCGCGCCGACTGCGTCAAGATCGGAGAAAGAGGTCTGTTATGACTACTCGTGAGTTCCTGTCCGCCATTTCTGCCAATGATTCCCTGTCCGCTGAGATCCGTGAGTTCGCCGCCGCCGAGGTCGGCAAGATGGACGCGCGCAACGCGAAGCGCAAGGCGACACCCTCGAAGGATCAGCTCGCCAACATGGAGACGAAGCGCACGATCCTTGCGACGATTGATCGTCCGATGTTCGCGTCGGAGATCGGAACGGTGTGCGGTATCTCCACCGCCAAGGCGTCCGCCCTCTGCGTCCAGATGGTCGAGGACGGTAAGATGACCGTCAAGGATGTGAAGATCAAGGGCGGTCGCACGGTCAAGCAGTACACGGTCGTCAAGTGAGGGGAGGGGCATATGCCCCTTTTCTCATAGGGGAGTTTAGACGTCAGACGTCTAAGTATAGAGGTTGACAAGGCACGCAGTTTATGGTATAATATTATCACAAAAGAAAAGGAGAAAAGAAAAATGTTTACAACTTTCGAACGGATCTATGTCGCAAAAGATGGCAAAAAATTCCTTTCTGAAGAAGAATGCGCAAAATACGAAAAGGAAAACTTTCTGACGCACCGGTACATTGTGACCCTTGGAGCATCATTTACTGCGGTATTTGAAATCGACGCCGCAACGAAGGAAGAAGCAGAGAAAGAAGCCCATCGAGCATTTGAAGTTGACTATGATTCCGATATGTACGACGATGTCGATGTGGTTGATATTCGATGCGATGATGACGAGGAAGATTAAATCTTCCTCCCTCTCTTAGACGTCACAGGTCTAAACGACAGAGTTGACAAAAGGAAGGATTTATGGTATAATATTGTCACAAAAAAGAAAGGGGAAAAATTATGAAATATCTTGTAGTAAAATGTGACGAACTTGCCGATCAGTGGGAATGCGATGCAGACCGCACCCCTATTTACGTCGGCGATAATATTAAAAAGTATAACCGCCGCGGTTATGAGATTTACGAAATCCGCGCAGATGGAAGCCTTGAACGGATTCGGAAATATGACGAAGATACACGAGAAGGTTGGTGTATTTGCTGGCGAAAGGATGACAAAGAAGATACCGACCCATATAAGGTGATTGAATTTGAAAAACCTTCAAAAGCGGATATTAAAAAAATCAAAAAATTCTATGGATTCGAGGAATCTGTTGAGGATATTATACTTAATCTTGACCATTGTAAAGAACACGGCGAAATGATAAATAATGAATGGGTGGTCATCGGAGAATTTTATGATAATCACTATCCGACCGGAGGTTGAATCCGGTCTACTTAGACGTCGGAGGTCTAAACTTCTCCCTTGACTTTGCATCCGTTCTATGGTATAATATTATCACAAAAGGAAAGGGGAACTACCAATGACTAAAGAAATCTGGTTCGACATGGACGGCACAATTGCCGATCTTTACGGAAAATCCGACTGGCTTGAGCGTCTGCGCGCGTTCGATCCGTCTCCCTATGCGGAAGCCACCCCGCTTGTGAATATGTCGAGGCTCGCGCGCCTGCTCCATCGGGCGCAGAAGCTCGGCTACTCCGTTGGCGTGATTTCGTGGCTGTCGTTTGAATCAAATGCAAGCTACGACGAAGCAGTCGAAGCCGCCAAGCGTGAATGGCTCCGGCGCCATCTTCCTTCCGTCAATTGGAATGAAATCCATATCACGGCATACGGAGTGCCGAAACATTCGATCGGGCGCGGAATCCTCTTTGATGATAACGATAAAATCCGCGCCCAGTGGGGCGACGGCGCGCACGAGCCGACCGAAATTTTCAAGGTACTGGCAAGTCTTTGACTTGCCGGTATCGGGTTCTTAGACGTTAAACGTCTAATAAAAAATTTGACTTTTTCAAAAAGTTATGGTATAATATATACAGAAAAAAGGAAAGGAAAATTCTCATGAAGAAGAAAAAGAAAAATAAAAAGTCTAATCGTCCTCTTTGGAATGGGTATTTTCCGCACATTACTCCCACTTTCAAAGAGAACCAAGAACGCATCCGAAAGAAGTACAGAAAGGAAGAAATCGAATGAGAATTGAACTTGTTGAACGGGTTTTTCTTACTCAGCGCGAATATGACCAACTCCAAGATACTGCAAAAGTCGTACGAATGATCAACGCAAAATCTACGAACGAAGATTTGAAAAAGACACTTACGGAACTTCACAATAGCATTATAAATCTTGTTCGCGATTATGTCTTCATTGATTCAAATGCGAATTGATCGGGAAACCGATCAAACTTAGACGTACAACGTCTAAACCGATCCCGAAAAAATCAAAAATTTTTTTCAATTCCCTATTGACAACCGCATCATTTTATGGTATAATATTGTCACAAAGAAAGAGAGGTGCAAACCATGACCGCAAAAAAGAATCTGCATGAATCCCTCCGCGCGCGTTATATGTCTCTCGTGTCCGACTTCCTCGCGAAGAACGGCGAAGAAGTCCTCGTCACGGGATCGAACGAAATCGCGCTCCCCTGTGTGGACGATGAGGGCAACGGCGAGTTCCTCGTGCTGACCTTCAAAGTCCCGACGGGATCCCGCGACGGCGAACCCTACGACGGGTACTCGATGGCTGAGGATTTCGCTCTCAAGACGAAGGCGAAAGAGGTCAAAGCCGCCGAAGCCGCCAAGAAAAAGGCGGCGAAGATCGAACGCGACAAGCGCGCGCGCGAAGAAAAAGCCAAGGTCAAGGCCGCGGCCGCGGCACAGGCCAAGGCGATTCTCGAAGGGGCGGGCAAGTGAGCCCGCCCTTTCCCCTTCTCTATCTTAGACGTACCACGTCTAATCTCATCCCGCAAAACCGCGAAATTTTTTGAAAAAGTCCTTGACATTTGCCCCGACTTGTGGTATAATATTATCACAATAAAGGAAAGGAACCGCCACCATGAACCGCAAATACTATCTCGTGCTTGACGTCGAAACCGCAAATTCGACCGACGATCCCCTTGTCTACGATATTGGATACGCCGTATGTGATCGCCGCGGCCGCATCTACGAATCCGCTTCTATGATCGTCTCCGACATTTTCTTCGACGAAGCCTCGCTCATGTCCTCAGCGTACTACGCCGCGAAGATCCCGCAGTACCTCGAAGGCATCGACCGCGCCGCGTTCTGCGTCTGCTCGTTCTATGAAGCCCGCGCCCGCATCTGTGACGCAATCCGGCGGCACAACGTCGAAGCGGTGTGCGCGTACAATGCGCGGTTTGATTCCTCCGCCCTCAACACGACGGAGCGGTGGCTGACCAAGTCCAAGTACCGCTATTTTCTCCCCTACGGCACGAAAATCTTTTGCATTTGGCACATGGCTTGCCAGACAATCTGTATGCAGAAGTCGTTCGCCCGCTTCTGCCTCGATAACGGACTTGAAAGCGCGTCGGGCAATATCAAAACGAGCGCGGAAGCCGTCTATGCCTACATGAAGCACAACCCCGATTTTGACGAATCGCATACAGGTTTTGAAGATGTCAAGATCGAAGTCGAAATCATGGCGCATTGCTTCCGACAGCATAAGCGCATGGACAAATCGATCAACCGGATGTGCTGGCGCATCCCGCAGGCGCAGGCGAAAGCGATCCGCGCCGCCGAGAGAGACTAAACCCCCTCGGTCGGGCGCCTTAGACGTCGGACGTCTAAACATCGGAGTTGACAAACCCGAACAAAAGTAGTATAATATATACAGAAAAAGAAAAGGAGATTAACTCATGATACACACTGGTATAATTCGTCGAATTGACAATCTCGGGCGCGTAGTCATTCCAAAAGAGATTCGCAAGTCACTTAATATTCGCGAAGGAGATGCACTTGAAATAGTGGTTGTTGACCATTCAATGGTAGGATTCATTCCTTACCGGCCGACAATGGAAGCAGCGGCTTTGTGCGATCGTCTTAAAGAAGAAATTTCTTTCGGCAATTTTTCTTCCTCAGATACTGCGGAACTTCATAAATGCATCAATCAATTCAAATCTACCCTCCGCATTGCAGAAAAGAACAAAGAGAAAGAAGGGTTTTAACCCTTCTTTTTTTACTCTACTTAGACGTAGGACGTCTAAAGGTAAGGATTGACAAAGAAAAAAATTTGTGTTATAATATTATCAGAAAAAAAAGAGAGGAAAGAAAAAAATGAACGTTACTTCTAAAATCAAAGCACTTTTTCCCGAAAAACCCGATGAGATAATTGCTAATTATGTAATCAACCCTTGTGAAAATTGTGATTGCGACTTTGATATTTGTGATGACCGTTGTGTTCTTGGGCGGCTTTGGAAACTTTATGATGAACGAAAAAAGAAAGAAAAGAAAAATGACGCCGAATAAATCGGCGTTCTTTTTTGTTCCTGCTTAGACGTAAGACGTCTAAACTTCTTTTTTTTCAAATTTTTACCAATCCAAAAATTTCCAATTAGTCCAAATTTTACCATCTATCCCAAAATTTTCCAGTAGGCCCAAAATTTCCCAGGTTTTCCAAATTTTGGCAGCTGCAACAGGAGCTAGAAGAGAGGGCGCGCCGCCCTGGTTATACACGAACTGGCAGCTGCAAAAGAGGAGGCCACGGCTGGTAAATTTTTCCATTTCTGGCAGCTGCATCGGCTTCTTCATCCCCACGCAATTCTCTAATTATACCACAAATTTATTCTTTTGTCAAATTTTCTGCGCACTTAAAAAAAGAGTAGGAATTTCTTCCTACTCCCAATCTATTTAAATCCCGCCTCAGGCGAGAGCGTAGCCCTTCTGCTTTCCCTTACCCGAGACCTTCACATCAGACTTCACAACCGTGCCGTCCTCAACAAAACCCTTGAGCAGAGAGGGAATAGACTGCGGCTTGATCTCCAGACCAGCCTCGGCGATCAGCGTGGACGCGGTCTTCGCATCCTTCGTCATCACCTTCATCAGAGCCTCACGGAGCGGCGCCCGCTCAGCCTCCTTCTCAACCGCCTTGCGCGCGGTCGCTTCCTTACGAAGCTCGTTCGTATGATCGAGCTTACCGATCTCGGACTCCGCCATCGCCATCATCTCATCATTGATCACACCGTTCTTCACATTCTCATAAAACTCACGTCTAGTCATTTTAATTCTCCTTCTTGCGTAGGCCGCAACCCATATTTAAATTGATTTTTTTCGCGGAGTCGCACCGCCGGAAAAGGTCTATTTGATTTTCCTCTCCCGTTTTTCTATAAATATTATATCAGAAATTCGAACTTATTTCAAATTTTCACTTTCAACTTCCGGCGGGTCGTCGCAGTCAACACCGGCATAGATATATTCAAACGGATCCACCATACACTCCGTACCTCGTCCAAGCTGATCCTCGATCATATCGCGCAACAGCTCCAAGAAGCAAATTTCATAGGCACATTCCTGATTGTCTCGGTCAATATCATCAAGGCTCGAATTGATTCCATTGATGATCTCAAGCTTCTCTTCAGCGGAGTTTCTAAATTCATAAACACTCTTAATCTGCGCGCGGATCTGCTTTATCATTTCCTCATTGTGCTCGCGTACGTACTCAAGACTCTCGATCGCCATCTTGATAGAATGACTGGTAAGCGGCCGCACCTTTCCATAAGGCGCGAACTCCTCAACAGCACCATAAATGCGGCTTGAGCGCGAAAAATTTCGCAACTCGACAAATTTGTCATCAACTCTCAAGAAAAATCGAACGTACTGGCTCATAACTACTCCTTCTTATAAGCCGGCGTCGAAGCCAGCTTAGTTTTTAGACTTTTTTCCTTTTTTCTATATATATTATACTCTATTTTTACGTTTTTTACAATTTTTCTTAGTGTTTAAATTTTAATTTTCTCAAATTTTCATTTCTTTTCCTGAAAATTTGACTTTTTTCAAAATTTATTATATAATATATTTGTAAACAGGAAGAAAACTTGACTTTATTCCTAAATTTGACCTTAAATATATATATTATATATATATTTATAAATAAAATTTGCTATTTCTTAAATTTTCCAGGGATAATTTTTTTACTCTTTATTTAATTTTCCTACTTTTTATTAATTTTTTTACTCTTTATTTAATTTTCCTACTCTTATCGGTCTATTGCCCTTTAATTTATATATAGGTGTGTCGCGCACATGGTGTTAGGTATGTTCGCGCACTATATTGTAAGGTTAGTATACGCCAGACCGGTCTGGCTTCGACCTTCTCTTAACAGGTTTTCCATTAAGGACCCCTTAATTATCTGGCTTATAATCTGACTTATAATCTGGCTTATAAGCTGGCTTATAAGCTAGTCCAGAGGCTAAATTCCAGCTCCCTTAACCGCCCCTTTAATCGCCCTTTCGTTGTCCCTTTAGTTATCTCCTTAGTCGCTCTCTTAATTATCTCTTTAATTGTCCCCTTAATTGTCTGGCGATCTATTCTCCCTTAATTGTCTGGCTTCGAAGCCAGCTTTAATCTCCCTTTATATGTCTGGCTTATAAGCCAGATCAGGCGGGGCTTATACGCCGCTTGGCCAATTTTGCTTCGCAAAATTGTC
>Ga0310690_10007349_pt1 | contig 14210 bp, 16 predicted proteins | sample AusTroGonzalo_MG_2_FD_207661 | JGI IMG/M metagenome (GOLD analysis project Ga0310690, IMG submission 207661) | Bovine rumen microbial communities from tropical cattle in Woodstock, Queensland, Australia - Gonzalo_04 (v2) (version 2) | ecosystem: Host-associated > Mammals > Digestive system >...
ATCCTTGTGTTCCGCTTACTGTATGTAGCTCTTGTAGATAAAGCCGACCGCGCCGGTGGCCGGATCGCTGACCTGGTACCAGTCCTTCAGCTCGGCGATAACCGTCAGCTCGCGGTAGCCGTTGTAGGTCGCGACCTCTCTGGACGCCCTGCTGGGGAACCAGCGCAGGTAGACCCAGCCGCTGGCCCGGGTGGGGCGTACGACTACGGTATAGGGGGTAACAGCTTTCGCGGTGGCCAGGAGCGTGTTCAGCTGTGCGGCCGTGGTGTAGGACCGGGTGTCACCGGAAGTTTCCTTCTTGGACGGATCGAAGGGTTCGGGCTTGTATTTCACCAGGAAACGGTACATGACATACGCCGTCCTGTTGCCGTAGTCGATCATCGCCCAGCCGTCCCTGCGCCCATAAATCACGACTTTCTCTCCGTACTTCAGGCTGCCGATCACGTTGCTGGTGTTCTTCGTGCTCATGCTGGAGCGGACGCGCAGGGACAAGCCGTCCCCCGTTTTGACATACATGACGGTCCCCTGGCTCTCCGCCACTGCCGCGGAAACAAGGAGCACAAGCAGCATCGTGGCAAGCACCAAACTGATTACCTTTTTCATCTGGATTTCATCCTTTCCTCATTGAAATATGCAAGAGAATCTTCCGTTGACGGTATGAAATTGTACGGTAAGTCTTGCTGCACTTATTTTACTCCGAAACTGTCCAAAGGTCAAGGCCGGCCTTTTCTGTTCCGGTTTTTATTGCGGCTGTTCATCCGGCGTGGATTCTTCCGTTACGACCGGACCGGCGATCTCTCCGTTCTCCCCGTCCGGCTCCGCCAGTCCGAGTTCCACATACAGGTCGTAGTATTCGTCGTACAGGCCGCAGACTGCGTCCATGCCCAGATTGGGACTGAAGGCTTTCTGCAGCACCGTCTCCCAGGAACCGTATTTCTCGAACAGCTCATCCGGTGTGGGGCCTTCCTCGTGGCCGTAGGTTTCCAGGTTGCTCTGCTTGACCTTTGCCAGTCCCTCCGGATCATCCGCCATGGCTGCCAGGCGCAGGCGGTTCCGCTCCGTGGATACGGCCCGGGCCATTTCCTCGAGGGTGGCGCCTTCATCCCGCATCCTGAACAGGATGGTGTCCATGGTGTCCATAGACGCATGGTATTCCCTGCGGGTCTTCTGCGATTCCGCCACAAAGACCGGATCCGTCCAGTCGTACTCCGCGTAAGTGCCAAGCCGGGAGGATTCCGGATCGGGGGAGAAACCGTACACCGCGTCCGGATTCACGACGATATCCTTCATGGCGTTGGGATTCAACGTTGGATCATGAATATATTGCCAGGGTTCATTCTCCTCCGCCGCCGCAGCGAGGCCGGCGGAAACTGTCATAACAAGTACAAGAACCAGAAAAAGCGCTGCAATCTTCTTCATGAAGAAACCACCTTTCAGCAAATAGGCTCATTTCTGAAGCCATTTTATTATAATGCATACGCCGGGACTTGGAAAGCCTGGAACGGAGAGACGACACCCTTTTCGTTCCGTTTTGGTCTGCCGGCGGAAGCATTTCCCCTTCCCGATCGTTTATATATCAGTCAGTAACCGGGAGGTGAACGGGATGAGGTTCCGCATGAAACGAATATTCTGTGCCCTGCTTGCCGTCTGCCTGCTCTGGATTTCCCTGCCGGCGGGCGCGGAAAAAACCGATCTGAAAACCCTGCAGTCCCGCCTGCTTGCGCTGGGATACGAGATCGGTGCGGCGGACGGGATCCTGGGGGAGAAAACCACGGCCGCCATTGCGATGGCCCAGACGATCCTTGCGGATCACGGCTTCGGCGTGACCCCCACCGGCACCCCCGACGCAAAGACCGCGGAGCTGATCCTGCAGGAGGAAAACAGCGATATCCTGCGCACGCTGCAGAAAGGCAGCTGGGGCTCCCGGGTCCGGGAAGCCCAGCAGAAGCTGGTGCAGCTGAACCTGCTCCGGGACAGCGCGGACGGCCGGTACGGCGCCAATACGGAAGCCGCCGTCACCGCCTTTGAAACGCAGATGTCCGCGCTCCTTCCGGACGTCATCCCGGACGGAAAGCTTTCCGTGGAGGAATATACCCTGCTGATGGGCGACCTCAGCCGGTACGGTTATGAGGCGCCTATCTATTTTGACGATACGGATCCCGGGAGCCTGAAAGGAACCTATCTCTACGCGAAAAACGCCTGCCTGATCAACGCGGTGACCGGTGAAGTGCTGCTGGAAAAAGCGGCGGACGAACCGGCGGAGCCGGCAAGCACCACCAAAATCATGACCCTCCTGACCGCCCTTTCCCTGTGCGATCCCGACGCGTCTGTCGTCATTCCGGAGGAAGCAAAGGATGTGCCGGCAGACAGCACCCTGGTGCCGGTAACCCCGGGGGAAACCATGACCATGCGGGACCTGCTCTACGGCATGATCATCCGGTCCGGCAACGACGCGGCCAACGCGGTGGCAGTGCTCTGCTCCGGCAGCACGGAAGCCTTTGCCGAAGAAATGAACAAAAAAGCGGCGGAGCTGGGAATGGCAAATTCGCATTTTGTCAATCCCCACGGCTACACCGCGGAAGGACACTATACCACGGCAAGGGATCTGGTGCTGGCGGCCCGCGCCGGCCTGACGCTTACGCCCTTCCGTGAGATTGTTACCTGCCTGAAATATACCCTGCCGGCCACGGAGAAGCGCGATGCGCTGCCCATTGCCCTGAAATGGGAAATCTTCAATCCCGCCTCCGAATACTATATTCCCCACGCGGCCGGCGTCAAAAGCGGCTACACTTCCTCCGCCGGCTTCTGCTACGTCGGCGCCTACCAGGAAAACGGCGTCACCCTCATCGCCGCGGTCATGGGCGGGCGGGGCCGGAATATGGCCTGGACGGACCTGAAAAGGCTCTTCGCTTACGGTATGGCTGTTATGAACTGAATTACTCCAGGAATTTCCCGCGGAGCGCTTCCCGTTCCGCCTCCCCCACGCCGACTTCCTGCCGCAGGTATTCCGTAACGGAACCGTATTCCCGGTTCAGGGTATCGATCGCGTAGTTCATATGCCCTTCGGATACGCCGCCGACGGCGAAGCGAAGGGCTTTGACCTTCCTCTTCGGCCAGAAGACCAGCAGGATCCCTTTCGCGCCGAACTTCCTCGGCGGATTGAATTCGTTTGTCAGCATATAGTCCCGGAGGATGGTTTCCCGGTCCGCGCCCAGGGCGGACAGCAGGAGCATGGCCGCGCAGCCCGCCCGGTCTTTTCCGTCCACGCAGTGCCACAGGAAGGCCCGGTCCTCCTCCAGCCTAAGCAGCGCGCTGAAGAAGCCCTGCCAGGCTTTCTTTGCGCACCCGGGCAGCAGCGCCCGGGTGTAGAGCTGTTCGTCGAACATGCCGTTTTTATAGGCGGCGTTGAAGAGCGCCAGGGATTCCCGGTTCCCGTCGGCGTATTCCTGCAGCAGTTTGGGATCAATGGAGGCCTTGAATTCCTCCATTTCCAGCACCGGAAGATGCAGGCTTTCCGCGCCGGGGATTTCCGGGTCCGGATGGGTGTTCCGCTCTTCAATCATGCGCAGGTCCGCGATCATCTGCACCCGGTATTTTTCCCGCAGTGCCTCCAGCGCCTCCGGGGCTGCGTGGGTCAGTGCCCCCGACCGCAGCAGCACCCCTTTCCGGATGCGCTTTTCGCCGATCAGATATCCGCCCAGTTCCCGCGCGTTGGAAACACCGGGAAGAATGATCTCCTGTCTTGGCATGCTCCGCCTCCTCTGGGCTCCGGCCGGCCCGCTTTCTGGTTTGGTACAAAGTGTATCGGATCGGCTGTCTTCTGTCAAATTCCGCAGGTTTCGTCCCGGCTCATTTCCCTGTCACAGCGCCTGCAGATCTGAGCCCATCATAAAGCAAAACAGCCGGAATTGCCACCCCGGAGCACCGTCTTATTATCGTTTTCTTTTTCTTCGGGGTTATGGTAGAATGAATTCGGAATTACATCAGTTCCCCGGCTTCACCGGAAAGGTTTCCTGAAAGGAAAGGGGCCGGAAGGCGGAAAAGATCATAAACCATCAGGGCGGCGGTATGAGGAGGACCACTCATGAATTTTGAACAGATACTCTCTGCGTACAACACCAAAGCCTGTATCCTCTCCGTTGAGGATTACGGCGGCGGGAGATACGGGAATATACGCATCGCCGCCGGAAACAAAGCCCACTGCGACGAAATGCTCCGGGTGATGCGCCGGCCGTTCATTCCGGATTCCCCCTATGAACAGTATCTCCCTCAGAACAGTAACTTCGAGGATTTCTGCTACCGCAGCGCTGTGCTCGGCCAGCCGATGCACAGCTATGTACCCCTGCCCCAGATGGGGCTCTGGCTGAACATGTTCCTGCTGCCGCTTCAGTCCGACCGGGAGGGCACCGGATACTGCGTATATATCTACGACGTGACGCCGGAGGCGGATTCGGGGCAACGGGCGGACGTATCGGCGGAAACCTCGGCAGTCGTCCTGAAAACCTGTATCAACCTGCGCGCGTCGGACAGCACGCCGGATGCGCTGCAGGAGGTCGTCGAAGATATCCGGCAGATCTGTGATTCGGATCACTGCTGCATCCTGGCGACAGACAGTGCGGAGCGTTCCTGCAGGAGCATCGGTGAATCGGTCCGTCCCGGGAGCGGACTTCCCGGCATCAACAGGATGACGGAAAACGGATTCTACGACGTTGTGGAGACCTGGGAGGGCACCATCGGGGACAGCACCTGCGTCATCATCAAAAACGCGCAAGACATGGAATGGCTCAGGGAAGTCAATCCGGTATGGCACCGGTCCCTGACAGCCGTCGGCGTACGGAGCGTGGTCCTGTTTCCGCTGAAATACAACGGGAAAACGCTGGGTTATATGTGGGTCAACAATTTCAATGAGGAGAACACGGTCAAGATCAAGGAAACCCTTGAGCTGACCACGTTCTTCCTGGCTGCCGAAATTGCGAACTACCGGCTGCTGCAGCGGCTGGAGATCATGAGTTCCGTGGATATGCTGACCGGCGTGCGGAACCGCAACAGCATGAACGCCGTTATCGACAATATCCGGAGCGGAAGGGTCACCCTGCAAACGCCCTGCGCGGTGGTTTTCTGTGATCTGAACGGGCTGAAGCGTGTCAATGATGAGGAAGGCCACAGCGCGGGAGACCGGATCCTGAAGCAGGCGGCGGCAATCCTGCGCGAAGTGTTCCCGGACAGCGAAGTGTACCGGGCCGGCGGCGATGAATTTATGATCATCGCAGAGGGAATGGATGAGAAAACAGCCGCGGCAAAGCGGAAGCAGATTCATGACCGGGCCGCCGCGGTTGAAGGGCTGGCTTTCTCCACCGGCGTGCATGTCATCCGCGGCGAAGAGGATATCCGCGCGGCCATGCGGGCGGCGGACAGGGAAATGTATGCGGACAAAAAGGCTTATTATGAAAGGCATCCGGAACGGAAATCCCGGTAAGCCGTATGGGGATTTTTATGGAACTGAAAAAACTGCCATCCGGCGTTTTTCTGCGTATAAAAAGATGAAAACAATCCGAACGACAACGCTGAAAGGAGATGCAGACAATGAGCGAAATGAAGAACAGGCTTTCAAACGAAGAGATGGAAAAAACTTCCGGCGGCACCATGAATGAGTTTTTGGCGTACTGCGATTATCTCGCCGCGAAATATAAAACAAAGGATTACGATGTATATTACGAGAAGTGTACGTCGGATGAGCGGCACTATATGTATCTGATTCAGTACCACAAGAAGGGCGAACCGCTGCCGGAATGCCCGAATCCTGACTTCAATCTGAAAGACTGGATGTAAAAACAGTATCCGTAAAACCCGAATAAACAGGAGCGCTTCGGCGCTCTTTTTTTCATAAACGGAATGGACTGCCTCCCGGGAAAATGATAAAATATCCGCAGGATGAATCCCCGGTGTCACTGAACAGGGTTTGTTCTGAAAGGAGATACGGATGAGACGCATGAAAAAATGGATCACCGTCCCGGCAGCCCTGCTGCTGGTTATTGTCATGGCCGCGGGTGCCCTGGCCGAAGCGCTTCCCGCCCCCGCGGAACTTTTCGGCAAACCCTGGTATAATACCACTGTCTTCGGAAACCTGCCGGACAGCGCGCCAAAGGCGGCGGATGACCTGTATTCCTGTTACAATTATGACTTCGCCGCCGCGCATCAGAACGCCCCTGCCAACGCAACCCGGGGCGACAGCACAGATGTCTTTGCGGCGATGAAGGACGCGCTGGCGGATGAATCCGCGGACGATCCTGCCCTGAAACAGCTGCGAATCTTCTATGAGCAGGCGCTGGATACGGAAACGCGGAAAAAGGGAAACGGAATGGATGAACTGCTCCCCTGGCTGAAAAGGGTGGCAGACACGAAAACGCTGCAGCAGCTGGAAGAAGTGATCCTTGCGGAGGACTTCCCTTTCTGTCCTTTCATGAAACTGTACGTCTCGAACGATTTCGCAACCGGAACAAACTGCGTAAACATCGCGATCAACCTGACCGTCAGCGATGAGCCGGCTTATTATGACCCGCCGAAAGACCCCCTGGATATGCAGATCAAGATCCTGGCCATGGGTGAAAAATTCCAGTCCCTGGTCTGCCTTTATCTGATGAGCGGTCTGGATATGGACAATGCCGCCACCGCGGCTATGGGCGTCGTCAATATGGAGCGCACCTGGGCTTTGCTGGGAGACTCCTCCCTGCACTACACAGAGAGGGAATACGGTGCCTACGCGAAGGACACCCGGTCCCTGACGCTGGATGAGCTGGCCGCTTACTGCCCGCATTTCCCCCTGAAGGAAACCCTGAAAAAGTTCGGCAAGGATCAGTCGGAGCGCTATGTATGCACCGCGCCCCAGTGGCTGACCGCGCTCGACGGCGTCTGGACGGAGGAAAACCTGAACAGTCTTCGCGAGCTGATTATGGCAAAGGTTATGCTGGAATGCTCCCCTTATATCGACCGCTCAGCTTACAGTCAGGCCCTCGCCACGCTCGGCACGCCCGCTGAAACGCCGGAAGCAAACGCCTGGGCTGTCTGTTCCGATCCCGGAACCTTCGGCCAGCTGATTGCCCGGCTTTATACGGAAAGAGTCCTGGGAAACCAAGTGAAAGACCGGCTGACAGAGATGGCCAAAGGCCTTCTGGAAGAAATGCGCGGCCTGATCAGCGAAACGGCGTGGGTCAGTGAGGAAGCCCGCGCGCGGGCGATTGAAAAGACCGAAAGCATGAAGCTGAACATCCTGGAGCCGGAAGGCGGATACCTGGATTACAGCGATCTTTCCCTGCGGACGAGCAAAGAAGGCGGCACCCTGCTGGACAATTATTTCAGGATCAAAGCCTGGCGGAATGAAGCCGACAACGCGCGGATCGGAACGCCCGGCCTTTCCCGGCTGACCTGGGACTTGATGTCACCCGTCAAGTGCAACGCTTATTACGATCCCGCCAGCAATTCCATCAATATTCTGCCTGGCTATCTGTCCGGCGGAAAATACGCGGACGACATGTCCGATCTTGATCTGCTTGGCAGCATTGGAACGACGATCGGTCATGAGATCAGCCATGGCTTTGACTTCATCGGTTCTCAGTTTGACGCCTCCGGGGCGCCGGCCCTCCTGTTCACGAAAGAGGACGAAGCCGCTTTCCTCGCCCGGGTGAAGAAACTCACGGATTATTTCAGCACCATTGAAATTCTGCCCGATGTGTATGAAAACGGAGATCTGCTGAAGGCGGAAGCCGCGGCGGACCTGATCGGGCTCCGGCTGGCGCTTTCTCACGCAAAACGGCTCGGTTATCTGGATCTTGAGCCGTTTTTCGGGAGCTACGCCCGGCTTTATGCCATGACTTCAGACATGATGTCCGCCACAACATTGGCGGTGATCGATACGCATCCCGCCCAGTATCTGCGGGTGAATGTCAATGCCCAGATGATGGATGAATTCCATGAAACCTACGGTGTGAAAGAAGGCAATAACATGTACGTCGCGCCGGAATCCCGTCTCCGGATCTGGGGTGCGGACTGACGCTTCCCGGAAACTGCCTGAAACAGAAAGGACGATCTGCTTCGCTGCGGACCGTCCTTTTTGCGTGATCAACTTTTGTATGCGGGAAGCTCAGCTTGTCCGTGCCGGGCGCTGCGGGGTTCTCCGTTCAGTCTTTTCCCTTCTTCGGGATCCGGACAAAGAAGTGTCCCTCGTCCTGCCCCACGACCCGTCCCCCGTTGTGCAGCATCACATGGAGGGACGCCGGGTTATCCTGGTTGACCCGAAGGTAGATCTCCTCCTCCGGGACAATATCTTTTGCAATCTGGAGGGTAAGCTTCAGGCCGGCGGTTCCGTAGCCTTTCCCCCGCTCCTCTTTCCGGATGCTGTAGCCGATATGCCCCGCGCCGTTCCGGAGCGCTTCTGTCAGGTGGTGCCGGATCCGGAATTCCCCGATGAGGCGGCCCTCGTCCCACAGATAATAGTAGGTTTCAGGCACAAACCAGTCCGGCATATTGACCGGGTGTTCATAGGAAATCAGCGTCGGCAGCACTTTCTCCCTGTACTCTTCAATGGAGACGCCGTGGTACGGATTGGTCAGTCCGTTCTCGTCCGCGGGCAGTTCCGTTGTGTATTCCCACTGGGCCTGTGTATCCTGTACATTGATTTTTCGCAATTCCATACCGCCGGTCTCCTGCATGTTGTTCCTGAACATTTTTTGTTATTCTACCACAGCACCCCCGGAATTACAAACAAATCCATCCGTCCGGCCCCGGGCATGAAGGAATCACGTGACAACCTTCCGCGGTCTGATGTAGAATAGCATCAGATCAATCCGGCCGGAAATGAACCTGATCGGGAGGCATTATGAATTACTCTGTTCGGCGCGCAAAGGAAAGCGATATCCCTGCCATCATGGAACTGCTCAAGCAGGTAAACAGGACGCACTATGACGGAAGGCCCGATCTGTTCAACCTGGCGACAAAGTATACGGAAGAGGAGCTCCGGGCCATCCTGGGCAATGACCGGACGCCGGTATTCGTCTGCACCGACGGGGAAGGCCGCGTGCTGGGGCACGGGTTCTGTGTCCTGCAGCGGCCGGAAAACACGAAGCTGCTTAAGGACATCCTGACGCTTTACATCGACGATATCTGCGTGAATGAGGCCGCAAGGAGGCGCCACGTGGGCGCCGCCCTCTATGAGCACATCCTTGCCTATGCCCGCCAATGCGGCTGCCACAATATTACCCTGAATGTATGGAGCTGCAATCCCGGCGCCATGAAGTTCTATGAGAAGCTCGGGCTCGTGCCCTATAAGGTGGGAATGGAAAAACTCCTGTAAATTGTTGTCCGGGTTTCTTTACAATATGCAATTCATGCCGTAAAATAAAAAAGAATAAACCCGAAAAATGAATAAGACTAGGGGGTATCTGACAAGATGAAGATGAAACGGTTTGCGTCTTTTGTGCTTGTACTGGCTGTGCTGGTTCTTCCCATTTCGGCCTTCGGCTGCACAGCGGTCTACGTCGGAAGGGATGTCAGCGAGGACGGCAGCCTGATCTTTGCGAAATCAAACGATAACCAGGCCGTATGGCCGAACCGTATCACCGTCACGGAGCGGGTGGAGAATGTACCGGGCCGGACCATGCCGGTGGATAACGATGCCACTGTACTGGCGCCGCTGCCCGCCACCACTTACCGCTATACCGCCACTCCCTGGATGGACAGCACGGTTGCAATGAACGGGCTCTGGTATGACGCCACGGTCTGCACGAATGAATACGGCGTGGCGATGGAAATGTCCATTACCGCCTTTTCCAATCAGGCCGCGCTGGATGCGGATCCGCTGATTGACCACGGCCTGACGGAAATGACCGCAGTGGACCTGGTCATCTGCCAGAGCGCCACCGCCCGGGAGGCTGTGGAGGTCCTCGCTTCCCTGCTCGACCGGTACGGAAGCAGCGAGGTCAATATCGCCCTGATTGCCGACCAGAGGGAAGCCTGGTATGTGGAGATGTACAACGGCCATCAGTACGCCGCAGTCCGGCTGCCGGATAACATGGTCTGCGCCTTCGGCAACGAATTTAACCTGGAATATGTTTCCGATTACACGGACAGTATCCTTTCCCCTGCCCTGCTGACCCTTCCGGAGGAGAAGGGCTTCGCGGTATACGGGGAAAACGGGGAAATGAACCTGCTGGCCACCTACTCCGGTCCGTCGATGGTCACGGATTACAGCCACCTGCGCACCTGGTACGGCCACAAGCTGCTGGCTCCCTCCGCCTGGGGCGAATACGAAAAATCCGATATCTATCCCCTGTGCTTTGTCCCGGAGGAAAAAACCTCCGTACAGGACGTCATGGAAATCATCCGCAACCGGTATGAAGGAACCGAATACAGTCCGGATGAAACCGGCCGTACGGATGTGCGCGTGATCGGTACGGATACAGCGCTCAGCGTCCACATCGTGCAGGTCTTCCCGGATCTTCCGGCGGAGATGTCCTGCGTCACCTGGGAGTGCACCGGCCCGGCGGTATACGGCGTTTTCGTGCCGGTGTCCAATGCCTCGCTGAACGTCAGCGCCCCCTATGCACGGAACCAGGGCGCGGAAGCCGTGGGTGAATTCGATACCGAACGCTATCCGTATTTCCGCATCAAGGAGCTGAATACCCTGTGCGTGGAAAAGTCGGACTGCCCGGTCTACGGCCGGCCGGTCCGGGCTTACTGGCATGAAGCGGAGGCCGGGATGACCAAGGGAATGCGCGCTGTCCTGACCGCCGCGGCGGCCATGGAGGACCCCGAAAGGGCCAGGCAGTACATCACGGACTACTGCAACCGGATGCAGGAACAGGTCTTTGCGGACGCCGGGAAACTGCTGAACGCGGTCCGGTGGTACAAAAGCCAGAACAGCAACACCATGAAAAACGGCAGGAATCCGGAAACCCACGAGATCCTGGACGAGCTGAAGCCCATTGACCCGCTGCAGGTCACCCTGGATCCGCAGGTTTATTCCATCGTTCCTGCCGAATAACAGCGTAATTATTCACTTTTCGGGTTCTCTTCATCCTCCCGGATTCCCATCTTGATCACCAGGTCCCCGAGGGACTTGTCATACTGCGCCTGTGAAATTGCTCCGTTGCCGAGGAAGATATCCAGCAGCTGCTTCTGCCTCCGGAAGAGTTCCCTTTTCTGCTCTTCCGGGTTTTGACGTTCTGCCATGGGATTACGCTCACTCCCAGATGCTCACGGAACCGTATTCCTCATCGTTCTTCAGCCACCAGAGCCGGTTCTGGTCCACGCGGACGTACACGTCCGTTGCCCGCTCCGGAATCTTCGCGGCAATCTCCTCCGGCGTGATCTCCCCGCCGTAGGGAGACTGGATAATCACCCGCAGCGGCGTCTTCTTCCCGGGCTTCTTCTCCTGCACCGGCACATCCAGGGATACCCTGTACAATTCCCAGATCTTTTCCGCCAGTCCCGGGCTGACCTTCATCTGCCCGTTCTCGATCTTCGAGATGGTCTTGGGCGAAATGTCCAGCGCCGCCGCCAGGGCGGACTGGGAAAGCTTATGGATCGTACGCAGTTCCTTAATGGTCATATAGATTCCCTCCTTGACTAAATCAGAATGATTCCATATCGGATGTTTCTTCAATGTCAGCATGCAGTTGTAAATCGCTTCAGCTCTTTTATCATATCACATTCCGTCTTTGTTGTACATGTGTTGTACACTTCTGCGTAAACTTACTGCCGTCGGGTAAATCCGGCCGTATCAACAGGTGTTCCGCGACAGGGAAACGGAACAGGGAAAGAAAAGAAAGATGCCCGCCGGGCAAGGAGGAAAAAGATATGGAAAACAAGATGGAAAACAAGAAGGATATGAACCTTGAAGGACTGGCCGCCGTTTCCGGAGGCATTTCGAAAAAAGAAAAAAAGCGTCGTCAGCGGCTGAAGAAATTCCGGCAGAAGAACCCGCCGGTGATTCGGGAGTGGAAAGAGTGGAAATTTGAGTCCAACGAACCCGAACCCGCGAAACCCGTCGAGTTCGACGGTCCCACAAGCGTAAGCGAATACGTGGAAGCAAATAAAGAAGCGTTTGTCTTCAACTTCCCCAAGATGGACATCACGCTGTAAAGAGCCGAAAGAACAGGCGCCCTGCATCCGCAGGGCGCCTTTGCTGTGTCCCGGGCTGTTTATGCCGCGGGAGCTTGTGCTTGTTCGAATCACTCCTTGATCATCCGGTCCGGCATCACGTTGTCAAAGCAGGGTGTATAATCGCCGCCCGACAGCCGGGGATTCGCATGGATCGGTGTTCCTGAGCATCTTACCTGCGGAAAATGCATTTCACCTGCCGTTTTGTTGTACTCCGTTATCCCGCGGTATTATCCTTTGCCTGATCAAACAGACGGAGGAGGATCCCATGAAGAAACTGTATGAGAAAAATGAACTGATATTTGCCCTGGTATGGATCGCGGTCTATGTTGCCGGCACAAGCCTGGCTGAAGCCCTGAGCGAAACAGTCGGCGCGTATAAACTGTTTTCCGCTGTGTTTCATATTGCCCTGACCGCTGTCCTGCTGCTGTGGGTCCGGCGGAACGGCCTGGCGGAGAAGTACGGCCTGTTCCTGCCGCGTTACCGGCTCCTGCGGGCCTGGTTTTTCATTCCGCTGGCGCTGGTATGCCTGTATAAACTGGTTTTCAGCCCTGCCCTCCGCTTTTCCGCAGCGGAAAGTATCCTCTTTGTGATCAGCATGCTTTGCGTCGGCTTTCTGGAGGAGCTCATTTTCCGCGGTTTCCTGTTCAGGGCCATCGAAAAGGAGAATCTGGCCCGGGCGGTCATCATCTCATCGGTCACCTTCGGTATCGGGCATATTGTGAACCTGCTGAACGGCCAGGATCTCCTGGAAACCATTGGACAGATTATCTTTGCCGTGTTTGTCGGTTTCGCGCTGGTCATCCTTTTCCGCAAAGGGAAAAGCCTGGTGCCGTGCATCGTTTTCCACGGTGTGTTCAATGCCCTCTCCGTGATCGCGAATGACGAGGCGCTTTACAACGCCCTCGGCGGCCCGGTTCTCACCACGGTCATCCTGATCGCGACCAGCGCGGTCGTATTGGGAGGATATTCCCTCTGGAACTTGAAGCACCTGGAGGGATAATCCGCGCATTGCGGTTCAATGCCTGCTCTGATATACTGACTGCGTTCCGGCTGAAAGCAGCCGGTATAAAGGAGCAGGCAGATGAAGCTGGAAACCCGAAAGATTCCGGAAAGCGAACCGGAAATGGTTGAAATCCGATATCACTGGATTACAGATGAGATACTGGAAATCATTTCCTTTGTCAAATCCCGCCAGGGGCAGCTCAGCGCTGTCCGGGACGGAAAGCGTTTTGAGGTCCCTGTAGTGGATCTGTTCTATGCCGAATCGGTGGATGAGCGGCTCTTCCTGTATACCGTCTCGGACAGTTATGAGATCCGGATGAAGCTTTATGAGCTGGAAGACCTGCTGAAAAACAAAAGCTTCCTTCGTGTTTCCAAAAGCATGATCGTGAACCTGATGAAAATCACTTCCGTTCGTCCGGCCCTGAACGGCCGTTTCTCAGCAGTCCTGAAGAACGGAGAGGAAATCATCATCTCCCGTAAATATGTACCGGCCCTGAAACAGATCCTGAAAGGCGGTGAATCCTGATGGCCCGACAAAAATGGAAAGAATTGCTGGTCCGGACACTCCGCCTGTATACGCTGCTGGTCACACTGATCACCGTGCTCATGATCATCCTGGGAAATCTGCTGGACCGGGACCGCGTTTTCAGCTATGATGCCTTCTTTTCACCGCTGATCTACGCGTTGATCGGCACTGCCGCGACCATGGTCACCCGGTCAGACAGGGAGCTCAGCGTCCGGAGCCTGCTCATCCGGAAAATCATCAGCCTGCTGATCGCTGAGGGGGCAATCGTCCTGATTGCCCTGAACGCGGATACAATTCCGACAGAAAAAAGCTGGGTCCTCCCCGGTCTCGCCCTGGGGATTTTCGTAGTCTTTGTCCTGACGCATATCATCCTGTATTTTATTGACAGGAAGGAAGCGGAGAAACTCAATGCGGATCTGTCCCGCTATCAGGAACAACAGTTGAATGGTTCACCCATCCATGAATAGTCGGTAAACCCCTGCCGGGGATCTTCCGTCAAAAAAAAATACAATACAAAATAAGGCCT
>Ga0310690_10007350_pt1 | contig 14209 bp, 15 predicted proteins | sample AusTroGonzalo_MG_2_FD_207661 | JGI IMG/M metagenome (GOLD analysis project Ga0310690, IMG submission 207661) | Bovine rumen microbial communities from tropical cattle in Woodstock, Queensland, Australia - Gonzalo_04 (v2) (version 2) | ecosystem: Host-associated > Mammals > Digestive system >...
ACTTGTCGATGGTGGCGGTAAAGGCAAGGCGCGTGGCTTTCTCCGGCGCGCCGCCTTCCCGCAGATAGCTGGAGTTATGGTAATGCTCACACAGCGCCACGCGGTTGGAAAAGCAGACCGCCGCGCTCAAATGCACCTTGTATTCGCTCTGATCCTCCCGGTCGCGGCAACGGCGCTCCGCCTCCCAGAACACCGGCTCCGTCAAGCCGTGGTCGCCTACCAGCTCCGCGATATAATCCTGCAGACCGTTTTCGTAGACGAACTCCTCCGTTTCAAACTTGCCGGGCGAGGTCTCACTGCGCAGGCGGAACACCACGCCGGCGTTCACCACCGCCTGACGGCGCATCACGTCACGGTAATACTCCTGCGGAATGTCGATATCCGTAAACACGTCCAGATCCGGCAGCCAGCGGATGGTGGTGCCGGTGCGCTTCTTATTGGTGAGGAGCTCCTCCTTTTGCAGCTGCCCCACGATCTCGCCCCGTTCAAAATGCAGGCGATACTCCAAACCCTCGCGCCATACGGTCACGTCCATATACCGGGAGGCGTATTGGGTGGCGCAGGAGCCCAGACCGTTGAGACCCAGTGAGAACTCATAGTTCTCGCTGTTTTCATTGTCATACTTGCCGCCTGCCCACAGCTCGCAGAACACCAGCTCCCAGTTGTAGCGTCCTTCCTTCTCGTTCCAGTCCACGGGACAGCCACGACCCTGATCCTCCACCTGTACGGAGCGGTCGAGAAACCGGGTCACGGTAATGAGCTTACCGTAGCCGCCCCGCGCCTCGTCAATGGCGTTGGAGAGGATCTCAAATACGGCGTGCTCACATCCGTCCAACCCGTCGGAGCCGAAGATCACCGCGGGGCGTTTGCGGACCCGATCGGCGCCTTTGAGGCTGGAGATACTGTCGTTATCATAGGCATTCTTCTTGGTCATAGCGTTCTTTGCTTCCCTTTCCGTCCGGCCGTGCCGGACGATTTTGCCTGTACCTTACTATTCTATAATATTTTTTCCGTTCTGGCAAGTATCGCTTCCCGATCTGACGCGCCGCGCTTCGCGGCATAGCGGTACGCACCGGCAGGATGGTATTTTTTGCGGCAAAACATCACAAAATCCCTCTGAAAAATAATGTAAACGCAACCGGCATTTTCCCTTGTAAAACAACGGTTTTACACAGTTTCCACAGCTTTTTCCACAGCGTTATGTCAACGCAAAAAGAGTAAAAAATCGGCGCCGGATCTGATTGGATCCGGCGCCGACAGACGGCGAAGGGGGTCATTCTTCCGCTTCGATCAGACCATAGCCGCCCTCGCGGCGGTGATAGACTACGCACACCTGCGCGGTGTGTACATTGCGAAATAGGTAGAAATCGTGATCGAGCAGGTTCATCTGCAAAATGGCCTCATCGATGGTCATGGGCTGCACGGCAAACCGCTTGGTGCGCACCACGTTGAACTCCACATCCTCCGCCACGTCGAACTCGGCGGGTACGTCGCTTTGCAGGGCATCGGGACGCAGATTCTTTGCCAGACGGGTCTTATTCTTGCGGATCCTCCGGTCGATAAAGTTGACGGCGGCGTCGATCGCGCCGCGCATATCGCCCTCACTGTCCTGCTCCTGTGCGCGGAACAGCGTGCCGTTGGCGGCGCGGAGCGTGATCTCTACGGTACAGCGGTTCTTCTTCTCCACGGAAAAGATCACGGCGGCGTCAGGCTCTTCGGGAAAATATCGCTCCAGCTTACCGATCTTCTTCTCGGCATACTCTTTGATAGAATCGTTCAGGGGTACTTTCTTGCAGGTAAAGGTGAACTTCATGAACAATAGGCTCCTTTCATGATGCGGTCAATCTGCCCCGATGCGGGGCGGCGTTGGTGGAACATGGCGACCGCCTCCTTTCCTCTGGCTATAGTATAGCACATCGCCAAACAGATGAAAAGGGCAATCTTCAAATTTGTGCAAATTTAACAGTTTTGAAACAAATATGACCGGAGGACAGCTTTCGACACCCTTCGCGCCGGCGGCGTGCTATGCTATGCAAGGAAGCTTTCCAATATCCCACCCGCTTGGGCCGCTCCGGTGATCGGAGCGGCTCCTTTTTCTGTTGCATGAGAGGGAAAAAATTGCTATACTATGCCCAGATGACCGTGAGAGGAGGAATGAGCGCTTGTCAAACATGACGCTTTTGGAACGGCGGTATCGCCGCGCCCGTTTACAGTGTGTGCGCCACATTACGCTGGACCCCAAAGGTCCCGGCGTGGTGCGGCTCCATCTGCTGCCGCCCCGACAGGAGGGGGAGCTGTTTTTACTGCTGCTCAACGGCGCGCAGCTGCTGCCCGTGAATTTAAGCTGGGCGATTTTGCTCTCCTGCTTTATGGACGAGATGGAGACCTTTGCCGGACGGGAGATCGGTGAGGCGGACTGGGACGGTATCCGCAAGCGCACGGTATGCCGCGCCCGGCGCGTCTATCCCGGCACGTCGCGGCGTCGGCTGGACGGAGATCTTTCCCTGATGCTGGAAAGCCTTGTGGCGGTGGCGCGGGGCGAGGAGCCGCCGGCGGAGGTGTCGCCCCTGTCGCTGGGCGAATACGCGCCGTATATGACGGCGCCGCACCGGATGGATCTTATGGTGAGCGCCATGGAAAAAGACGGCGCGTGGCACTGTAACCAGAAATGCCTCCACTGTTACGCCGCCGGACAGCGGATGGGACAGACGGAGGAATTGTCCACAGAGGCGTGGAAAGAGATCCTGGCGAAACTGCGTGCATCCGGCGTGCCTCAGGTGACCTTCACCGGCGGTGAGCCGACGCTTCGGCACGACCTTGTCGCGCTGGTGGACGCGGCGCAGTGGTTTGTCACACGGCTGAACACCAACGGCCAGCTTCTCACGCCGGAGCTGTGCCGCCGGCTCTTTGAGGCAAGCCTTGACAGCGTGCAGATCACCCTTTACAGCGCCGACAGCGCCGTGCATAACGCGCTGGTGGGCGCCGACGGGTTTGAAAAGACCGTGCAGGGGATCCGCAACGCGGTGGCGGCCGGTTTGAACGTGTCTGTCAATACGCCTCTGTGCGCCCGAAACGCCGATTACGCCGGCACACTGCGCTTTGTCCGGTCCCTGGGTGTGCGCTACGCCACCTGCTCGGGACTGATTCCCTCCGGCGCGGCGGAGGGTGAGGAGAGCCGCGCCACGGCACTTTCCGGACAGGAGTTGGCGGAGGTCCTGCGCCGCGCCGCGGATACGGCGCGGGAGCTGGAGATGGAGATCGACTTCACCTCCCCCGGTTGGCTGAACGAGGAGACGTTGCGTCAGCTCGGTTTCCGTCTGATCCCCAGTTGCGGCGCGTGTCTTTCCAACATGGCCATCGCGCCGGACGGGGCGGTGGTGCCGTGCCAGAGCTGGCTGGGCGGCACGGTGCTGGGCAATCTCTGCCGCGACGGTTGGGACGCCATCTGGAACGGCGACGATTGCCGCCGCATCCGCGCCGAGAGCGCCAAAATGGAACAGCAGTGCCAACTGCGCCGCGGCAATCAGGGAGGGTCGGAACCATGAAGAAGATCCGCATAGCGTTTCTGGGCGCGTTGCTTCTTTGCCTGCTGGCAGTGCCGGTGCTGGCGGTGACCGCCTATGCCGACACCGACGAGATCGTCAACTACGAGGTGGTCGCCGCGCCTCTGGCGGAGGACGGGTCCCTCGCCTTTACCGTGACGCTGGATTGGAAAATGCTGGAGTCGCTGCCCGACGGTGAGGAGCTGAAAGTGGGCATCCCCAACGGCTCGATCCGGAACGCCACGGCGCTGACGGAGAACATCATCCGCCTTGCCAACGACAACAGCTATATGTATATCTACCTCGATCGGGGATATGACGCCGGTGAAACGGTGCATTTTGCCTATTCCTGGGTGCAGGAGTATATGTATACGCTGGGCGAGGACGGGTCGGTCTCCTACGACTATACGCCCGGCTGGTTTAACGACATTCGGGTCGATCGCATGACGGTAACGTGGCAGGAGACCGGCTTGCCGGACGGCGAGGTGACCTATGCCGCCGATGACGGTGAGTGCTGGAGCGTGGAGGGTATGACGCTCATCGGCACAGACCTGCCCTACGGCTCTACGGTGCATCTTTACGCCCTGTACAGCACGTGGCCCGCGGAGCTGTCCGACAGCGGCAGTGCCGCGTATCTTCCAGAGGAATATGAAGAGGATTTTCCCTACGAATATGAGGACGATTCGGACGACGGCTCGTTTGTGATCGGCATCATCGTTTTCATCCTCGTCGTTTTCATCGTGATCCGGCTTCTGGTGCGGTTGGATAGATACGCCGGCGGCTTCGGCACACGGTATGTGTATGTGGGGCATCTGTGGTATCCCGCGGGACCGGACGGAAGGCCGAAGCCCGGCAGTGTGGGCGTGGCACAAAAGCCGAAACCGCCCGTTAGCTCCGGCGGTCTTGGCGGCGGCAGTCGCGGCGGCGGCTTCGGCGGCGGAGGGTTCGGCGGCGGCAGTCACTGCGCCTGCGCCAGCAGTTGCGCCTGTGCCTGCGCTTGCGCCTGCGCCGGCGGCGGACGCGCCGGATGCAGTGCCAAAAATCTCTACGGCGCCGTGCATCTGGACGAGGCTCTCACGCGGCAGTTGGAACGGTAAGAGGAAAAAAGCGGTGCGAAGTCTGTGACCTCGCACCGCTTCTTTATCGCTTCTATAAGATGAATCCGCCGTCCACCGTCAGCACCTGACCGGTGATGAAATCCGCGCCGTCGCCGGCTAAAAAGCTCACCGCCCGGGCAATATCCTCCGGCGTACCCAACCGACCCAGCGGCGTCTGATCCGCCAACTGGGGCAGCACCTCCGGCGGCAGGGCGTCCAGCATATCGGTTCGTATCACCCCCGGCGCCACGCAGTTGACACGGATATGGGTGGGCGCCAGCTCCGCCGCCAGAGAACGGGTCAGTCCGATGAGGGCCGCCTTGGTGGCCGAATACGTCACCTCACAGCTCGCCCCGCGCTGACCCCAGATGGAGGAGATATTCACGATACAGCCCTCGTGGGCGTGGAGCATAGGCGGCAGGACCGCCTGAATGGTGTGGAACGCGCCGTCCACGTTGACGGAGAAATACCGGCGCCACAACTCGTCGGTGATCTCCTGAAAAAGTGCCTGACCCGCCACGCCCGCGTTATTCACCAGCAGAGATACCTCACCGAAAGTGTCCTCCACGCGGCGCACCATGTCGTTTACCTGTGACCGGTCTGACACGTCCGCCTGTACCGCCATGGCGCGGCATCCGTTCTGCCGCAGTTCCTCCACCAGCGAGGCGGCGCAGTCCTGCCGCACGCGGTAATTGACGCAGACCGCCCAGCCCTCCTGCGCCAGACGGCGCGCCACAGCCCGACCGATGCCGCGGGACGAGCCGGTGACCAGTGCTATCTTTTCCATTGGCTGTAAACCCCCATAGAAAAACAGCAGGCGATCCACTGCCACCTGCTATTATTTATTTACTTTCTTCTCCGGCCGCCGCGCTTACCTGCCATGTGCCGGTTGAACTCCGACTGCTTACTGTCGGAAACGGACATAAACTGTTTGAGTTTGTCCTCAAAAGACGCCGTCGCCGGATCGGACGGCGGCGCGGCGGGACGGACCGGCTTTTTGGGCACCGGTGCGGACGGCACCGCCTGCTTAACGGACAGGTTGATCTTTCCCTCCGGCGAAACGGCAAGGATCTTTACCTGCACTTCCTGCCCCTCGCGGAGGAAATCATGGACGTCGCTGACAAAGCCGGCGGATACCTCGGAAATATGTACCAGCCCGGACTTGCCGTCCGGCAGCAGTATAAACGCGCCGAATTTGGTGATCCCTGTTACTTTTCCGGTGACGATCGATCCTACGTCCCATTCCATGCCCGCTTACCGCTCCCTTTACCGTTAATGATTCACGTCGATGAAGATCCGCTCGCCTGCCTCCACCATATTGAGCTGTTCCCGCGCTTTATTCTTGATAAACTCCTCGTCATCCGCCTTGTCCAGATCGGAACGCAAAGAGTCGTTCTCCTGACGAAGCTCCTGTACCTGAGAGGACAGCTCCTCCTGCCGGACCTGTTCCCGGCGCAGTTTACCGTATAACTGCATCAGCTCAATGCCCAGCACGGCGATCAGCACACCCAGCACCAGAACGGTGATGAAGCTGTTCTTTTTTTTGCTTTTTTTTGCGCTCTTCGCCACGGAACCGACCTCCTATTGCGCCACTGCGCCGATGGATGAGAAGAAACTCCCACTTATACCGTCTTATTTTAGCGTATTTCTTCGCAAAAAGAAAGTCTTTTTTTACGCGGCGGAAAAATTTTTTTAAAAGATCCAGCGCGAAGCAAAACGGCAGCAGAAGAATCCGCGCCAGCTCCCGACAGGTATCCGCCCAGAACGCCCACAAAGGCGCCAGCCACTGTGCCGGCAGCAGGAAATACAGCCCCGCGCCGCCCAGGATGCCCAGCACCATGAAAAGCCGCAGTTCGCCGCCGCCCCGACGGCGGGTAAAGACACTGATCCCTGCCAGCAGCGCCAGACCGTACAGCGCGTCCAGCACATGGGTCAGCGAACGGCGGCGCAGCCGCACGGCGCGCAGAATGTCATAGACCACCGCCGCGGCAACGCCGCAGAGGGCGGACAGCCCCAGCAGAGATAACTGCTGTGAGATATGGTTCTCCATCAGCCGAACAGACGGGACAAAAGCGAACCGCGCTGGGACGGACGATCCTCGTAGGTCACGGCGTCGATCCGTCCGTCCACCTGGAGTTCGCCGCCGTCCAACGTCAGCTTGCCGATATGCAGCTCCTCTCCCGCCACGATCATGGTGCCCTCGCAGGTGGTCAGCACGATACAGCTCTCGTCAAACCGCGCCACGTCCTCCACGCCCGACACCGTGAGACGGTTTCTGCCGTCCAACTGCACCCGATGGATCAGCGGCGCGGTGCTTGCAACTTCGTATGCCATATAAAATGCTCCTCTCAAAGGTGTGGTTGATGACACCTTATGAAAGGAGCGTTCTTTTTATGACAAGCTCTCGTCTACTTCCCGATACATGGCGGCGGCTTCCGCCTTGCCGGCATTCTCCTGTACGCTGACCACCTCCACCGTCAGCGAACGCTCGCCGAACCGGATGGTGATCCGGTCGCCCTGCCGGACCTCATAGCTGGCGCGCTGTACCTTTCCGTTGACACTGACGCGCTCTTTGTCGCACGCCTCGTTCGCCACGGTGCGGCGCTTGATGAGTCGGGATACTTTCAAATACTTATCCAGTCGCATGGTATCGTTCTCCTTAAAAAAAGCCCCGATGCGACAGCGCATCGGGGCCGGACAGTCGCTTGTTTACTTGGCAACGGCGTCCTTAAGAGCCTTGCCGGCCTTGAAGACGGGAACCTTGGTAGCGGCGATCTTCACGGGCTCCTTGGTGCGGGGATTCAGACCCGTACGGGCAGCGCGCTTCTTGGTCTCGAAAGAGCCAAAGCCCACCAACTGCACTTTGTCACCGGCGGCCAGAGCGGCGGTCACAGCGGCGATAGCGGCGGAAACAGCGGCCTCGGTGTCCTTCTTGGACAGTCCAGCCTTCTCGGCAACAGCGGCGATCAGTTCGGTCTTGTTCATAATTTTTCCTCCTAAAATATAATATCCTTGGTATCTATCCTAATGCGGATGACCGCGTTAAGAACGGGTTTTCGCGCCGACCGCGGCACTTTCTTCTCAAAATTTACCATATTTTCGCTGTAGATGCAAGAGCTTTTGCGGAAATCTCGCAAGAAACTTCAGGATAAATGCAAAAAATTCGCTATTTTTTCGCCGTGAGGCAGGGAAAGTACGTCCTGACGGCGCACAGCGCCCAGCGCCAGCGCCAAAACGAGGTAAACCGCTCCGGCGATCAGCAACGCGCCGAAGGACGCGCCGCCCGTGCCCAGCGCCAGTGTCAGCAAGCCGTATGCGGCGCGGCCTGCCACGATCGAAACCGCGGCGGCAAGCGCCGGCCGCCAGCACACGTTGATATATCCGGGACGCTCCGGTACCAGCAACGCCACGGCGATAAGATCCGCTCCGGCGATCAGTCCGTAGCAAAGAAGCGTGCTGTAGGATGCGCCGCGGATACCGATGGCAGGGTTGCCCACCAGCAGATAGTTGGACACGATCTTCACCGCGCCGCCGCCCAGCAGCGTCCACAGTGGGATGCGTTCGTGACCGCAGGACTGCAAAACGCCGCCGCAAAGCGTCATACAGCATACGCAGATGCTGGCAAAGCCCAAAACTTGCAAATGCTCCGCCGCGGCGGCGGCGGTGGCGGGAATATCGGGATAGAGTACCTGCACCACCTGCGTCCCCATGCCGCTCAATATGGCGCCTGCCGGCAGCGCCAGCAACGCGGCAAAGCGAAACGCGGCGGCAAGATGGCGTGAGGCGCCTGATGCGTCACGCCGCGTTTTGGCGGCGGTGACCGCCGGAATCAGGCTGATGGCGACAGGTGAGATCAAAGACGGCGGCAACGCGAAAAGATTGACGCCGTATGTATACTCCCCGTACAGCGCCGCCGACCGCTCCTGGGAAAAGCCCAGCGCGTTTTGCAGCGTGCCCAGCACCAAAGAGGTGTCCAGCACCGTGATCAGGCTCATGCCGCAGGTGCCTAACGTGATGGGTATGCCCAGCTTCAACAGCCGGCGCAAAATGGCGCGGCGGCTGTCCGGCAGGTCGGTGCCGGCGTGTTTGCCGCGGCGGGTCACATAATAGATCAGCAGTGCCGCCAGCGCGGCGGCGGTGGCGACCGTTACGCCGGCGATAGCGCCTGCCGCCGCCGTGGCGCGGGGCAGACCCTGCCGCAGAAGCCACCACGCCAGAAAGAAGCCTACCACCGCCTTGGTCAGTGATTCGATCAGCTCGCTGGCGGCGGTGGGGCGCATATTCCCCTGCCCCTGCGTATAGCCGCGCAAAGGCGCCATCAGACACACCAGCAGTACCGACGGCGCCAGCACCTGCACCGCAAGACGCGCCGGCGGGTCGTGCAAAAGCTCGCTCAGCGGCGCCGAGAGCAACAGCATCCCCAGCGACGACACCGCGCCCAGCACCAGAAACAGGGCGCTCGCCGTATGGAGGATCCGCTTTTTCTGGTTCTGCCGCCCCAGCGCCTCCGCCTCGGAGACCATGCGGCTCATCGCCAGCGGCAATCCGGCGGTGGAAAAGGTCAACAGCAGGCGATAGATGTTGTAAGCGGCGTAAAAATGCGCCATGCCCTCACTGTCCAGCAAGTTGCCCAGCGGGATCTTATACAGAGCGCCGATCACCTTGGTCACCGCCACGGTGACCGTCAGCACCACGGCGCCGCTTAAAAAACTCTGCCGGCGTGATCTGCCCATAGGTACCTCCTGCTCAATCCGCGCCCTGCAGCATCTGCTCATGGAACCGGCGGAATTCGTCCAGATTCTCCTGAATCTTTTCCGGCCGAGTCATATACTCGCCGGGATACTTGGCGTGAAACACGCGGCAGATCCGCTCGCGCACGGGATCGACCATTTTGGTAGATCCGCCGGCGCCCAGCGACAAGATGCTGTGGAGCTCCTCCATGATGTAGATATTATATAGGCACTCCGCGCCGCTTATGCACCAACCCACGTTTTCAAAACTGCCGGACATATACTTCTGGCGATAGAGATAATACGGCGAAAAACCGCTTGCCCGCAGGGCGGAAGCGGCAAAGTCCAGCATCTGACCCACCTCCTGCGCCGTGGGAAGGGCGGCGCCCTCCAGCATGATGCGGCTGCCCTTTTTCAGCGCCAGCGTGTGGACGGTGATGTTGTCCGCCCCCATGGCAAGACACCGCTCCAGTGTGGCGCAAAAGCCGTCCACCGTGTCCTCCGGCAGTCCGGCGATCAGATCCATATTCACATGGGCAAAGCCCATCTCCGCGGCAAGGGACATGGCGCGCTCCACATCCTCGGCGGTGTGACGCCGCCCGATGGCGCGAAGCACCGCGTCGCTCAACGACTGGGGGTTGACGCTGATGCGGTTCACGCCGCGGCGCAAAAGCACCGCCAGCTTCTCCCGATCAATGGTGTCGGGGCGCCCCGCCTCTACGCAGATCTCACCGCAGTCGGCAAGGTCAAAACTGTCGCTGATATGACCCAGCAGACGGTCCATCTGTCCGGCGCAGAGCGTTGTAGGCGTGCCGCCGCCCATATAAAAGGAGCGGATGCGCAGACCCGTCTCGGATACCATCCGCGCCGCGGCGGTGATCTCGCGGTGCAAGACCGCCAGATAATCGTCCGTCAATCCCAGGGAACGCTCCACCGCCTGGGAGACAAAACTGCAATAGGCACAGCGTGTGGGGCAAAACGGGATACCCACATAGAGGGAGATATCCTCCCTGTGAAGATCCGCCTTGGCGCGAAGACCCACCTGCGCCGTTTCGATGGCAAGGCGCCGCCGCTGGGGGGAAACGAAATACGTTCTTTTCAAAATGCCGTCCACTTGGCGCGGCGTTTTGCCCTGCGCCAGAAACCGCTCCGCCAGCTTCCCGGGGCGGATACCGGTCAGCGCGCCCCAGGTGGGCGTAACGCCGGTGATGGCGCGCGCCGCCTTAAAGAAGCTGAGCTTGACTGCCTTTTGCCGCAGCCGTTCCGCCTCGTATTCGTCCATTTCCGGCGTCAGCACCACGCGGCTCACGCCTCGCGCCGACGCGCCGCCGCAGCGCATACGGGTAACGGCGGTGGTATACCGCGCCGCCGTGTGGAGCGACACCGCCGCCTCATTCTCCTCCGCACCGTCGTAGGAGGGGCGCTCATCCGGAAAAAACGCCAGCAGGCTCTGCTCCACCGCGTAGCGCTGGTCGTGGCCGTAAAACGTCAGCTTCATACCTCCGACCTCCGGGGCATATAGGGATTGCGGGAACGCTCAAACTCCAGCGTGGTCGGCGCGTCGTGGCCGGGATAGACGGTCAGATCGCCCGAAAGCGCGGCAAGACGCGCCAGCGAACGGCGTATGGCGGCGAAACTGCCGCCGGGCAGATCCGTGCGCCCGCAACTCATGCGAAACAGCGTGTCGCCGGAAAAGAGCACGTCCTGACACAGATAGCATACCGAGCCGGCGGTGTGCCCCGGCGTTTCCAGCACGCGGACGGTGAGATCCCCCAGATTCAGACAGTCCCCCTCGGCGCAGTACCGCTGATACGCCGGATCCACCCGGGGAAAGACCAGATCGCCGCAGGGCGGCTCCGCCGTATCGGCACGGTGGATATATACCGGCACGCCGTAGCGCTTCAAAAGCGCCGGCACGGCGGTATAGTGGTCGAAATGCCCATGGGTGAGCAGGATATACTGCAAACGGCAGCCGCTCTTTTCCACCAGCGCGGCAAGGCGCGTCGCCTCGTCGCCCGGGTCGATGAGGGCGCAGACGCCGGCGGTCTCATCCTGCAAAAGATAACAGTTGGTTTGGATAGGTCCTACACAGACCGTGTCGATCCTCATACGCGTAACTCCCTCACAGAAGATCGGTGTCTACCACCAGCGTAACCGGCCCGTCGTTGACGGACGCCACCTGCATATCCGCGCCGAAACGGCCCGTTTCCACGCGAAAGCCTTTTTCCCGACACAGCGACACGAACCGCTCGTACAGCGCCTCCGCCACGTCCGGACGCGCCGCCGCCAGATACTCCGGACGGCGACCTTTTTTGCAGTTGCCGTAGAGCGTGAATTGAGAGATGACCAGGATCTCGCCGCCTACGTCGGCAAGGCTCAAGTTCATTCTGTCGTCCTCGTCGTCAAAGATCCGCAGTCCCGTGAGCTTGTCCGCCAGCTTGAGGCACTGCGCCTCGCCGTCGCCCTGTCCCACGCCCAGCAGGATCAAAAAGCCCTGCCCGATCTGCCCGATCACCTCGCCGGAGACGGAAACACAGGCGCTTTGCACCCTCGTTAAAACAGCACGCATACGTTTTCTCCTTTATCAAGACGGTTTATCCGGCGCGGCGCGTGACCTTCATCACGCCGGAGATCTGTTCCAGCTTGCGGGTAAGCGTCTGCAAATGGGACGCATCCGCCACCAGCACCTCCACGCTGACCAGCGCAAACCCGTCCGGCGTACTGCGGGCGTTGAGCCCGCACACCTGGGTCTTGGTGGATGAAAGCGCCGTGGATACGTCCACGATCAGCCCCATGCGATCCTTGGCAAACACCTCCAGCGAGGTGCGGTACGTTTCGTTGGTCTTATCCGACCAGCTCACGTGGATCCAGCGCCCCGCGTCCTCGGCGCGGCGCCGCTCGGCGCTGGCGTTGGGACAGTCGGCACGGTGGACGGAAACGCCGCAGCCGCGGGTGATGAATCCCACCACGGGATCCCCCGGCACGGGGGAACAGCACTTGGCGAACTTCACAAGGCATCCGGTCAAACCTTCCACCACGATCCCCTGCTCGCCGTGGGCGCGGCGCACCGGCACGGCAGGACGCGCCGATGGCGTCTGGGCGGCGTTCTCCTGCTCCGGACCCTGCCGCTGGCGCAGGATATGGTTGATCTCCTCACGCAGGCGGCCGATCACTTTCAGCGCCGTAACGCCGCCGTAGCCGATCGAGGCGTACATATCGTCCAGCGTGTTGAAATTCAGCTTTTTCAGCACGCCGGGCAGATTCTCCTCGCTGGTAAGCTCCTTGAGCGTTACGCCGCAACGGCGGAGCTCCGATTCAAAGGAGGCTCTGCCGGTGACGATGTTCTCATCACGCCGCTCCTTCTTGAGCCACTGGCGGATCTTACTGCGGGCGTTGCTGGAACAGGCGATCTTGATCCAGTCGCGGCTCGGTCCGTGGGCGGACTGGGCGGTCTCCACCTCCACCACGTCGCCGTTTTGGAGCTTATAGTCAAACTGAACGATGCGCCCGTTGACCTTCGCCGCCACCATGTGGTTGCCCACCGCCGAATGGATGTTATAGGCAAAGTCGATGGGCGTGGCGCCGGCAGGCAGGTTGATCACGTCACCCTTGGGGGTAAACACGAACACCTCGTCGGCAAACATATCCACCTTCAGGGAGTGGATGAACTCCTCCGCGTCGGCGCCCTCCTGATTTTCCAAAAGGCGCCGCACCCATTCGTAGTCCTTCTCGTCGCCGGCGCCCTGCCCGTTCTGCTTATACTTCCAGTGGGCGGCAATGCCGTATTCCGCCACCTCGTGCATCTCACGGGTACGGATCTGCACCTCGAAGGGTACGCCGTTTTGCCCTACCACGGTGGTGTGAAGGCTCTGGTACATATTGGGCTTGGGCGTGCCGATATAGTCTTTGAAACGCCCCAAAATGGGGTGATAGAGGTCGTGGATGATACCCAGCACATTGTAGCAGTCCTGAACCGTGGATACGATCACCCGAAAGGCAAACAGGTCAAACACGTCGTCCAGACTCTTATTCTGGGTGTACATCTTGCGGTAAATGCTGTACGGATGCTTCATGCGTCCGGACACGTCGCCGGCGATGTGGGCTTTTTCAAGGCGCTCGGACACCTTATCCTGCACGTCGCCCATAAACCGGTCGTACTCGGCGGCTTTTTCCGCCAGCGCGTCGATAATCTCCTGATAGCCTACGGGATCGAGATATTTTAAACTCAGATCCTCCAGCTCCCATTTCATCTTCTGCATTCCCAGCCGGTGGGCGATGGGCGCGTAGATCTCCATGGTTTCAAAGGACTTCTGCTTCTGCTTCTCCGGCGTCTGGTACTCCATGGTACGCATATTGTGAAGCCGGTCGGCGATCTTCACCAGGATCACGCGGATATCTTTCGCCATCGCCATGAGCATTTTGCGCAGATTCTCCATCTGCTCCTGCTCCTTGGAGGTATAGTGTACGCGGGTCAGCTTGCTGACGCCCTCCACCAGATCCGCGATGGTGGGTGAGAACAGCTTGGCGATCTCGGCATGGGTGGCGGCGGTATCCTCAATGGCGTCGTGCAGCAGCGCCGCGGTGATGGATTCGCTGTCCAGATGCAGTTCCTCCGCCACGATCTGCGCCACCGCCAGCGGATGGGTGATAAAGGGCGAGCCGTCCTTGCGGATCTGACCTTGATGGGCGGCGGCGGCGTAATCGAACGCACCCTGAATCTGGGCGAAATTGGCGCCGGGATTATAGGCGCGTATCGTGTCCTCCAGATGTTGATACTGTTCCTCCAGCGTCATACGCCGTCACCTCCCCGCCGAATATCCGCCGCCGCGCCACGCAGACG
>Ga0310690_10007351_pt1 | contig 14208 bp, 9 predicted proteins | sample AusTroGonzalo_MG_2_FD_207661 | JGI IMG/M metagenome (GOLD analysis project Ga0310690, IMG submission 207661) | Bovine rumen microbial communities from tropical cattle in Woodstock, Queensland, Australia - Gonzalo_04 (v2) (version 2) | ecosystem: Host-associated > Mammals > Digestive system >...
TTCCTCGCAAGATACCTCATACAGGCGGCTCATACCGAAGTGGGTCTGGTACATCATCTCGCCCACGGTCTCATAGTCGTCGCGCTCCAGGGCGTCACAGACGTCCAGCACGCGCTGAACCTCGCCAATGACATATTCCGCACGCAGGAAGTCTTCCTCCGGGATATCGGCACGCACCTCATCCAGCCATACTCGCTTTGCGTCGGACAGGTATTCCACCTCCGGATGATTCTTGCGGATGGCCGCAGCCGCATTCTCGCAGGATGCGCGGCGCTTGTTGTATGCGCTGGAAGCCAGCTCGTGCTTTACGCAGGAGTCGATGAGAACAAGCTTGTAGCCCTTGGGATTGAACGGGAAGTATTTATACTCAAGTGTCTTGCAGTTGAGGCGGATGAGGGAGCCCTTCTTGCCGAAAATCGACGCAAACTGGTCCATAATTCCGCACTTCACGCCGGTATAGTTGTGCTCCGTGCTCTGGCCGATCTTTGCCAGCTCGAACTTGTCGATATTGTTCTTGAAAAGGTCGTTGAGGGCGAAAGCAAAGGTGCTCTCAAGGGCTGCCGACGAGCTGAGGCCTGCGCCCAGGGGCACGTCACCCGCGAACACAGTGTTGAATCCCTCCACCTTTCCGCCGCGCTTGATGGTTTCCCGGCAAACGCCGAAGATGTACCTGGCCCACTGCTGCTCCGGTTTGTCCTCCTCGTTGAGGCCGAACTCCACGAACTCGTCGTAATCCAGCGAGAAAGCCTTCACCTTCTGCGTTCCGTTAAGTTTGATTTCCGCGATGATTCCGCAGTCGATTGCGCCCGGGAACACATAGCCGCCGTTATAGTCAGTATGTTCGCCGATCAGGTTAATACGCCCTGCCGATGCGTAAAAAATACCGTCTTCTCCGAACAAAGTCTTGAATTTCTCCTGGATTTTAGTTTTCATATTGGTTGTTGGTTTTGGTCTATCTGCAAATATAATCATTTTTCCTGATATTCAACAGAATCGGACAATGGTCCGATACTCCTCCCAGATATCGCGGTCCGGAATATGTCCTCAGCGGTTTTTGCCCGCCGTGCGCCCTGTCGGGGACCATCAGAAAAGGAATGTAGAGTATCTCCAGGGTCGATTCTGGTATGCCGGAAACGAAGCACAGGTCGATGAGTTCCCACTCGCCGTCATACCGGATAGAGCCCTGGCCGCCCTGAAACAGCGGCAATGAGAGATTCTCCATCGGCAGCGTGCTGTAAATTGCGTTATCGGGGGTGTCATTGAAATCTCCGATTGCCACAATGCGGGGAATACCGGCCTTTTTAAGCGAATCGACCAATTGTTTTAGTGTCGATACCGCCATCCGGCGCCTGGCATCCGATTCTTCCGCGCCGCCGTATTTTGACGGATGATGGTTTACCAGCACCGCCATCGGCTCTCCGCTACCGTCTTCAAACGTTGCCAGCAGAATATCCCGTGTGCGCAGGATTGATGTGTCTTCGTAAATATGGCAAGGTTTGGAGTCTTTTAACGTGAGAGAGTTGCGCCGATACAGCAGCGCCACGTCTATACCCCGGCTGTCCGGAGAATCGTAGTGCACGATTTCATAGTCCAGTTTCTGCAACGCCGTCGTATGTAGTAGTTGACGCAGCACAAATGCGTTTTCCACCTCAGCCAGGCCGATGATTTCCGGCGCTCCCGCCCACAGGATTCCTTTGGCTATCGCGTTGCTCTTTGCCTGAAACCTCCTCCGTGTCCATCGCCTGGCTCCCCTTGAAGAAAACTCCGCATCCGAAACGCTGGTACTGTCGTTCCTCCAATCGAAGAAGTTCTCCAGGTTCCAGAACATCACCCTCGTCCCCCGCAACGGCTCCGCCACGGATAACGCCAAAACACACAACATCACAACCACGTTTTTCATACCCGCAAGTTAGCAGAAAACACAATACGCCCCGTAAAAAAACGGAAGTATTTGTTTTCCTGGCGGCTAAGTGGCTGATTATGTGGAAGATACGTGTTTGCCGGTGCAAAAAATTTTGCACCGGCAAACAATGAACTCGCTGTGTATCAATGCGTTGGCCGCCAGAAACTTTACACGTTGAAGAGGAAGTGCATGATGTCGCCGTCCTGGACGGTGTAGTCCTTGCCTTCGATGGCGAGGCGGCCGGAGGCGCGGAGGGCGGATTCGACGCGGGCGCCGGCGTCGCCGCGGAGCTCGTCGGCGGACATGGAGCGGGCGCAGGAGACGAAATCGTCGTACTTGATTACTTCCGCGCGGATGAAGCCGCGTTCGAAGTCGGTGTGGATGACGCCCGCGGCACGGGGAGCCTTGTCGCCGGCACAGATCGTCCAGGCGCGGCACTCATCGGCACCGGCCGTGAAGAACGTCCTCAAACCAAGCAACTTGTACGCACCCTGGATCAGGCGCACTACGCCGCTCTCCGACAGTCCCATCTCCTCCAGGAACATCTGGCGGTCCTCGTACTCCTCGATTTCGGCGATTTCCGCCTCAGAGCGGGCTGCGAGCACGAGGATCTCCCCGGAACCCGCCACTGCGGAGCGTACGGCATCGACATAAGCATTGCCGGATACGGCCGATGCTTCATCGACGTTGCATACGTACATCACGGGCTTGTTGGTGATAAGATACAGCTGACGGGCCATCTCCTCTTCTTCCGCATTCTCCGGAACAACCTCGCGGCAGGAGCGGCCCTGAAGCAGCACCTCGCGGTACCTCAACAGTAGAGCAAGCAGCTTCTTAGCCTCCTTATCCCCACCGGTCGTGGCCATCTTCTCCACCTTCTTGATACGGTTCTCCACCGTCTCAAGGTCCTTGATCTGGAGCTCGGTATCCACCACGCCCATGTCGCGAACAGGGTCCACAGACCCGTCCACGTGCACGATATTGCCGTCGTCAAAGCAGCGAAGAACGTGCAGGATAGCATCGCATTCGCGAATGTTGGCAAGGAACTGGTTGCCCAGGCCCTCCCCGTGGGAGGCACCCTTCACCAGACCCGCAATATCCACTATCTCAACAGTAGCGGGAATCGTACGCTTAGGCTGGCAAATCTCAGAAAGCACCTCCAAACGAGCATCCGGCACATTCGTCGATCCCACATTGGGTTCGATTGTGCAGAAAGGGAAGTTCGCGCTCTGGGCCTTCCCGGAGCTCACGCAGTTAAAAAGAGTAGACTTGCCCACGTTGGGCAAGCCTACTATACCACATTTCAAAGACATAGCCTTCTATTAATAGAATCTTGCACGGTTGTCCTTGGTGCCATCCTCCTCCATCATGATGGGAAGGATCATCTGGGCGGTGTAGGACTGGAGCTGACGCTGATAGGAACGGGCATCGTCCTCCGTGTAGTAGGCTCCGGTGTTGCGCTCCGTCACGCGGAACACATACACGCCGTAGGAACCCGCCACGGGGCCGCAGATTTCACCGTCCTTGGCGGAAGCGATTGCGCCGAGGAACTTGGGATCCAGGGAGCGGGAAGACATTGCGGAGAACGCAACGTCGTTCTGGGTGCTCACGGAAGTTTCAAGCTTCTCTGCGATCTCTTCCAGGGAAGTCAGACCGGCAATCTCGGCAGCAACCTCGGAAGCGCGCTTTTCGGCGTACTTCTCCGCATACAGGCGGTTCTTGATGTCGCCTGCGACTTTCTGCAGGGGTGCGTAACCTTCTTTCTCGGCTTCCTTGACGGCAACCACGAAGAAGTACTTGTTATCCACGGTGATTACGTTGGATACCTTTCCTGCCTTGTTGTCGAATGCCCAACGGGTGATTTCCTTTGCATGGCTGATGGCGCCATAGGACTCCGTGGCCTCGCTGATGGTGAGGCTGTGGGAGTACACACCCATTGAATCAACTGCTGCGGTGTAGTTGGCCAGCTTGCCGGCAGCGAGGGCTGCAAGGCGGCTTGCCTGATTGTAAGTGGTGTTGTGCGTTGCGCTGCTGGGAACAATCTCCTTTTCGAAGATTGCAACCTGCTTCTTGGCAACGGGGGCAGTTGTCTTGACCACCTCGACCACGTGGATGCCGTACTCCGTATTGGCGATGAAGGGCTTGCCCGCCTTGGCGGTGAAAGCGGCCTCAAAGCCGGGGAGAAGGCTGTTCTGGGTCATCCATCCAAGGTTGCCGGCCTCGCCGTTGAAACGGTTCGACTGGTCCAGGGAGTGCTTTTCCGCAAGCTCTGCAAAGTTGCCGGGCTTAACGACGGAAAGGATGCTGTCGGCCAGGGCTTTCTGGTCTGCGCGAAGCATAATGTGACGGACCTGTACCGAATCCGGAACCTGTGCCGATGCGACGATGCGCGCAGCATACAGGGTGTTGCCGGACATAACCACGGGAGAGGTGCCGGTGGTATGATCTGCCACATAGGCCTCCAGCTCGCGGGCTACGGAGTTGAGTTCGCCGGTCTTATACCAATGCTCGGAGTAAGACCTGTCGGAATTCAGCTGCATAAAGGAACGGAGGTTGTCGGTGGTTGCGAATTCGTCCCAGAGAGCCGCAAAGCGGTTGTTCTGGTCCTCGATATCTTCCTCCGAGGGGGTTACCTCATAGACCACATACTCTACGGTGCGGCTGGCGTCCTGTTTGAACATCCTGTCCTTGTTTGCATTGTAGAAGTTCTTGATCTCGCGGTCAGACACCACAACTGTGGAATCAGGAATGAATGAAAGGGGAACCATGACGAACTCCACGTTGGCGGTGTTGTTGTTCTCCGCGATCATTGCATTCAGCTCCAGGGAATTCTGATAGGCCGATGCCATAAAGAGGGCGTTGTACTTCTGATAGTACTGGGCCGTGTTCACAGAATTCTGAAGATAGTTCCAAACCAGGCCGAGACGGCCGCTCTCGTCCATTTCCACCTGCTCCAGGAAACCCAGGAAGGCGTCATTGGAGAACTCGCCGTTGGCGTCGCTGAACAGACCGGCAATGATGGGGGAAACCATCTCGCCGTTGATAAGGTCGTGCATTTCGTCCTTACCCACGTTGATGCCTGCGGCACGTGCGTTCTTGACGAAGAGGTTGCGGTCCAGGAGGTTCTGCCAAGCGGCCTCGCGGGCCTGCTTCTGCTGCTGCTCACCTGTAACGCCGCCGCCAAGAACTTCACCTATCTTGGAAAAACGGTCCACGTCGTTCTGGAAATCGGTATACGTAACCTTCTGGCCACCAATCTTACCCACGTCATATTTTGAGGAGGTGGACTGGATGGTCTGCATCACCTGGCTGGGGTCGATGACGAACATCAGGAGGGGAACAGCCACGAGAATTGAGAGCACAATTCCCCATCCGCGCATTTTCTCTAAAACTGCCATTTTTATTATCTAAATTTTTAATTTTTTCGAATAAGGGTGCGAAGATAGCTATTTTTTCCGAAAAATCACCTCTTTTTTAACAAAGGGCCGATAAAATTAGCCGAATCGATGAGAACTTCGGTAGAATCCTGCACCACAATACCGTAACTGTCGAACGGCTGATGTATGATTGCGTTGCGGGCCATATCGTCCGAACGCATGCCGTATCCCTGCATGAATCCCGAGGGTGAATACATCTTCACGTAACAGTCCGTGTATATCTCTTTTTTCTTCTGGTCCCAGTAGATTGTGTCGGTTTCCATCGTCTCCCCTTTGATCACATTCTTCACCACCACCTTGCCGAAGGCCGACCACTGTTCGTCACCGCTTATCTTGGATTTGTCGTGGCGGGCCTTGTTGGAACGGATGATGGTTTCAAGGGAGCCGTCCTCCGCATATCCGAATACCGACAGCCCTTCCGGGAACAGATCGTACGAACAAGTATCCTTCTCGTAAACCTCCATTATCGGGGCCTCAACCCTCATCTGTAGGACACCGTTTTCCGTTTGCACGTAGAACATTCCGGTGACCCTTTGCAGGGGTGTCTCGTCCAGGTTCAGACGGTCCGCCTCCGACAGTTTTCCCTTGCACGAAAATACGACGAAAGCAACCGCCAGAGCGGTTGCCATCGCGTGTATCGTATTTTTCCGGAGAAACATTCCTTACCTGGTGAGCCTTATGGTGGTTGTTGCCGTCATACCGCTGCAGGATACAGTGTAGGACTGGCCGTTCTGATATCCGTACATAAAGGCGTCTGCGGCTGAAGGAGCATAGCTGTTGCGGGAAATCTGACGGTTTGCCTCCTCTTCCAGCGAGCTGTCTGCCTGCATTGCCTTCCTGTAGAAGTCGCAGGCGGCCCAGCGGGGTGCGTAACGGGTGATTTCATCACCGCCGCAGGAAGTACCGGCCCAGAGGTTACCCATGATCATATAGGCCTTTCCGGCATAACCGTAGTTCAGGTCGGCCGCCGACTTTGCGGCTGCATAGGATTTAGCCTTCATACCGTTCTTGTATGCAAAACCGGCAAGTTCATAGTAGTACTGTGCCAGGGTCTCGCCAGGAGCGGAGGATGCGATGGCCTCTTCTATATATTTGATAGCCTCGTTGGTGTTGCCGCGGCTGGAGTGCAGCTTGTAAAGGAAGTATGCCGATGAAGCGGAAGGATCCAGGCTGTGCATCTTGGTCACGGCCTTCAGATAAAGGTCACTGCTGAAGCACTCTCCCTTGTTCATGAGCTTCACGATGTTGGTAACGAGTGCAACATTGTTCGGATCCGCCTCGTAGCGGGGGCCGAAGATTGCAACCAGGTTGTCGCAGGATGCAACGTTGCTCTCTGCAAATACGGATTCGAGGGTTGTCTTGGCCTCGCCGATTGCAGTGGCCTCGTCGTCATCGGCGGGAACTGCCGATGCAAGGTAGTCTGCGCTGGTGGTGTATACGTTCATCACGTCATCGACCTGGAGCTGACCCTTGCGGTACAGGTCGATGGCGGCCTGCATGTAGTTCACCAGGATGCTGCCCTTGGTCTCGCTGCCAAGCTGTTTGGCGATTGCGCCGAGCTGCTCGTACAGATACTTGGAGTCACTGTTGCGGAAGTTGATGATATACTGTCCCTTGTTGTTGAGGATAGTAGCCTTCTGGTCCACTACCACACCGTTCTTCTTACCGGTGGGGAAGTACCGCAGACGCTCGTCCTGGAGAGTGAGCAGGGAGTCGATGAGGGCCTCGCGATACTGCGGGTTCCTGTTACCGAGCTTGTTGATGGTCCTGTTCAGAAGGAACGAGCCGTGCACATACAGGTTGGCCCTGTAGTTCCTGGGGCAAAGGCTGTATGCAAGCCTCCACTGGGGAAGTGCATCGTCGTACTGTTTCTGCTTGTAGTTCTGGGAGTAGAAGTCCATATACTTGAGGCATTCTGCGCTGGGCTCCTGAGCGGAAGCGCTGAAAACCATCAATGCCAGAGCAAATAAAAATAGTACTAACTTTTTCATATCGTTACAGTTTTAATTATCAACATTTTTTGTCTTCCAAAGCGGCATAAATCCAAAAAGTGTTCCAAACTATTCATAATGGGGTTTCTGGAACCATATATCAAAGATGTTCGCACCCAGGCTGAAGCCGAAATAACGCTCCCGGACCATACCGGAACCGGCTACTCCACGCTGCCCGGCCTGGAGCCCCACAGTGAGCCCGTTGTACCAGCGGAACACAGGGAAAGTTGCGCCAACAGTAATACCTATGTCATTGACAGGCTTATTGTTAACCATAAAATACGACTGGTCGTAATAGATGCCCGCCCTGTAGCTTACGCGCTTCATATAATAACGGATATCGAAGCGGTTGGGGGTGTATTCGACACCCGCCTTGAACGAATGCGCCAGGCCCGATGAAAAATTTTCATTGGAAAGGCCGGGCATGGCGTCAAAACCGGAATTTCTCCAGTCCGACATCGTATAATCCAGCTCGAAACGGTATTTGTCGGCCAACTGATAGGCAACGCCGAAACCGGCTTCACTGCCGAAACGGATACCGTTTACCTTTACTTCTTCCTCCGACGGGGTCTCGCTGGAACCGGATATTACGCGGGCCGATGAATAGGTGCGATATCCGCTGACGGGCGCTCCGAGAAGATAGGTGGCTCCAAAGGTGAGGCGGTCGTTGCCGATGGGCTGTTCGTACTGCAATCCACCCTTGAAAGCGTGCCCGGTTATCTGATAGGTATAACTCTGGGTCTGGCCGAGAACGTCCGACTTGGAATAAACATCCGTGGAACCGCGTTCAATGTCTCCGAAATAGAAAATATATTCACCGCCGATGGAAAACCTCTTCCAGAACGTTACCGCAGCACCGGTGAAAAGCTGGTAGACACTGCCCTCTCCGGTATATGTGGACGTGCGGATTCCGTTCTCCGCTGTGCTTGCGGAACTGTAATCCTTGTTCACGAATTTGTAGCCCACATCACTGTAAGGGGTGATTCCCACCATAAAAGCGGAATGCCTGTATATCGGGAATGACAGTACAAAATCGCTTATATTGAACAGGTTGTTGCCGCTGCGGTACTGGCCGTCGTTGAATATGGATGCACGGCCGTCCAGGCCGAAGTCCGCCATAAAGGAAAGGGAATCGCGCGCGGTTATGGACGCGGGATTCAGTATATTGACGAAACGGTTGTTCCTACTGGCGATGCCCACCCCGCCCATACTGCGGTTATATGCCGTACCCGCCTGGTGCAGGGGACCCACACCATATACGGAATAGGGCGAATAGCCGCTATATGTTCCATTGTCCTGCGCGCTGACGCCCAGAGCCGCAAAAAGCAGCCCGGCCGCTATGGCGCAAGCTTTAATCAATACTCTTGACATATTCGTCAGCAATTAATGCCAACCCCATCAAAACGAGGTTACAAACTGCAAAGATGGAATTTTTCATCCGTTTTGCAAAATAATTCGCATCTCCGCCGGTAAATACGGCCACATTTTCCGGATTGAGAGCAAGATAGCCCTCTATCTCGTAAACTATGCCGTTAATCACTCCGCTCTCGATGGATTCATTTTCCGAAAGGCCGATAACCGGACAATCTTCAGGTGTATTCACCAGGGGAAGCGAACGGGAATACCTGTTAAGGGCCTTGAACCTTGTGCGGCAGCCCAGGGATATGTTTCCGCCGCGGTAATTTCCCTTTTCATCGGTAAAATCGACAGTTAAGGTCGTTCCGAAATCGACAATCGTACAGCCCTTGCCGCGGAAAAGATATCTGGCGGCCATTATGGATGCGGCCCTGTCGAAGGAAAGATAGGCGGGAAGGCCGTGGGAGACCATGAATTCCTTATGGGCAGGATCCAGAAGGAGTAGATTGGTGCATTCTCCCTCAAGGACGGCTTTGTCATCGGCACTTATTTCCACTACGGAAGACACGAGAAGCACTTCGGGTTTTTCCTTTGCGGTGAGCCCGAGGATGAAATCCATAAACTTCTCCCCCTGATAGCGGAAAGTCTTTCCGAGGGTTATTCCCTGTGACCAGGCAGCCTTCAGAGCTGTATTTCCAATTTCGACCAGAAGATTCGACATAGCTTACAAAGTTACTGAAGCAACTTCAAATTTCCAAGTGCCTTGGCCAGGGAATCCACTCCGCGGGTTATTACGCGCAGTTTTCCGTTGTCCTGGTTGAACTTGAACTGGGATTGCAGGTTAACCCTGTCCAGCAGATTGGAGAACTGACCGGACTTGTAATAGCCCGACATAGGGTTGCTCACGAAGAACATGATCTGCATCCCGTTCTTGATGATAATCTTCTCGAAGCCCATCGAAGCACCCAGGTTGCGGATCTTAACCACCAGAAGCAGGTTGGAAACCTCAACGGGAAGCGGGCCGAAGCGGTCTTCCAGCTGATGTGAAAGCCTGTCTATTTCCTTGTCGCCGGTCATGGAATCCAGATTCTTGTATATCCGGATCTTTTCCGCAGTCATGTCGATATAGTCGTCCGGGATAAGTGCGGGCTGGTCGGTTTCGATGGTGCAGTCCTCCACGAAAGCCTCGCGGGACTGGCGTGTGGACAGTCCTGTCTCCATTCCCAGTTCTTCCATAGCCTCCGAAAGTATCTTCTGATACGTTTCAAAGCCCATATCGGAAATAAAGCCGCTCTGTTCCGCACCAAGAAGGTTACCGGCACCGCGGATGTCCAGATCCTGCATTGCGATGTTAAATCCGCTGCCCAAATCCGAAAACTCTTCTATAGCCTTAAGCCTGCGCCTGGCATCATCAGTAATCGAAATCAGCGGAGGAACTATCAGGTAGCAGAAAGCCTTCTTATTGGACCGGCCTACCCTGCCGCGCAGCTGGTGTAAATCGGAAAGGCCGATATTCTGCGCACCATTAATTAATATGGTATTGGCATTGGGTATATCCAGACCGTTTTCGATGATGGTGGTGCAGAGCAGCATATCATACTCTCCCCTCATAAAGTCCAGCATACGGTTTTCCAGTTCGCGGGACTCCATCTGGCCGTGCGCCACGCATATCTTCATATCGGGCACAAGCCTTTGCAGGATATCGTGTATGGCTGGAAGTTCCTCAACCTTATTGTGCAGGAAGAATATCTGGCCTCCGCGGTTCAGTTCATAGGAAATAATGCTCTTTATCTCCCTTTCATCGAACAGGATAATCTCCGTCTGGATGGGAATGCGGTTGGGCGGGGGAGTATTTATGATTGAAAGGTCGCGCGCGCCCAGGAGTGAGAACTGCAGGGTTCGAGGAATAGGGGTGGCCGTCAGGGTCAAAGTGTCGACCGATGTCCTTAGCTGACGCAGTTTTTCCTTTGCCGCGACGCCGAATTTCTGCTCCTCGTCGATGATCAATAGCCCCAGGTCCTTGAATTCGAAGCCGGCGCCAAGAATTTTATGTGTGCCGATGAGTATGTCGATCTTCCCTTCCTTGAGCCTTTTCTTGATGTCGGTAATCTCTTTAGCGGAGCGCAATCTGCTCACATAATCCACCGTGCAGGGGAAGTTCTCCAGGCGGGAGCGGAAAGTCTCGTAATGCTGTAACGAAAGTATCGTAGTAGGCACCAGCACAACTACTTGTTTACTGTCGGAAACCGCCTTAAACGCAGCCCTGATGGCTATTTCGGTCTTACCAAAGCCCACATCGCCACAAATCAGGCGGTCCATCGGAGGAGTATCCTCCATATCCCGCTTGACAGCGATGGTGGCCTTTTCCTGATCCGGGGTATCCTCATACATAAATGACGATTCCAACTCCTCCTGCAGGTAAGTATCGGCAGAAAATGCGAATCCTTTAGATGCCTTGCGGCGGGCATATAGCTGGATAAGATCCTTTGCAATGTCTTTGACCTTAGACTTGGCACCAGCTTTAAGATTAGCCCAGGTCTTAGAACCCAGCTTATTAATTCGAGGAGCCTCCCCTTCCTTTGAGCGGAAGCGGGAAATCTTGTGAAGCGAATGGACGGAAACGAACACCACGTCGTTATCCTTGTACATCAACTTCACTACCTCGTGCACGCGCCCCATATCGTCCTTCATCTTCACTAGGCCGCCGAAAACTCCCACTCCATGGTCGATATGGACTATATAATCACCTATATTGAAAGCCGACAGGTCGTTCAGGGTGAGTTGTTCCGACTTTTCCACACTCCGACGCATACGCACGCGATGGAAGCGGTCGAAAATCTCGTGGTCGGTATAATAACAGACCATATTGTCGTGGTCGATGAAGCCGGCGTGCAGCGTCTTGCCCTGGATGAAATCAGGCATCAGCGCGGCCTCGTCCTGGAGCATAATCGACCTTAACCTTTCCAGTTGGGACGATTTTTCCCCGAGTATATATACCTTGTAGTTCTTTTCGATGTGCTCCCGGATATCGGAAATGAGCAGTTCGAAGTTCTTGTTGAATACCGGCTGGGGGCTGATATGGAACTTCACCGCGTCTAAATTCTGCCTCATCAGCGGAATATCGAGGTAGATGCGGTGGAATCGGGCCAGATCGGCAAAGAAATCCATCCCCCTGTACATATCCGACGAGTCCAGCCAAACACGGGTCGATTCCGGAAGGAGCGAAGCTATCGACACTCCATCGGCCCCCTGGTCAAGGCTGATGTCGGGGTATATATCGGCCTCAGAACATTTTTCCACCGAGAGCTGGGTGTTGCAGTCGAAGATATGGATGCCATCGACCTCGTCGCCGAAATATGAGATCCGGTAGGGCTTATCCAGCGAATAGGAGAATATGTCGATGACGGAGCCGCGAACCGCGAACTGGCCGGGGGACGAGACGAAATCGACCCGCTCGAAGCCCTGGTTTATTAACAGGTCGATGAGTTTGCTGTACGGCAATTCCTCCCCCTCGGTGATTTTGATGAGGTTCTGGCTCATCGCCGACGGGGCGGGGACCTTTTCCTCCAGGGCCTCGGGGTAGGATACTATAAAGAGTTTGTCGGCACTTTTTTCTAGAATCTTGCCGATGGCGGCGGTGCGCTGGACTCCGAGCGACGATTTGTAATTGCTGCGTTCGACGTTTTTTCCGGAGTCGGGGAGGAAGAATACACAGTCCCCTTCAGTAAGATTATACAGGTCGGCTGTGCAGTATTCCGCAGCCTCCTTGTTTGGAAGGACTATGAGATGGGTTCCTTTCTTTACCTCTTTGGATATGACCATCCACCGGGCTGAAAGGAACAGTCCGCTGCAGAAAACCTCTTTATTTTCACTTATTAACATTATATGCCTTTTTCCTGTTGAAAACCTGTTGATAACGCTGTTAATAACCGTGCGGGCCGGAAACCATTTTCCGTATTAACGGCTTTTTCACATATTCCCAACATTCTTCTTAACACTAATTTTTAAAATAAATAATTATAAATCAATTACTTATTTTAGTTATCAACATTTCAACAGCCATATAATCATCATACCTTAAATAAAAATAAAAAGAACTATATTTGTAGCTGAATTAACCGACCCACCCAATGAGTGACTTCGACCCTCACAGCACAAATCAGCGCAAAGATAATGAATTGGACGGAATAATCCGCCCAAGAGAACTGGACGATTTTACTGGACAGAACGAAATTGTCTCCAACCTTAATATATATATAAAGGCCGCGAAGATGCGCGGTGAGGCTCTGGATCATGTTATTTTCCACGGCCCTCCCGGGCTTGGAAAGACTACCCTGGCGCACATCATTGCGAATGAGATGGGTGTGAATATGAAGGTTACCAGCGGTCCCGTGCTGGATAAACCCGGGGATCTGGCGGGGTTGCTTACTTCTTTGGAAACCGGAGATGTCCTTTTTATAGATGAGATTCATCGTCTGTCACCTGAAGTTGAGGAATACCTGTATTCCGCAATGGAGGATTATGTGATAGACATTATGATAGACAAGGGACCAGGTGCCAGATCCGTTCGTATCGCCCTGAATCCGTTTACCCTTGTTGGAGCAACCACCCGCAGCGGATTACTCACGGCTCCCCTGCGTGAAAGATTCGGTATAAACTGCGCGCTTGAGTACTACGACACAAAGGAGTTGAAAAAGATAATTATCCGCAGCGCCACCATACTGAATATTTCCATAGACGACGACGCAGCCTCCGAGATTGCCCTCCGCAGCCGCGGCACACCCCGTATCGCCAATGCGCTCCTGAAGCGCGTGCGTGATTTCGCCCAGGTTGTGGGCAACGGCAGCATCGACCTTGAGATTGCGCGCTTCGCCCTGAATAAGCTGAAAATCGACACCCGGGGACTGGATTCTATCGACAACAAGATACTCCGCACCCTTATTACTACATTTAAAGGCGGTCCCGTTGGCGTCGGCACCTTGGCCACTTCCATCAGCGAAGACTCCGGCACCCTGGAAGAAGTGTACGAACCCTTCCTCATCAAAGAAGGCTTCATTGTCCGCACCCAGCGCGGCCGCGTCGCCACCGACCTGGCCTACCACCACCTCGGACTGGATGCCTATCTCCCGATGCGAAAAACCACGCCCGACGAGACTGGAAACTTATTTTAGATTTCTCGACTTCAGCTACGCCTTCGCTCGAAATGACAGAGTAAGTGCTAATAAATAATAGAAAAGTGCTAAATATTTGTACTTTTCTATTTCTTTTTTTATACTTGCGAGTGGTTTGTCATTTCGACCAAACGAAGTGCGTGGAGAAATCTAAAACCTAAACTATATTATATGGCCGACTTAAAACTTAACTCCAAGATTCCGGACGGGCCTCTGGCGCAAAAATGGGCCAAGCGCAAAGCCGAAATCAGAATCGTTTCCCCCAACAACAAGCGGAAACTGGAAGTTATCGTAGTGGGTACCGGTCTTGGCGGTGCGTCCGCAGCTGCTTCACTCGGAGAACTGGGATA
>Ga0310690_10007352_pt1 | contig 14208 bp, 25 predicted proteins | sample AusTroGonzalo_MG_2_FD_207661 | JGI IMG/M metagenome (GOLD analysis project Ga0310690, IMG submission 207661) | Bovine rumen microbial communities from tropical cattle in Woodstock, Queensland, Australia - Gonzalo_04 (v2) (version 2) | ecosystem: Host-associated > Mammals > Digestive system >...
AAAAGAATTGTAAGATGTAACAATTGTGGAAAGCCAACAGAATATGGAAATACTAGAATGTGCTGTGGATTTGTCGGCTGTGATAATAAAATTAATGTAAATGGAAAAGAAATTGAATGTTATTTTGATGATTTAATGCCAAGAGTAAAAGAATACCATGATAGCACTGATTTTAATAAACAATTGCAATATAGAACAGGAAAACTTTATAGATGGAGAGATGGAATATAAAGTTAATGGATGAAGAAGAATTAATTGAAAATGAAGAAGAGTTTTTAGATAGATGCTATGATGCTATGAAAAAATTAATTTCAGAGCTAGATAAACTTGAATTTAGAAGTCTTGAAAAAGCACAATGTATTTCAAAAGCACTTGAATTAGCCTTTTGGATAAAGCAATATCAATATGAAAAAGGAAAGGCAGAGGAACTGGGAGATGATTACGAAGTATAAGATATTTTATGAAGCGGATGGCGAAATTATAGAAAAAGAAGTAGATGAAAAAGAGTTGCAGGAGTTTTTAGGTAGTTTAGAACCTAAAAATGAAAGTAGTTTAAAAGTAAAACAAGTGAAAGAGGCAGAAAGATGAGTAAAAGTGATGAGATGTTTGAGAAATTAGGTTATATAAAACAAGAAGGATTAAGAGAAATAAGTTATATATATGGTAGTGATTAAATAATCTTTTATAAAGATTATAAATGGCTTAGTTGTTCGAAGTGTGAAGAAATTGATTATATAAATATACCAGAACTACAAGCAATAAATGAAAAATGTAAAGAATTGGGGTGGTTAGATGAGTGAAGAAAGTGAAGGAGGAAGAAAGATGAGTGAAATAAAAGTGGGAGATTATGTAAGAACTAAAGATGGAAGAATTGAAAAAATTAAAGAAAAAAATAAATATGGTATAGTAATAAAACACAAAGATACCAACGATACATTTTCAGAAGGAATAAATTGGTATGCAGAAAGTGGTAGAGAGATAAACAAAGAAGATATTATAAAACATAGTTCTAACATAATAGATTTAATAGAAATACGGAGATTATGTGAATGGAAGTAAAGTAATTGAAGCAGATGATTGCGAAGGAGCAATGAAAGAAATATATATTGAAGGAGAAAATCCTGATGAAGATTGTGGAATGTTTTTTGAAACGATTAAATCAATAGTAACTAAAGAACAATTCAAAGAAATGGAGTATAAAATAAATGAGTAAAGCTGATAAGATGTTTGAAGAGTTAGGATTTAGAAAAGAAGAAAGAAAATATGCAGAAGTATTTATAGATGAAAAAATTCAAATAGGACAAATACGGATTTAATAAAGAAACAAAAGTGATTTATCCTGATATAAATTTTATTAATACTCAAATTTTACAATGTATTAATGAAAAAGTAAAGGAGTTAGGTTGGTATGAATAAAGAAGAAAAAGAAGCAGAAGACGATATTTTGTTTGATATAGATATGCAATTATATGATGAATTTAACGATAAAATAGCCACAATGAATGACTATTTAGGAGATATTTATTCTCTCAGAGATATTGAAGAAGTAGAAAATGATAAAAGAGAAAAAGAAATAAGATTATTAAGAATAGCAATTGCTAAACTACAAGAAGAGATAGAAAGGTTGAAAAAGAAAAATAAAAGGTATGAAAAAATAATTGAACATAAAGAAGAAAAATGTGAAGAACTTTTGGAATTTGTAGAAACGGAAAAAGAAAATGATTATGTCAGCAAAGATAAAATAAGAGAAAAAATAAAAGAATTAGAAAATAATAAAAAGATACAATTATATAACAAACCATCAGTAGTGAAACAAATATGTTTGGCTAATTTCAGAGAATTATTAGAGGAGTAAAAGATGAAACAAAAAATAATTTTAGATGGAGATATTTTATACAAAGATGGACGAGAAATAAAACTATCATATATTCAACAAAGAATATTGCATACTTTAAAAGACAACTTATTGCATAGTCATATTGAATTAATTAGAAATGCAAATATATGCAGAGGATTAAGAGAAGCGGACTCATTAAGACAACATATTTTAAGAATAAACACATTAACTAGATTAAAGATAAGACCCTTAAAAGGAGCAGGTTATCATCTAGAAAATAAAATATTTGTGGTAAATTAATTTGCTATATAAAATTAATAATGTTATAATAAAAATAAATGAAAAGTTTTAGTTTATTTTATAAAGAAGTCGAAGGAAACGAAGGAAATAAATGTAAATACACAACAAGGCTTGACACTTATGGTTGTGGCTGTCAACACGATTGTAAGTATTGCTATGCCAAAAGCTTATTAGATTTCAGAGGGCTTTGGAACTCACAAAAACCAGTAGTTGGTAATATGAAACAGATAAGAAATGCTGTTATAAGAGCCAAAAAATCTAAAGTTGACATAGTAAGATTGGGCGGAATGACTGATTGCTTTCAACCATTAGAAAAAAAGTATAGAGCCACTTATCAAACAATAAAAATGCTAAACAAATATAGAATAGGTTATTTGATAGTTACTAAAAGCCATATAGTAGCAGATGAAGAATACTTAAAAATATATGATAAAGATTTGGCACATTTTCAAATTACTACTACTTGTTTAGATGATGACCTTTATAAGAAATTAGATTATGAAAAAGCAAGTTTGCCCAGTCAAAGAATTGAAGCAATAAAAAAGTTACAAGATAATGGCTTTGATGTAGCAATAAGATTAAGCCCTTTGATTGAAGGATTTATAAATTTTGACAAACTTAATTCGTTAGGAATACAAAAAGCACAAGTGGAATTTTTAAGAGTAAACCATTGGATTAAGAAATGGTTTAATATTGCATATAATAATTATACAGTCAAGCAAAGTGGTTACGAGCATTTACCTTTAGAAGAAAAGAAGAGAATAATAAGTAAAATAAAAATTCCAACAATTAGTGTTTGCGAAGATGAAGATAATGCTTATGAATATTGGAAAGAAAATTTTAATCCTAACAAAGATGATTGTTGTAATTTAAGGAGATAATATGCCAGTAAGAAAAGTAAAAGGCGGTTATAAGTGGGGCAGCAAAGGAAAAACTTATAAAAATAAAAAGAAAGCATTAAAACAGGGTAGAGCAATTATTTTAAGTAAAAAAAGGAGAAAAGGGTGGAAATAATAAATAAAAAAATAGAAGATTTAAAACCATATGAAAATAATCCCAGATTTAATGACGATGCAGTAGAATATGTAGCGAAATCAATAAAAGAATTTGGCTTTAAAGTGCCAATGATTATTGATAAAGATAATGTTATAGTAGCAGGACATACACGTTACAAAGCCGCAATGGAGCTAGGATTAAAAGAAGTGCCTTGTATTGTTGCTGATGATTTAACACCGGAGCAAGTCAAGGCTTTTAGATTAGCTGATAACAAGGTTAGTGATTATTCTATTTGGAATAATGTGGCTTTACTAGAAGAATTAGACGCTTTAAAAGACCTTGACATCTTTACTGGATTTGATGAAAGCGATAATTTTGAAGATATTTTAGATGAAACCGATACTGCTATTTTGGGAGATGAAGAACAATTATATAAGATTATAGTAAAATCAGCAAAGAAAGAAGATATTGACAAAGTAAGACAATTTTGCGAGGATAATAACATTGGTTATGAATAAAGATGTGTTAGTTGTAGAAATATCAGGCAAAAGACCTGGTAATTTTAAAGACAGACCAACTGAAAAATACAAATGTAATTACGACCATTTAATAATAAGCAACAATAGTGAGGGTTATGACACTAAATGGGAAATAGTAAATGTGCCAAGTGATTATGAAAAATGGTATAAAGAGAATTATTTAGTAGATGAGAAAGCTTATTATGCACCAATGAATAGAAGTTATGCCATAAAATATGCTAAAGAACACGGTTACAAATATCTAGTACAATTAGATGACAATATAACCAATTTAAGAATACAATATAAATTAGGAGATAAAATAATAAGAGGAAAAGTGAACGCAGAAGATGCTTTAAATGATTATGTTAAGGCACTCGTATTAGCATTAGAAAGTACAAATGCAGGTATGAGTGGATGTGATATGATGGGTGCAAGTATGCCTAGTCAAAATTATTTAAGAGAAAGATATTGTTACTCTATATTTTGTTTAAAATTAGATATATGCCCAGACCACTTTCAAGGCGGATTTGAAGACGATGTTGAATTCAGATTAAAATTAATGCAAAAAGGAATACCTACAATTCAAATAGTACCATTAGCTTATGGTAAAACAGGACAAGGTAATAATAAAGATTTGACAGGATGTAGAAAAGCCTATGCAGAAGTTGGAGTTTTAAGAGGGAGCAATATGAGCAAATTATATGGCAATTTATATAGTGCTGGTTTAACTAATAAAGACCATAGTTTAGCAAATTCTATAAAAAGAGATTATAAAATATTTAAGCATAAATTGAAAACATTTAAAATTGGGATTATAATTAAAAATAAAGATAAAAAGAAAGAATTGGATGAACATATTAAATATATGATAGATAAATATGTAATTAATAAATAAAAATTAAAGGGGTTTAATAATAACGGTGGGTAGACCAAAATTTAAAATTGATTATGAAGTAGTTAGAAAATTAGCAAGTATTATGTGTACCGAAAAAGAAATAGCAAGTTTTTTGGGTTGTGATGAAAGAACATTGCAAAGAGATGAAGAATTTTGTCGTGTCTTTAAAGAAGGAAAAGAAACAGGCAAAATGAGTTTAAGAAGAATGCAATGGAAACTTGCTGAAAAAAGCTATGCCATGGCTATTTTTTTAGGAAAAAATTATTTGGGACAAAAAGATGTGTTTGAAGAAAAGCATGAAGTAAATAACGGAATAATAAATGAATTAATAGGAGCTATGAATAATGCCAAAGAAACTAAGTGATATGCTAAATACCAAGCAACAAAAATTTTTATTTAGCAAACATAAAAGAATAAACTTATTATCTGGCAGTGTTAGAAGTGGCAAAACTTATATTTCACTACTTGTATGGGCAATATTTGTTGGAGCAATGCCTATAAGTAGTGAATTTTTAATGGTTGGGAAAACTATTACTTCGTTAAAAAGGAATTGCTTAGGATTATTACAAGATTTGGTGGGAGATAACTTCAGCTATTCATTAAGTACAAAAACAGCAATGTTATTTGGAAGAACAATATGGCTAGAAGGAGCTAATGATATAAAAGCAGAAAGCAAAATAAGGGGTATGACACTAGCTGGAGCTTATGTTGATGAGTTAACACAAATACCAGAAGACTTTTATAAAATGCTTTTATCAAGATTAAGTGTCAAGAATGCTAAACTATTTGCTACGACAAACCCTGATACACCTACACATTGGGTAAAGACTGAAATAATAGACAATGATGAAATAGATAAAGCTGTGTGGCACTTTACTTTTGATGACAATGAAATACTAAAGAAAGAAAATGAGGAATACTTTGAAAACTTAAAAAAAGAATATAAAAGTATGGGTGATGTTTATTACGATAGATTTATCTTGGGTTTATGGGTATTAGCGGAAGGATTGATATACCAGCAATTTGCTAATAATACTGAAATGTTTATAAAAGATGAACCGTTAGATGAAAATGGAAACAGAATAAACTTTATGTTAATTACTATAGGAATAGACTACGGAGCAACAAGAGGCGAAACAGAATTTAAAGCCACTGGAATAACACATCAATTCAAGGAAGTTTGGACAATAGACGAAGAAAAGTTAGAAGGCATACACAGCCCAGAGGAAATGTACGAGGCTTTTATAAGATTTTACAGACGAGTAGTACAAAACTATGGAAAAGTAAATTATTGTTTTGCTGATTATGGAGCTTTAGGACAAGTATTAACATTTGGTATGAACAAATATCTAGCTCAAAATAAAATACCATTAGTAGCACAGGATTGCATAAAAGGGCAAATTAATGATAGAATATATTTAGACCAGTTATTATTTGCACAACATAGAAGATTTATACTAAAGAAATGCAAATATCTTATAGAAGCTTATAAGTTAGCTGTATGGGATGACAAAAGAGAAAACGAAAGATTAGATGACGGAACAACACCAATAGATGACTTGGATGCTAGTGAATATTCAATGTTCCCTTTTTATGACAAATTAATAATGAACGCAAGAAATAACTTTAAAGGAGAGTAAAAATGACGTTAGAAAAATTTTTACAAGACAATTACAATTACAACCCTGATGTTAAAGATGCCATAAAGTCTTACATAACTTTATGGAAAGGATTGTATGCAGGCAATGTAAAAAACTTTCACAATTACACCATTTATAATGGACAAAAAAGAGTTAAAAAGCAAAGATACACTCTAAATATGGCAAAAGAAATAAGCGAAGATTGGAGCGATACTTTATGGAGCGAAAAGTGTGAAATATCAGTAGCTAATGAGAAAAGCCAATCTCAATTCGAGGATTTGGTAGATGAAATTGACTTATGGAAGATAATCAACAATGCACTAGAAAAATCCGGAGCAGTAGGAACAAGTGCAGCGGTTGTTAGTGTTCATAATATAATAGCCAATGAAGACACAATGGTATTAGATGTAAGCAATGCAAATGTTAGAATAGATATAGTTGATGTTGATTGGATTTTTCCATTAAGTTGGAACAGCAATAAAGTAACGGAATGTGCATTTGGAAGTATTGAGTATATAAACGGACAGAAATATATTGTTTTATCAGTACACAAATTAGACAATAATAAACAATATGTTATATATAACCATATATTTAGAGTAAATAATAATAATGTAACTGAAATAAAACTAGAGGACACAATAAAAGAATTTGAGACAAAATCAGATATTCCTTGGTTTAGTGTATTTGAGCCACCACTTACTAATAACTTATTTCAAAATAGTCCTTTTGGAATACCATATATTGCAAATGCAATAGATGTATTAAAAACAGTAGATATAGATTTTGACGCATTTAAGAATGAGGTAAAAGACGGACAAAAAAGAACTTTTGTTAGAGCTGATATGTTAAGCTATGATAGTGGTGAAGAAAGGTTAACATTTGACCCGGAAGATACAAATATATATGTATTACCTAAAGGAGCAACAAAAGAGGATTTAATACAAAATGATACAGACGCATTAAGAGTAAATGACCAGATACAAGCATTAAATACTTCTCTTAATATACTTGGAACTAAAGTAGGATTTGGAGAAAACCATTATCATTTTGACGGACAAACTTTAAATACAGCAACATCAGTAATTAGCTCTAATAGTAAAATGTTTAGAAGGAAGAAGAAACTAGAGATAGGATTTGAAAGTGCTATATATGATTTAGTAATGGCTGTTTGTTATGCCGCAACGGCTTATGGCACTTATAATATTGATACAAATGGCCTTGTAATACAATTCGATGACAGTATTATAGAAGATAAAGAGGCTGAAAGTAATAGAGCTTTAAGAGAATATAATGCAGGGTTAATTAGTGCTGTTGAATATAGAGAAAGAGTATTTGGAGAAACAGAAAAAGTAGCGACACAAGCATTAGAGAAGATAAAAGAGGCAGAGCCAACCACAGAGGAGTTAATGAACGAATAATATGTTAAGTGAGAAAGTTAAAGAAAGACTTGCCGAAACTCTAGTAGATAGAATAGAGGAACTTAACACAACGATATTAGAAGAAATAGGCAAGTCGATAAAGAAAGTTGGAAAATTATCAACCACTCAAGCTTATGCAATTTTACAAGAATTAAGATATGGTAGCAGCTACAGAAGAATAATGACTAAATTAAAACAAGTAACCAATTTAAATGAAAAGCAGATATATGAAATATTTGAGGAAGTAGCTAAACAAGACCAGAATTTTGCCAAACAATTCTATAAGTTTAAAAGAATAAAATTTATTCCTTATGAAGAAAATGAAATATTAAAAAGACAAGTAAATGCTCTAGCAAAAATAACAGCTAATACTTATGTTAATATGATACAATCAAGTGCATTTATGACAATAGAAAATGGAAAGCAAGTATTTACACCTCTATCTAAAATATATCAGCACGTAGTAGATAATGCTGTTTTAAGTTTAAGTCAAGGTAGAGAAAGCTACGATACAATAATGCGCAAAACAATGAGGCAATTAGCAAATAATGGCATAAGAACAGTAGATTATGCAAGCAATACCCATAGAAGGCTCGACAGTGCCGTTAGAATGAATTTGCTAGATGGAATGAGGAATTTATCAAACGAGTTACAAAAATCGCTAGGAAACGAATTTGGAGCGGATGGTGTAGAAATAACAGTGCATTCATACCCAGCACCAGACCACGCAGATATACAAGGGCGACAATTTAGCAACGAAGAATATGAAAAACTACAAAATCATGATATAGCAGTAGATTATCAAGGGCAAAAATATGACGGAGCTGATAAGAGAAAAATAAGCGAATACAATTGTTATCATACGATATTTAGTATAGTGTTAGGTGTAAGTAAGCCTATTTATTCTAATAAAGAGCTAAAGCAAATACAAAAAGAAAACAAAGATGGCTTTAATTTTGAAGGAAAGCATTACACTTTATACGAAGGTACACAACTTCAAAGACAAATAGAAACAAAAGTAAGAACTTTAAAAGATAGACAAATAGCGGCTGTTTCAATGGGCGATTTAGACGAAGTAGGAAATTGTCAAAGAAAGATAACACAATTAACGCATAAGTATCAAGAGTTATGCAACAAGAGCGGTTTATTACCTAAAAATATAAGAATGCAAGTAAGCGGCTATAGAAGAAGAAAAGTTGCTTAAATGGAGTAGAGTATGAAAATAGCAATAGACGATTTAAAAGGAATATCTAAATTAAAAGGGCATGAGCTCATATATGTATTTGATAAAGACACGGAATTAGACAAATTATTAGAAACAAAGCTGCATTGTATTAGATACGATAAAGTAGAAAGTGTTAATATCAATTTAACTAAATATGATATACCTTGCAAAAAGAAAACAACAATAGACGATAAAAGCCTTTTAGATATACCTAAAGTCAAACAAAATAAGTATGCAATCATAATACCAAATTATAATAACGGCCAATGGTTAGAAAAATGTATAGGAAGTGTAATTAATCAATCTTACAAGAACTTTGAAATAGTATTTGTAGACGATATGAGTAAAGATAATTCTATTAACATTGTTAAAACCTTTAAAGACGATAGAATACATATAATACAAAATAAGCGCAAAAGATATAACGGTGGCTCTAGAAATGCCGGAATAGATTATGCTTTAAATAATTTAGATTTTGATTATTTTTGCTTTTTAGATAGCGATGATTGGTGGATTGACAATACTGTATTAGAAGATATAAATCAAGAAATAGAAGATAACGAATTGCTAATACTAGGAGCGGAAATGCTATTTGAAAACCAAGTAACTTTTAAAACCTTAAACCATTTTAAAAACTATGAGGAGTTCTTTATAGCAGACGGAGCAAAGACAATTTGGTGTACCGCTTGGTGTAGAGTAATAAGAAAAGACAAGATACAATATTTTTGTGAAGATACTTTAATGGAAGATAGAGTATGGAGTTATAAAATAGCAGATAATGTCAACTTTTCAAAAGTAAAGAATATAGAAAGAATTTGCTACATATGGAATAGAATGAATAAAAAGAACAGTGTAACGCAAATAAGAAATGGAATATGGAATGCAAGTGCTTGGTGTCATATAGGACATTGCTTACAATTTATGTCACAAATTAAACATAAAGAAATGATACCTTTATTACAAAAAAGAGTAGATGTGTGCAAAGAAAAACTAGCTAATAATATATACACTCAATTTTAAGGAGTTAAAATGATAAAAGTAAGTGTAATTATACCTGTTTATAATCAAGAAGAATTAATTATAAAAGCATTAGAAAGCATACCTTTAAGAGAAGATGTTGAAATAATAGTAATAGATGATGGTTCTACAGACAAGACACAATCAAATGTTATTGAATGGGTAACAAAAAACCATAGACCGAACGTAACCGTATTTGACAATTTAGAAAATAGAGGAGTAGCATATTCAGTAAATAGAGGTTATGATTTTGCGATTGGCGAATATATGGTATTATTAGGAAGTGATGATTATTTTTACACAGCAGGTTTTGAAGAAGCTATGAAACAATTAGATGGAACTGATTTTGTTTTTTTTCAAACAAGCCAAAACAATGGAATAGTAGAACTAAATGAGCATAACAAATGCGGAAGTTTTAAGTTCATGAGGCGAGAGTTTATGAAAGACTTTAGAAACGATGAATTTAGACTAGCTGGAGAAGATTACCATTTATGGAAAAAAATATTAAAACATAAACCAACGATAAAGATTTTAGATTTAGTTGTAAAGCATTATAATTACCCACGAGAAGGAAGTTTGAATTGGAAATTAAATAATGGTATAATAGATTTAGAAAGTGGAAAAGAAATATGATAATTGCAATGTGCTGCACCAAGAATTGGTATAAGTATTTGCCAACAGTATTATATTCACTATTTAAGAATAATAAAGTAGATAAATTGTATTTATTCACAGAAGATGATAACGTGCCAAATGTATCTAACAAGGCAATACGTTTCATTAATACTAACAAAATAGAGGAATATATAAATTGGAAAAGTCCTAACTACAACACAAGATACACAAGAATGACGTTAATAAGATGTTATTTAAGTAAGTTATTAGAAGATAGTAAAGTGCTATACATAGATACTGATACAATAATAGACGGCAATTTAGATAAGTTATGGAACACTAATTTAGATAATTACGCAGTAGCCGGAGTGAAAGAAAAGCGGAGAATGGGACAAACATTTAAATTTAAAAGGCTTTGATGATAAATATATTAATTGCGGTGTTTTACTAATGAATTTAGACTACATAAGAAAACATAAATTAGATGACAAAATGATAGAAATGCTAAATAAAGAATATCACGAATACCCAGACCAAGACACAATTAATATAGTTTGCAAAGGCAAGATAAAATGCATAAGCAACACGTATAATTCAACAAAAACAACAGGAATAGTAGAAAATGCCAAAATAATACATTATATAGCAGGCGACAAAGGGTGGGTAAAAGAAAGCCCACGAAGTGAAATTTGGTATAAGTATTATAATGAAAGGAGGAAAGATATGGTAAAAGTAAAAGTTTCAATACCAGTAGGCTTTAATGATTTAGTAGCAAGAAAAATAAGAAAATTTGGTGAAGAATTTGAAGTGCCAGAAGAAAGAGCAAAGTTTTTAGAAGAAAAGAAAGTAGTGGAAGTAATTGAAGTATTACCAGAAATGATACCAGAAATAATTGAAGAGCCAAAAGAAGAAGTTACTGAAGTAATTAAAGAAAAAAAGACAACTAAAAAAAAGAAGAAAATTGACACAAAAAAGAAATAATGCTACAATTAAATTAATACACGTGATGTAACGGCTACGTCAATGCCAACAAATAAATTAAAACCACACGGACGAAACCGTGTAAAAAATCGTAGGGAGAGATTTATGAGAGAATTTTTAAAAGGTCTTGACTTGGACAAAGAAACAATAGATACAATAATGGCTGAATACGGTAAGAATGTAACAGGCTTAAAAGAGCAAATACAAGATTACAAAAAGCAAGTATCTGATTATGAAGGACAAGTAAAAGACTTGAATGCAAAATTAGAAGAAAACACAGAGTCGTTAAAAAACCTTGAAACACTTACAAACGAAAATAGAGACCTAAAGGCAGACATCCAGTTAAATGGAACTAATGTCAAAAAGGAATTTAGCAAATTTGTAAGAAGTGAGGTTATGTCAAAAGTAGATGACAAGACTGACTTTTCAAAAGCATTAGAAAGTTACAAGAAAGAAAATCCACAATACTTTGGAGATGTAGTAGTAAAAAAAGTACAATCTTCTCCAAGCTTAACAGGTGGAACACCGCCACAAACAACAAATGATATTATGAATAATTTGTTAAGAGGCGCAACAAATAATTAAAAAGGAGAATAATAAAATGCCAGAACCAGCAATAACAAAAACCGATGTAGGTGCATTAATAGATGAGCAAGTAGTAAATGAAATTTTTGCAGGAGCTCAAAAAGAGTCAAAAGTATTAAGTTTATTCAGAAGATTACCAAATATGACTTCTGACAAAACAAAATTAAGAGTAAGTGATGCATTACCAATTGCATACTTTGTAGATGAAGCAACAAATAACGGAAGAAAAGATTTAACAAAATCAGCTTGGAAAAACGTATATTTAACAGCAGAGGAATTAGCTGTAATAGTTCCAATTAAAGAAAACTTATTAAATGATGCAAGTGTAGATGTATGGGGAGAAATTAGACCTCAATTAGTAACAGCTATTGCAAAAGCAATTGATGCTGCTGTATTTAGAGGAGAAGGAGCTCCAACATCTTGGGGAGCAGGAATTATACCAACTATTATTTCAAAAGGAAAATCAGTTACAGAAACAAATCATGGACTATATTCAGACATCAATGATGTAATGACAGCAGTTGAAGAAAGTGGTTATGATGTAACAGCAATTCTAGGTGGAGTTGGATTAAAAGGAAAATTCCGTATGATGACCGATACAACAGGTCAACCTTTAAACACAACTGAAATTGGTTCAGTAAGAAGAGAGTTCCTTGATAATGGAGCTTGGGACAAAGATGTAGCAACCTTAATAGCAGGAGACTTTACACAAGCAGTTTATGCTATAAGACAAGATGTTACATATAAAGTATTAGACCAAGCAGTAATTCAAGACCCTTACACTGGAGAAATTATATACAACTTACCACAAGAAGATATGGTTGCTTTAAGAGTAACATTTAGAATGGGTTATGCTATACCAAATCCAGTAAACACATTAGACTCAACAAGTGCAAGATATCCATTTGCCGCATTAATACCAGCAGTAGTACCAAGTCTATAATAAAATAGGAGGCAATTCAAAATGACCTTTGACAACCAATATTTAACTTATAGTGAATATCAAGAGTTAGGAGGCACGTTAGAAGAATTGCCTTTTAACAAATTAGAATATGAATGTAGAAAAATAATAGACGAAAAGACACTTAATAGATTAATAAATGTGGACATAATACCACAAGAAGTAAAGTTGTGCGAGTTTAAAATGATAGATTGTGTTAATAGTTTTAAATCGACCATATCTAAAACAGAAAAAGGCGTAAATAGTGAAACCATTGATGGCTATTCAGTATCATATGGTAGCACAAAAGAAATAATAAATTCTAAATCAAGTGAATTAGATGATATTATAACAACTTCACTGTTTGGTGTAATAGTTAATAATGAGCATTTGATTTATTTAGGAGTATAATAATGATAACTAACACGGAAGTCACAGTCTATCACAAAACATTTAATTCAACCACAAGACTAGAAGAATGGGTAAAATATAATTATAAACATTGTTGGTGGTTTGATACTAAAGGCACCAATGTGAATTTGGGTTATGAAACATCAAACACAGTAGATATTAGAATACCTTATGATATCAATCCTTCCTTAGATATAGATAACTTCAGCATTGGCGATATGATTTGTAAAGGAAGAATAGATGCTGATGCTGAGGCTATTCTTAATCAAGAAAAGTTAGATGTAAATCTTCAAAAGACTTATGTTACTGACGAAACATTACACGTAGGAAATAGAAGTTCTTTAAAAGGAATAGTAGAGCATTTTAATATCACATCAATCAATGATAATACATTTGGAAGTCAACCTCATATACATTTAGGAGGCAGATAATGGCACTAAATCCAATCAGTACAATTAAAGCAGATTTAGGAATAGAACCAAATGGTAGAGTACAAAAGTTTTTTACTAATACTTGTTACAGATATATGGACAAATACGTACCCAAAGGCGAAACAGGAGCATTAAGAGGCACGGTAAGTATAACTAGTAATAGCATAACTTATGAGCAACCTTATGCACACGCACAGTATGTAGGATTTACAACAGGACCTGTAAGAAACTATACAACACCAGGAACTGGACCTTATTGGGACAAAAGAATGGTAAGTGCTGAAATGCCTCAAGTAGTATATGAAGTTCAAGAATATATAAGGAGACAACATGGCTAATATTAACAAAGAAGTAGTAGTGGTAAATGACCTTAGAATTGCCAAATTAAGACAG
>Ga0310690_10007354_pt1 | contig 14205 bp, 9 predicted proteins | sample AusTroGonzalo_MG_2_FD_207661 | JGI IMG/M metagenome (GOLD analysis project Ga0310690, IMG submission 207661) | Bovine rumen microbial communities from tropical cattle in Woodstock, Queensland, Australia - Gonzalo_04 (v2) (version 2) | ecosystem: Host-associated > Mammals > Digestive system >...
ACCTGTGCACTGGCTGCCGTTGGTGTGGCACAGGTGTCGCCCAGCGACGCACTCGGCGACTATGAGGAACGCTTCACGAAGCTCAACAAGGCATACGCCAAGGAGCCGGACAACGTGGAGAACCTATACAACATGGCGATGTTCTATTTCGACAACTCGCACCCGATGCGCAACTTGCCTATGGCCATGAAGTACATACAGCGTGCTGAGACAAAGCATATCGAGCTGCTGGAGAATGACAAGTTGGGCGAATTGACGCGTTTGGCCCGTAAGAACATCACCCTCGTCACGTTGCGTCAAACCAAGCAGGCTATCAGTGATGCCGCCTACAACACACTGGAGGTGCGCACCGACATGAGCCGTGTGGAACTTGACACTTACCTTGACGCCTTCGGTATCGACATCGAGCTTGTGCGCCTGCTGCGTCAGCGCCGTATCAACCAGGTGTATGACGAGGATATGCGCAAAGGTACCGCCGAGGCTTATTACCACTTCATATTCAACTACCCCGGCACACGTGAGGCTGAGCAGATGGAGGAACGCCTTGCGCGTCTTGCTCCCGGACTTTTTGATGGTGTGACCACTGAATATCAGGCCGACACCATAGCAGCAAGCTATGAGCTGAGCCCTTCGGTGCAGCGTGCTGCCGAGAAGCAGAAGAGCCGTATAGCCTATGCCAATGCCAGCAAGCGCAACACCATAGCCGCCTACAATGACTTCCTGAGCAAGTACCCATCAAGCAATGAACATCTGCAGGCCAGAGAGCGCCTTGCCACCTTGCTGGAGGTGAAGTATTCTTCTCTGAATACAGCAAAGGAGTATGCTGACTTTGTTGAATCGAATGCCGACAATGCCTTGGCCGATAGTGCGCTGTTGCAGCTGCGCCGTCTTATATACGACAATCGCGACATTGAGGCGGCTCGTCTCTACCTCTCTCGCTTCAAGCTTGACCCGTACTACAATGAGGTCTACAACAAGTACTATTCATGGCATGCCGAAGAGGGCAACATGTCTCCGATAGACAAGTTTGTGAAAGAAAATCCCGACTATCCTCACCAGCGTGCAGTGGAGGCTGACATTGAACGTGCTAGGCGTATAGACCGGGTGAACCTCATGGAGGATTTCATAGAGGTGGACTATACCAAATATGCTGGATATGTGCGGCAGATGATGGGTAAGCGCATTGCCATAGTGCCATTGCAACGCATGATACAGTCGCAGCTCACGATGCATCACTATGCGGAAGCCCTTGCCAGGGTGCGTCAGTTCGATTTGTGCTTTGAGAATGTGGGCCACAGCGAGTACGTGGAACTGCAGCAGTTGCTTGCGGCACCCTCGTCAGGGCAAAAACTGTCGCCGGTACTTACGGCTACCTACAATATACAGAACCCAAGCTACAACAAGGCAGAGAACCGTATGTACTACACCCGTATAGGTACCACACGCCGCATCTGCTACGCTGAGAAGAAGGGTGGGGTATGGCAGCCTGCCGGTGATGCGCGTTTTGCAAATACCGACAACGACGGGCTCACAATCTATGGCTTCTATGCCGACGGTAGTCACATGTTGCTTGGTAGTGCCGGTGATATCTGGATTGCTGAGAAGGAAGGCGACCAGTGGCGTGTCAGCGATATTCCGCCATATCCGGTGAACACAGACTATTATGAGACCGATGCTTACATGTTGCCCGATGGAAGCGGCATGTTGTTGGCTTCGGACCGTCCCAACGGACAGAATCTGCAGCCTTCAGGAACGCTCTTCCATGGAGACACGGCTTTGGCTTCGGACTTGTACTTCATACCCTATACCCAGAACGGTTGGGGCACGGCCGTAAATCTCGGCACTAAGGTGAACACTCCATACAGTGAGCGTAGCCCCATACTTAGCCGCAACCTCAAGACCCTCTATTTCATTACCGATGGACGCGGTGGCTTGGGCTATGGCGATGTGTATATGTGTACCCGCAAGGATGTGGAGGACTGGATGGGATGGAGCAAGCCCCGCAATATGGGCAAGGAACTCAACACTGGATTCAAGGAGACTAGTGTTGCATTCGGCCCTGACGAAAAGACGCTTGTGGTGACAAGCAACTATAGCCTTGGTCGCTATTCGGCCTATTCATATCCCACCTCGCACGATGTCTCAAATACTTATATGCCGTATACGCTTGATGTGCTTGGCATGGAGTCGTTCCTGTTCCGTGTGCGTGTGGCCGACCTTACGCAGCAGGACGTCACCCAGGTGGTGGAGTATTCCGGTGATGGCCATAGTGTGGAGCTCTATGTGCATAAGGACAAGCGCTACGCTGTGTTGGGTGATGCAGGTATGTATTTCGTGCCTGCCGTCATACTCGACCCCAAATCAAAGACACGGCAGCGCCTGAAAGGGTACACGCTACCAGTGATGGTGGCAATGGACAAGCCCGTGCCGCTATATGCCGTAGACTTCGAGAAGTCGTCGGCCAATCTGTTGCCGGTGGCACTTATGCAGCTCGAGCAGTTGGCAAGCTTTATGGAGCATAATAAAGGTGGAGTGGTGGAGATTGTGGTGAATGTGGAAGGCCGCGACGATGCTCTGTGTTATAATCTCTCCCTGGAACGCGGTCGTGCCATAAAGGACTATTTGATGATGGAGAGTGTCGACGAAAGCCGTATCACCATCTCAGCCTATGGCAACGTCAATGCCAAGAAAGGCGCTGTGCCAGGTGTAAGCATACGTTTTCGTGACGAGTAACAGAAACTAAAAACCTATATATATGGAACAACACCGAACAATCACCGTTGATGGACGTACAGTACACTATCGCGACGAAGGCCGCGAGAATACTCGTACTTTAGTGTTGCTGCATGGTTTTATGCAGAATCTCGACGTGTGGAGCTCTTATGTTCTCTCTTACATGAACCGCTTACGCGTCATCACAATAGACCTCCCAGGGCATGGGCTTACAGAGACGTTCTGCGATGTGCATACCATGGATTTTATGGCCAAGATAGTGAAGTCTGTGCTCAACGAAGCCGGCGTGGACCAGTGTGTCATGGTGGGCCACTCTATGGGTGGTTATGTCGCCCTTGCTTTTGCTGAGAAGTATCCTTATTCACTGCGAGGATTGGGATTGGTGAATTCCCATGCTATGGCCGACAGCGAGGAACACCGTCGTTATCGTGATGAGGTATGTAAACAGGTGCAGGAGAATAGGGCCTCATACATTGTTGGCTTTGTTCCTCAACTTTTTGACGGTAGCAAACGTGCGGCGCTTTCCAAGGATATCAAAGACTTGCAGGATCAGTGCCTGCTGACCACTGCGGCCTCCATTGTCGCTGCCCAGCGCGGCATGGCTCAGCGCCCCTCGCGTGTGCAGACTCTCGCTTCGCTTGATATGCCGACGTTGTTTGTGTATGGCAAGAATGATGCACGTATTCCAATAGAGCTGGCAATAGGCGGTGCCATGATGGCGCGGCGGCCAGAGATACTATTGCTCGAGGAGGTGGCCCACATGGCATTCATGGAAGAACGTGAATACCTAAAACCTCGTCTTGCCAACTACGCGGACACTTGTTACAATTCGTGAAAACTGATATCGTAAGATAACTATTGAAAAAAATATTATTAACCAAATTCTTTGTGTTATGTTAAAAAAACTATTAAAAATTTTTGTGGCCGTGTCGGCTATAGCGACGGCCACAGGGCCTGTGATGGGCAATGCGCCCATCTGTGTGGCTGACAAGGCTGAGCCGCAGCTGGCTTGGCAAGATGTGCCTGCTGGAGGCTTCACTGCCTGCATGGGCTTCGAAAACCTTGTCGTGTTACCTACCATTGGCATGGACGACGACTTCTTCGCTGTCCATGCTTCGGACATCCGCTATGGTACTACCAACTCGGAAGTCTTTACCATCGATGGCATGGGTGGTTTTACGCTGCAAGGTGCAGGTAGTTGTGACGTCTACGCCGTGTTCGACGGTGACGAAGATTACCTCTACGACTCTGTGGCGTACACCGTCACCGTCGTCATTCCCGACACAATCACCTTGAGACACAATATAGGTGGATCGATTCAGTTAGGAACTGTTGCACGTCCTAGCGGAATTTTGGGTCGGTATATTGTCGTCCCCGGCAGTGAGGTAATTGTTACAGCAACGCCTGACGAGACGCACTACTTTGTGCGCTTTGACGACGACGAGCCTATCAACAGCAATGTTGCCCAGCAGAAGCCGTACACTATCAACGGCAACACCACTATTTCTGTCAGATTCGCCGCCAAGCCTGTGCTGACATTGGCACAGAACGAGGATTGGGGTGATATAAGCTTTGCTATCAATGACGTCCCGCAGCCATTGAATGATGATAATACCTACATATTAGACTACGGAACGGTTGCCACGATCACTGCCAGTGCTGACGCACAATATTATGTGTTTGGCTGGCAGAATGAGAGCGATGCAGCCTATACCGAGGGTGTAACATACAGTGACTATGCGATCACTGATCCGGGTAATTATCTCCCGGCCACTTCAACGTTGACGCTCACCGTCACCAGTGACACCACGACTATGGCTTTGTTCTATGAGCACAGCTATGATGTCGCTGCCACGGTTGCTTTGACAGAGGATGTTCGTGGTACGGTTAGTATAAGCTACACCGACATCTACGACGAGACATATACCGATATTGATGCTGCTGAAGGCAGTATTTCGGCCAAAGGTGGCACGACCACAACCCTTGTTGCCACACCTGCTGCCGGATATCAATTTGTCAACTGGACTGATGGTATGGTGGTTCTGGGTACAAGTGACACGCTTAATGTCACTGAGGCGACGACTGTTACTGCTAACTTCGATACTGCTCGTGCCGAACTGGCATGGAGCGCCGACGCATTCACCGGATACACGATGATTGACTTCAACAACTGGGCTCCTACTCTGTCCAACCCGCACAATGTTGAGGTGCGCTATGGTTGCGTTGAGGGCCTCATACCTAATGAAGGTGGCATTATGGTGGACTCCGAGACCGGTGTCATCGGCTCGCCAGTTTCACATGGTAACATCATGGCACTCACTGGCACATTCCACATTTATGCCGTCCACGACATGTCTCAGGAATATTTCTACGACTCCGTAGTTTATACCCTCACTGTAGAAAACGGTGTCACAGTCTTACTGACCAAGAATATCGAGACCGCAGGAACTGTGCGTTACGTTGACTACGGTTCCGAGGCCACGTTGACCCACTACTATGCCACCGAAGATATGTTTGCCTTTGTGGCTCACGACAACAACGTTGTTGTCGAGGCCGCGCCCGCTACAGGCTACCACTTCGTCGACTGGGCCACCGGTGACAGTGTTCATGGCTACACTCCCATTGCAACCACTGCCCAGTATGACGCCACCATGCCGGACACCGATATCTATGCTCTTCGTGCAGACTTTGACACCAACGAATACACTGTTGCTGTCAACTCCTTCAATGAAGAACTCGGTACTGTGACAGGTGGTGGTCTGGTGAAGCACTTCCGTAGCACCGAGCTTGTTGCTACAGCTAAGCATGGTTATCACTTTGTGGCTTGGGTCAACGAGAATGGCGACGAGGTGAGCACTGCCAGCAACCTCATCGTTATCCCTGTGGGTGACACTTCGCTTACCGCCGTCTTCGATACCAATATTTATACTATCGTGTGGAGCGGCGATACAACCGTTACCTATAGCAGCCGTCCCTATACTGGCATCAAAGCCACCTACACCGACTACATGGGTATTGAGCGTACCCCGGCATTGACCTTTGTGTGCGGCGATGAGACTATCACCACACCTGACTATCCTGTGACAGTTGGTACTTGGACCGTCAGTGTAACAGTGCCGGATGGCGACTCGTTACTCTCGCCCGTCACTACATTTGTCATCGCACGTGCCACCATTTATGTGCGTGGCGCCCAGGTCGAGACAGCCAAGTTCTACGACGGCAATACCGATGCCGTGGTGACCAACCAGGGCACTCTGATCAACGTCCAGGGCAGCGACGCTGTGACCCGCACCACCGTGGCTTCCTTCAGTGATGCCACTGTTGGCGGCAATAAGACCATCACAGTGAACTACACGATTGATGGTGACGCTGCTTTGCTGGCCAACTACAATCTTGATCCCGCTACGGCGACTTACACCACCAACGGCTACATCATTGAGCCTATGGAGCCCAACACCGACCGTCCTGAGGACGACACCACTGTGGTTGAGCAAGGCTTTGATGTCTATGCCTACGGTTACTGCAGCGGTAGTGGCTACAGCATCCGCTACCACCTCAACTCAGGTAATCCTGACCAGTACAAGCTTGACTTCACCGACAGCCGTTTCGTTGATGTGCCTTGGACCAACCTTGCTACTGCTGGCGCCGAAGGTACCATCGACATCGACGTGCCCGTTGACATGCCTACGGACGACTACAGCGTCACCGTCACATTCCGTGACAGCCGCTTCCCATGGCTCGAGAGTGCACCGATGACCATGACCTTCCATGTCAACCTGCCTGAGACCTTCACCATGCCGTTGTTTAACAATGTCATAGCTCTTGTTGACACCTGCAATTGCTTCAGCGATATCCAGTGGTACCATCGTGCCAATGCGGCCGACCAGTGGCGTGCCATTCCGGGAGCCACGGGCTACTACTACCATGCCACCGATGCTGAGCTGCAGGGCGAGTTCTTCGTCAAGGCTAAGTACAATGGCGTGGAGACCTTCACCTGCCCGCAGACCGATATGGAGACCCTCATCACCGACGACGAGCAAAACGTCAATGTGAAGGCATACCCGAACCCCACCACCGAGGGTGTCACCGTGACAGTTGCTGGCTCGACACAGTATGAGCATACTCTGCGTGTGATAAGCACCGTTGGTGTTGAGAAAGAATATCGCACATTCACGGGCAATAGCACCACGATAGACATGCGCGGCTACAAGAGCGGCACCTACATGGTGAGTGTCGACGGAGTGGTTGTCAGAGTCATCCGCAACTAAATTAAAGTCTAATAAATAATGAATAAAGATATGAAACGAATCATTATAGCACTCGCCGCTGTTGCGCTGGCCTTCGGTGCCAATGCACAGCAAAGCGGGCACAGCAATTATGTGGGCTTGAATCTTGGCGGAGGTCTCAATACAATGACCTTCAGTCCGGCCAATGGCACCGCCAAACTTGGCCTCGGTTTCGATGGCGGTCTGCACTACGCCCACTTCTTTGGCAGCCACTGGGGACTTGGTTTCGGTGTGCATTACACCTATGCCAACGCATACGCAGTCTATGACTTCAGCGAAGTGACACCCAACCTCACTCACGCTGACAACCCGAGCATCCACTACAATCTCACCACTAAGTTCAACAACTGGAAAGAGCGCCAGACCGTGGGTATCATCGGTATCCCCGTAGAGGTTTTCTACCGCTCAGCTTTGAGTGACAAGTGGGCATTTATCGGTGGTTTGGGCGTGGAGTTCGATCTGCCCATGCACGGCAAATACAGCGCCAGCGAGGGCGATTACAGCACCACGGGCGTTTTCCCCGCTCTCGGTTCCTATGTCGTCAGCGACATGCCGGAGCACGGCTTTGGTACCTACGATGCCGCTTATGACGCTAAGGTCGACAACCTCACCAAGATGGGTGTAAGCGTCATTGCCGACGCCGGTGTGCGTTTTGCGATGAGTAACAATTGGGGTCTCTACTTGGGCATCTATGGTGGCTATGGTGTCACCGATATGCTGGCCCAGAAGAAGGATGACATCTTGCTTGTCATCAACTCTACAGATCCTTCGAAGCTCGACTACCACGGCACCTACGGCTCTAACGAAATCAACAGTCTGCACCTGCTCCGTGCCGGTGTCAAGGTTGGCATAGACTTCGGCTGGAACTGCCGCGACCGTAAGGCAGAGCGTCTCGCTGCCGAAGAGGCTGCGCGATTGGCTCGCCAGAAGGCCATTGATGACAGCATTGCCAATGTCCGTCGCCTGGAAGCCGAGCGCGCTGCCCGCGAGAAGGCTGAGGCTGAGAAGGCTGCTGCCGAAAAGGCTATGGCTGCCGAGCGCGCTGCCCGCGAAAAGGCCGAAGCCGAACGTGCTGCTGCTGAGGCTGAAAAAGCCGCTGCCGAGAAAGCCGCTGCCGACGAGAAGGCTGCTCGCGAGAAAGCCGAGGCTGAACGTCTGGCCGCTGAGAGAGCTGCTGCCGAACGTGCTGCTGCACTGCGTGCCGCTGCATTGCAGGCCAAGGCTGAAGCTCAGAAGAAACTTGAGGCAATCGGCGCCACCGTCTACTTCGCCAACGCTGGCACCGATGCCAAGTTTGACGCGAAGACCGATGATGCCATCCATGCCATTTGCGAAGCTTTGAAAGCCGACGAAAGCCTGACGGTAACCGTTTACGGCCACACCGACAACACAGGCTCGCTACAGGCTAATATGAAGTACGGTCAGAAACGTGCCGAGGCATTGAAAGCTTACATGGTGAAGCTGGGCGCTCCTGCCGCAAGTATCAACTGCGTCAGCCGCGGTCCCAACGAGCCTGTGGCCGACAACAGCACCGATGAGGGTCGCGCCAAGAACCGCCGCGCCACCGTCGAACTGAAATAGTTTTTTCAGTCACTTTTAAAGGAATGGGGATGCTCCAAGAGTATCCTCATTCCTTGTTTATCAACTAAAAAAATAACTTGGTTGATTAAAAAATTTTTGTGAAATAAAAAAAAAGTGTACATTTGCTGAACTGAAATAAAAATTAAGTTTAACCTAATTTATTAAATATCATGAAAGTAAAAGAAATTATGGCCAACCTGGAGGCCAAACATCCCGGTGAAAATGAGTACTTGCAGGCTGTCCGCGAGGTTCTTGAGACCATCGAGGAGGAATACAACAAGCACCCCGAGTTTGAGGCTAACAAGATCGTCGAGCGCATCGTTGAGCCCGATCGTATCTTCACCTTCCGTGTGACTTGGGTTGACGACAAGGGTAAAGTCCAGACCAACCTCGGCTACCGCGTGCAGTTCAACGCCGCCCTCGGTGCTTACAAAGGCGGTCTCCGCTTCCACAAGGCTGTCAACGTCTCCATGCTGAAGTTCCTCGGTTTCGAGCAGATCTTCAAGAACAGCCTCACCATGCTGCCTCTCGGCGGTGGTAAGGGTGGTTCCGATTTCGACCCCGTCGGAAAGAGCGACGCTGAAATCATGCGCTTCTGCCAGGCCTTCATGTATGAGCTGTGGCGCAACATCGGTCCCGATCAGGACAGCCCCGCCGGTGACGTGGGTGTCGGCGGCCGCGAGATTGGCTACCTCTATGGTGCCTACAAGAAACTCGCCCGCGAGCACAGCACCGGCGCTCTGACCGGCAAGAGCTACGGCTGGGGTGGTTCCCTCATCCGTCCCGAGGCCACTGGCTTCGGCGCCATCTACTATGTGGAGCGCATGGTCAAGCAGCAGAAAGACACCATGAAGGGCAAGAAGATTGCTCTCTCCGGCTTCGGCAACGTTGCTTGGGGTGCTGCCACCAAGGCAGTTGAGCTGGGTGCCAAGGTCGTCGCTATCAGCGGCCCCGATGGCGTCTGCGAGATTCCCGACGGTATCAACAAGAAGATGATTGACTATATGCTCGACATGCGCGCCAGCAACCGCAACAAAGTTGAGGATATGGCCAAGAAGTTCCCGAAACTCTGCAAATTCACTGCCGGCAAGAAGAGCTGGGTTGTGAAGTGCGACATCGCTATGCCCTGCGCCTTCCAGAACGAGCTTGATGAGAAGGATGCCAAGACCCTTATCAAGAACGGCGTGAAGTATGTTGCTGAGGTTTCCAACATGGGTTGCCAGCCCGCCGCCATCGCCGCCTTCCAGAAGGCTAAACTGCCCTTCGGTCCTGGTAAGGCCGTCAACGCTGGTGGTGTTGCCACTTCTGGTCTCGAGATTTGCCAGAACGCTGAGCACCGCAACTGGACTGCCGAAGAGGTCGATAAGAACCTCCACACCATCATGAACAACATCTATGACATGTGCGTCGAGCACGGCAAGCAGAAAGATGGTACCATCAACTACGTTAAGGGTGCCAACATCGCTGGCTTCATGCGCGTCGCCAACGCCATGGTTGCTCAGGGTATCATCTAATCCTCGATTAGACTTATATCCATCATACGGAAGGCCGCCTATCTCAGGCGGCCTTCTTTTTTTGCACACAATAAAAGCCACGGCTGAGCGTTATATATGAAAAACAATTGAAATGCTTGATATGATACTGTTAGAAGCGACAGCCCCAGCGGCAGGTTCCTCGCTGATGTGGGGTGTCTTTATCGTCCTCACCGTCATCTCCATGATTGTGAGCAAGAACGTGGAGCGCAAGTTTAAGAAATATTCCCATATACGCACCGAAGGCGGCCTCACCGGTCGCGAGGTGGCTGAGCGCATGCTACGCGACCACGACATACACAACGTGCAGGTGCAGATGGTCAAAGGTACGCTGACCGACCATTACAACCCAACCAACCGCACGCTGAACCTTAGCCCCGACGTCTACAACGGCATCTCGGTGGCCGCCGCTGCCGTAGCCGCCCACGAGTGCGGCCATGCTGTGCAGCACGCCGTAGGCTATGCCCCGCTGAACCTCCGCTCACTCCTGGTGCCTGTAGTCAACTTCGCCGGCCGCTGGGTCTCTTGGGTGATACTCGCGGGCCTGCTGTTCGTCAAGGCATTCCCGTCGCTGCTGCTCATCGGCATCATCCTGTTTGCCATGACCACACTCTTCTCTCTCGTCACACTGCCGGTGGAGATTAACGCCTCCAACCGTGCACTGCAGTGGATACGCCAGCACGACATCACTACCGCCGCCACCCACCAGTACGCTGAGAGCGCCCTCCGGTCGGCTGCCTATACCTACGTCATGGCCGCTATCACGTCGCTGGCCACGCTGGCCTATTACGTAATGATTTACCTCGACAGGAGATGAAACACATAGAGATAATCAACGGACCCAATCTCAACCTCACGGGAGTACGTGAGCCGGAGGTCTACGGCTCGACGACCATGGAGGAGTATCTCGCCAGCCTGCGCAAGCAGTTCCCCGATGTGGAGATTTCCTACTATCAGAGCAATGTCGAAGGCGAACTCATAGACCGTATCCAGCAGGTAGGCTTTCGTTATGACGGCCTTATAGTGAACCTCGGCGGCTACAGCCACAGCTCCGTGGCGTTGCGTGACGCTCTCTTGGCTGTCCCTGCGCCCAAGATAGAGGTACACCTAAGCAATATCTTTGCCCGCGAAGAATATCGTCACCACTCGCTCATCACGAGTGCCTGCCGCGGTATGGTCTGCGGCCTCGGCCTGCAAGGGTATAGACTTGCCCTGCAAGCTTTGCTCGGATAACGTCAGTTAGAACTTCACGATATCTATCAGGCGCACGCCGTCGAGCCAGACGGCGATGCAGCCCACTGCACCGTGCTCACCGGCGGCCTCCCAGTCCTCGATGGGCTGGAGGGTGATGGCGTCGACAATCTCAAAATATTCGGGCTCGAAGCAGAGTCCGTCGGGGCAGTCGTTGACCTCGTGCCACGAAGCCAAGGTGTCGAGTACCCACTCCTTCACATCGTCCACCTCCTCGTATTCGGCCATTTCGGCAGCCTGCTCCAGAGTGGCGTTGATGGCGGGAGCCATCTGGCGGGCGGCAGGGGAGAGACGCATGTTGCGGCTGCTCAGCGCCAGACCGTCGTCGGCGCGCACGATGGGGCAGGGGACAAGCTCTATGGGGTACTTTATCTGTGCCAGCAGGCTGCGTATGACAGCAATCTGTTGGTAGTCCTTCTCGCCGAAATAGGCACGCTTGGGCTGCGCCAGGTCAAACAGACGGCGCACCACCACGGCGACACCGCTGAAGTGGCCCGGGCGGCGCGGTCCTTCCATCACCTCCTCGACAGGCCCGAAGTGGTACACCTCTTTGGGTTCTCCATGAGGGTACATTTCTTCAACCGTGGGCGCGAAAGCCAGCAGTTCCTTGGCACGGCCGTCGGTGCGTGCTATAAGGTTCTCGATGAGTTTGAGGTCGGCATCAATGGTGCGCGGATACTTCTCGAGGTCTTCCTTATTGTTGAACTGTATTGGGTTGACGAACAGGCTCACCACTACCAGGTCGTTCTCCTTGAGGGCGCGCTCTATGAGCGACAAGTGCCCTTCGTGCAGGGCTCCCATGGTGGGAACGAGACCTATCTCAAGGCCTTGTTTCTTTGCTTCTTCTACCGCCGCCGTAAGTTCGGCAGCCTTAACGATATGTTTCATGTTGTTCAGTCTTTTATTTCTTCATACGGGGTAAACCCTTCGTCGTCTGTGTTGTCGTCGTGGCGCTTGTGCAGATCCTTGCGCTGTGTAAGGCGGTTGGGCAGTTCCAGCAGGTAGTTCACTGCGGTGAGCACCAGACTGAAGAGCAGAGCAGAGCCGAAGCTGCCGACGTCGAAGCCCTTGACGATGCCGGAGGCCATGAGTATTATTATCGCGTTGACGACGAAGAGGAACAGGCCGAGGGTCAGCACGGTGACGGGCAGCGTCACCACTATCAGTATGGGGCGCACAAGGTTGTCCAGCAGCGAGATGACCACAGCCGTGATGAGCACAGCCCAGAACGACGTCACCTCGACGCCCGGCAGCAGCCATGCGCCCACCATCACTGCGATGGAGAGCACGAGAATGCGCGTCAGGCAGCCCCCATGTCCGCTGTAAAAAGCGTCGCCGCTGTTGATATTTATCTGCATCATTTATTATAAATCAATTTCTCCTTTGCCTTGGCGCACCAGCTCTATGCCGTCGCTGCAGTCTATCACTGTCGAGGGTTCTGCATCGGCGATGCCGCCGTCCACCACCACCTCCACGCGGTTGCCAAAGCGCTCGTGGATGAGCTCGGGGTCGGTGTAGTTCTCCACCTCATCCTCAGCGTCCAGTGGGCGCACCGATGTGGCTATCAGCGGCATGCCCAATTCCTCAATGATGGCCTTCAGTATGCCGTTGTCGGGCACGCGTATGCCTATGGTCTTGTTGCTGTTCTGATAGTTGCGGGGCACAGCACCCGAGGCCTCCATGATGAACGTGAAGGGTCCAGGCAGGCAGCGTTTTAGGAGCGCGAAGGTGTCGCGGTCCATGGTGCGTACATACTCCGATGCCTGACTCAGGGAGGCGCACAGCATAGCGTACTTGGCCTGCTTCAGTTTGTAGCCTTTGAGCAGCGCTATCTCCTCGACGCCGCGCTTGTTGTCCATCGCGCAGGCGAAAGCATAGAGCGTGTCGGTGGGCACTATGGCCACGCCGCCGTCGCGCAGCAGGTCGGCTATGCGTCTCACTTCCCGTAGGTTGGGGTTGTTGTCGTAGAGCTTTGTTATCATCTTTTCCTTTGCTTTTCGGCGTGCAAAAGTACGAATTATTTTTGGAATAAGAACAATAATTATATGCATGTGCTCCGCCCCTTCTTCGTATCCTCTCCGTTAATTCACCTATTGTTTTCCGATTGTTTTACTATTTATAAATTTAAACAACCGATAAACAACAGGTGAACAACCGTATAACAATTGGAGCGAGTGCGTGGAGATGGCGCAGAGGGGAGCATTCTTTTTTAAACAGTATACAATAATAATAATGATGAGTCGTTATATAAAGATAATAATTGTAGGGATAGAAATGAGAAATATACTGATAGTTATTGCATTGCTGCTTGCCACGCTACCGGCTGAGGCTGGAAAGGTGCGTTTCGGCAGGTATTTCACCGGTGGGACGCTGCGCATCGACTGTGTCCGCGAGGGGGACGCACAGGGCGACACGGTGTGGGTGAGCCGCTGGATTGACCGCTTCGCCGACTGGCACGGATCGCGCACGCAGCTGATAGACCCCTTCGACAACGGCGACTACCGCATCTCGGTGCGCGACGCCAAGAGCGGAGAGGAGATATACAGCCGCGGCTACAGCAACCTTTTCCGCGAGTACAAGGACACGCCGCAGGGGCACAAGGTGAAGGCACGCTTCGAGGAGACACTGTTGGTGCCCATGCCCAAACGCGCGGTGCAGATAGCGCTGCAGAAGCGCGACAGGGATATGCGGCTGGTGGATGCCACCGTGGTTACTTTCGACCCCAAGGTGCAGAAGCTCGACACTCTCTGGCGCGAGGGCGACAGGCGCGACCTGGAGGTGCACGGCGACCCGTCGAAGAAGATTGACGTGGTCATCGTGGC
>Ga0310690_10007355_pt1 | contig 14202 bp, 26 predicted proteins | sample AusTroGonzalo_MG_2_FD_207661 | JGI IMG/M metagenome (GOLD analysis project Ga0310690, IMG submission 207661) | Bovine rumen microbial communities from tropical cattle in Woodstock, Queensland, Australia - Gonzalo_04 (v2) (version 2) | ecosystem: Host-associated > Mammals > Digestive system >...
ATATCTTTTATTTCATGATAAACTTCTACTATGTTATCGTCACAAATTTCTAAATCATCAATTTGTAAATATTCTCTTAGAAAATCTCCAAAACAATCAATATCATCATCAATATCACCTAACCAATTATAATATTTTTGTTTTATTTCATCTTTATCAATAAAACGCGTATCTTCTTTTACACTAACATATTCAAAAGTATATTCTAACATATTCATATTATATTTTTTATCTCCTTTATTGTTTATAATTATACTCTATATTTCTATATTGTCAAGATATTTTATTATTTTGTATTTCTAAACTCTTTTCACATTTTTTTCTAATTGAATCAATATCACCATACATAATTACATCATCAGTATAAAATTCTTCTAATTCTTCTAATAAAAATTCTTGAAAATCATAACATTCATATTTATCTTTATAAAAAATATTATAATCTTCTAAAATTGTATCTAAAATAGAATCATCAACTTTCCAGCGTTTTGTAATTTCAATAACCATTTTTATATCTCCTAACTCTTATATTATACCATATTTTTCATTTCTAATCAAAAGTCATGACATTCTTTTTCAAATTCATTTTCATCTGCCGACGTGCCTTGCGTGTAATTTTCTTCTTCATTTCTGTCTTATTATAAATATGGACATAAGGGCAATTCAGATCCCATTTCGTATAGTCGTGAGTAGTCATTTTCTTCATCGTGTCCATCTTGTTTATCTCCGTTCTTTATTGTATATATAGTATATACCCATTCTTAAAAAATGTCAATAGCCAAATGTAACATATATGACATGACAAATGTCATATTCGAATTTTTAGTTAGTTACAACTAACTTGTAAATCGAATTTTTAGTTAGTTTAGACTAACCGAACCCGAAATTTTTCTATGCGCACTTCATCACTACACCCTAATGAAGTGCGGACCGGTTGGCACTTCACCGCAATGTAGTGTAATAGTGAAAACCGGTGCGCACTTCACCCAGATGAAGTGTTGAAGTGCCGACCCCGATAGAACAAAATTTCTATAATCTAAGATATAGAAAAAGGGGATAAAATCCCCTTTTTATTACAGACCAAATTCCGCAAACAGGTCGGCAGAATATACGCAATACTCATCTAACCAACCATTTCTTACAAGAGTATTGAAAACATCATTCATATACTTGTTATCATATTTTTCGGGATTCATTTCCATGTCGCGGAAAACTTCAAATGTTACTTCTTTCGGGCTTTTCATTGTCTTTATCTCCATTTCTTTTTTATTTATACTTATATTATACACCTTTTCTTTATTCTGTCAAGTGATTTTATAAAAATATGACAGGTAATTTCTTACCTGTCTTGAATTTTTCGCCATGGATTATAGACTATTCCTGTCTCAATTTTCTTTTTTCTCTTTACACACGTTAGGAAAATTGTCATTTCTATCTCACAATCATCCATAGCCGTATGACTTTCATCAAAAGTCAATTCGTTAGAAATAAAACGGTAACAAATTTCTGCAGATGTTTTATAATTACCACATTCAGACATAAAACCATTTTCACGACAAAATGTCTTATAATTTTTATTATTCATAAGAATATCTATTGCAACATTCCACACGTCAATAAATTCAACATTTTCAGTATTGAATTTACTATTATAAGTAAATCGTTCAACAGTTTTATTTATACTGTTCAAGTCAAATTTCAGGTTATACGCTAAAAGATAATTTACTTCATACTGTTCCAAAATATTATTCATTTCACAAATGAAAGTATATGTATTGACTATTTCTTTTTCAATATTGTCATAAAGGGGACGTTTCCATGCATAGTAAGCCGTTTTGAACATACGTTCATTATTCCATACGTTAGAAACTAACCAATTCTTGCGGAAATATTCATTTCCCTTTTTGTCAAAGATAATTACTGCAATATCATAACAAAGTGGATTTTTCAAACCGTTTGCTGTTTCAGTGTCAATAATCGCATAAATATTCTTTTTCATTTTCTTTATCTCCGTTTCCTTTATTATGATATTATTATAATCCTTTTTGTTATTTTGTCAAGATATTTCTATATTTTATGACATTTCTTTTTTTACTAATTTATATAATTCTTCGATATTATCATTTGTAATATCATACATTGGACATGGTAATAAATCATATAAAAAATCTGATAAAAAATCTCTAAAAACATCATCGTCTTCAAAATCCATATCAATTATATAATTTTTATATTCATTTGCAATATCTTTTATTTCTTCATCAGAAAAATGTAAAGAATCACATTCAATTATAGTATATTCGAATTTATAAGTAAACATTTTTATTATCTCCTATTTATTATTTTACCATACTTTCAAGAATATCAATAATATTCATTACATCATACGCAATACCATTTTTTTCTAACCATTGTTTGCGGTTATTTTCCTCATCATCAAAAAGAATATCATTTTCCTGACAATAGTATGATTTATCTTTACCATACTGTATAATATGAATCTCATCAAATAAATCGCCAAAATTCTTTTTGATATAGTGATATTTTGCACATCTTACTTTATTTTGATAGTTTTTTGTTGCATTTTTAGATAACCATGTAATAATACCGATTGTATAACCATTTTCCTTCAATTCTGAAAGTATATTCACAAATGAATCATAATCAACTAACATTGTAGAATTTTTATAACATTCAGTTTTTTCAGACAAAATACAATCTAACCAACCATCAAAACCATACAAGTTATAAAAAGTACCATCCATATCAAAGTAAATCGTGTTCATTGTGTTACCTCTTTCCTGTTTCGTTATATATAGTATAAACCTAAATGAGAAATAAGTCAATAGTGATTTTTGTCATATATTACATGTGACATTTGTCATGTAACCTTCTTGCAAACGTTTACAATCGTCGCACTTCGCCACTTCATCCTGCTAAAGTGCGGGCCGGTTCTTACTTCACTACAATGAAGTGATGAAGTACCGACCGGTGCCCACTACACCACAATGTAGTGGTAAAGTGTTAGGCAGATACTTTGATTAATCTACCATACTTTTTCGTATAGTTATATAAACGAGTCGGTGCCATATGGCAGTTAGTACTAACTACCTGTTTTCCATTTTCAAAAGTATAGTAGAACAAATTTTTCATTTCCACTCCATTTTAGAACAAATTTCTATCATTTGATTTTCATAATGGTTTGTAATATATATAAAATACCATGCTATATAAATTACTCCAATAATATATAAAATCATGCTTACTCCTTTTTAGCAGACTTCCAGCCGAAACCGTTTTTTGACTTATTCCATTCTAACATTTTGAAGAAATCTTTTTCATTTGTCAGTTCTTTTTTCAGACAAAAAATCATATCCATAGGCATATAATACTCTTTTGACAGACTTTTCATATACATTGTTTCATCCATATGTTTTGGGATATTTGTGAACTTGAACATTTTATTTTACCTCGTTTCCTCATTTCTATACATAATTATAGTCAAAACACAGGAAAAGTCAATAGTAACAAATGTAATATATTACATATGACAAATGTATGTAAACGTTTACGACACTTCACTGTGATATAGTGATGAAACGCCAACCGGTTCACACTTCACTGTGATATAGTGTTGAAGTAGAAACCGACCGGCACTTCACCGTGATAAAGTGATGAAGTGCCGCAAAGTTAGTCATAACTAACTACCAGGTAATAAAAAAGGGATGTCTATACAACATCCCTGTACTTTTTGGATAAAATCAGGCTTTTTTCGCCTGTTTTGTCTGCTTTTCGGCGCGTTTCTGCGCCTTTTCCTTTTCACGTTCCTCTGCATTGTGCAGTTTTTCGGCGTACTTTTTCACGTCATAATCAGGCGTATAATCTTCCTTTTTCGCCACAAAGTCCACTTCACACCAGAAATCACCGTCATCAGTGTTCACAGGGAAAACGAACTTGCCAGAGTCAATCTGAATCATTTCAGAAAAATCCATCCCATCAAAAACACGGGCCATACCGAAATCACGAATCATAGAAGCAGTTTTGTTATTCATTTTATTTATCTCCTTTATTTTGTTTTTTTTATTTATATATTTATTTTATCAGATTTTTATTATTTGTCAAGAGTTTTGTGAAAACTCATTACTTTTTATTTGTAACTACTAAAACAATTGTTGCAATGATTATGACGATAATTGTCAGTGTAATTGAAATAATTGACGGTAAAATAACATAAATCCAATTCCAACCAATCACGCCGCATAATTTCAAAACGATAAAAACAATTGTCAAAATGTGCATATAATTGATATTGTTGGTGTTATGATTTTCCTGTTTCATTTTTATTATCTCCTTTTTTTATTTATTATAATCACTGTTTTCTTATTTGTCAAGTATTTTTTAAAAATTCATTACATTCTACTTTAAAATAGATTTTACTTTTCTATATAATTCTTCTATATTTTCATAATATTCATAATCTTCACAATAATCTGACAACACTTCACTTAATGATTCTTCAAAATCTGATAAATTATCAGGCATTTTATCAATGTTATGAAATAAAAAACCTAAAAAAGTCGTATTAACTTCATAAACTTTAGTGATTGCAATTTTCATTTTTATTATCTCCTTTTTTCGTTTCGTTGTATATAGTATAATCCCAATTTCCCAAAAAGTCAAGGGTGACATTTGTCACTTGTTACATATGACATTCTTCTATAAACGTTTGCAATAGTTTGTCTAGACAAACCACTTCACCACTTCATCATAGTGAAGTGGCCACCGGTTCACACTTTAGTGTGATGAAGTGTTGAAGTACAGACCGGTCGCCACTTCAGTGTGATGTAGTACTGAAGTGTTAGGCCATTGATGCGCTTTTCCATAATAACATTATACTACTTTTTCAGTTTTTGTCAAGGGTAAAAAGAAAAAAGTGACAAAATGTCACTTTTTATCTTGTACCAATTTCCAGAGATTTCCTTTTGTACCTTCAGAAATTGTCTTTTTCTGTTTCAGGCATTTCATGAAAATCTGATACTCACAGAAACAATCGCTCAATGCGGTATGGTCTTCAATGAATCCATTATCAGAAGTGATATATCTGTATACTGTTTCGGCAGATGTTTTATAATTGCCTTTTGGCGTCATTTCACCGTTTTTTCGGCAGAAAGTACGATATTTGTCAGTATTGACTAATAACTCAATGGCAGTCCGCATTACATCAACAATGATAAAATTATCAAAATTGATTTCAGTATCAATAAAAAATTGTGCAGTTTTCTTCAATGCGGAAACGTCAAAAGAAAGATTATAAGCCAAAAGATGAGTTACGCCGAACTTTTCACATTGTTTGAAGAAATCAAACATCATGCCTTTTGTTGTTGTGTAAATGAGATTATCAAAACTTTCGTATAAAGGTTTCTTCCATGCATAGTATGCGGTTTGCATAAGGTTATCATTATAGAATACATCAATATTGATGTAATTCCGTTCAAACAGAATCTTGCCATTCTTATTGAAGAAAATTACACCAAAGTCATAGACTTTTGTCATACCTGCGGTTTCAGTATCAATTAGTGCGTAAACATTTTTTCTCATAGGTTCCTCCTGACTATTAGTATATCACATTTCCGCAGTTTGTGTGACAAAATATGACAGTCACATAAAAAACATGACATTCGTCTGTAAACGTTTACAATCATATTCACTTTCGCGCTACATTGTGATGAAGTGCGGGCCGGCGTTCACTACAGTATGATAAAGTGTTATAGTGCAAACCGGTTCTTGCTTCACTGTGATGAAGTGTTATAGTGTGAACCGGTCCACACTACACCGCGATGAAGTGATAAACCGATATAGTGGTGAAGTAAACTACACGCATTGCGTGTAGCCGTTTTAGAACATCCGTTCTATGCGTGTAGGTGTTTTTGACGTATTCCAGAAAACTACACGAAATGGCAGCTCTACTTCACCAGGATGAAGTGCTAAAGCAGCTCAGCAGCTCAGCGCCTATACGCAGCTCTGAAAAGGAGCTCTGCTACACGCAATATTTGGCAGCTCTGGATTGCGTGTAGTTTGCGGGCATATTCCACAAATGAAATCGACTACACGCAATTTTTCAAAACAGCTCTGAAACTGACTACACGCAATAATTAGTCACAACTAACCAAATGATAATAAAAAAATGGTTGTGCAGACAACCACACAACCATTTGTCCATACAAATTAGTGACCGTTGGCTACAGGGCGAGCCTTCTGCGCCTTTTCGGCACGCTTACGAGCCTTCTCGGCTTCGCGCAGACGAGCCTGCTGACACTTGGTGACATATTCCGATTCCGCCTTCTCGGCGTCAAAGTCGTCCTTTTTCGCCACAAAGGACACCTCGACCCAGCGAGTCTTGCCCTCAAAATCGAACGGAATTGCGAACTTGCCAGTATCGGTGCGAACCATGCCGTCCAGGCCCTGCGGGAACACCTGGGCAATAGCCAGTTCCTTCAGAGCGTGCTGAATCTGAGCAGTGGAGAGAGCCGGAGCGGAAACGACAGAAGCGACAGAGAGAGAAGAAAAATCGAACATAGTACCTCCAAAATTGTTTTTTATTTTTAATGATGTATATATTATACAGCAACTTTTCGGTTTTGTCAAGTACTTTTCAAAATTCGTTACAAAGATTTCTGAACTCAATTCTTGACATATTCCAGGTCAAAAGTTTTTCGACAAATTCCAAATGAAAATAGAAAATGTCTTTTCGTTCCTCGACAATAATAATTATAGCAGACTTTTCATTTTTGTGGGAAAGATTGTGACAAGTAGATTATGTCAATAAATTCGTATAGGTGAGTTCTGGATCATTTCGTATAGTCAAATTCTAAATCATTTCGTGTAGTCGAATTCTACCAGTTTATGCCGCCTACACGCAACTTTTGACTGCATGTCAGCACTTTCTACCAAATGCTAACACAAAAGGAAGTGCCGATCAAGCGAACACGGGGATAGTTACGGGAACACGCGAACAAGGCAGCTCTGGAATGTAGCAGCTCTGAATTTTGTTTCGTGTAGTAGCTCTACAACGTGGCTACACGCAATAATTGATATGGCAGCTCTGGAAATGGCTATACGCAATAATTTTATACAAAAAATATACAAAAACAATATAAAATAGGTTAAAATAGTATAAAATAGGTTAAAAATATACGATTTTTGTTAAAAATTTGTGTAAAATATACGAAAATTATGTTACAAATTCAATTAAAAATCATTAAAAATCATTAAAATCCATTAAAAATTTGTAAAACGAAATTTTTTTGTGTTTTGTGTAATTTTGAAATTTTTTATGCCTATACGATTTTTTTTACTTCCCTTAACTCATTTTAGCTCATTTTTAACCCCAATTAAAAATTTTTAAACCCCTTAAAATGTAAAATATATTTTACAAAATTTCAAATTTTTTTAACAACCCCTTTAAAATGCCTTTGAAAACGGCTCTGGAGCTCCTGTGCACCGGCGGGCATTGCGTCCTGGCCTACACTGATTTATTGGAATATTCCAATTTACAAAGCGAAATTTTACGAAATTTGCGATTCTACAAAATGAAATTTTTCCTCCAAATGACGTACTAAGGGCTGCCGCTTAGCTTAAATTTTTAACCTCATATTCCCCAAAAGGTGAAAAATTTGACCTACCTCCAACTTTCATGTATAATAATTATATACGAAAAATATAAGGATATACAAAAATCCATATGAAAACTTCAGGAATATATCTTATAAAAAATATTATTAACAATAAAGCCTATATTGGAAAATCTGAAAATTGTTATGGCCGATGGCTTTCCCATAAGAGTGATTACCTCATGGGTAACTCCCCTTTATATGAAGATATGCGCAAATATGGAATTGAAAACTTCACTTTTAAAGTTATAGAAAAAATTCCTGCTTATCTATTAAAGAATAAACAAATAGAATATATAAAAAAATATAATAGTTTATATCCTAATGGTTATAATATAGGTTAAAAACTACAACCTATCGCGTACTCCGTACGCTCTGCTCGCCGTTGGCTCGCCAATAGTTTTTGGATTTTTGGAAAATTTTTTAAACTTTAAATATAGGTTACAGCTTACAAGTAAGCTTATATTAATCCGGCTTAGATTCTACCTGGATGCCGAAAAAGTGCTCCAGAACACTGTGCCGATTTTGTAAACGAAAAAGGGGTATGCCACAAAGCATACCCCTATTTTTTTATCTTTATACAAGTTCTTGATAATATTTAATTTTTCGTTCTGCCGGTTTGCCGTTTGTATATTCTTGTGCCGCAAAGCCTACCAACTCTTGATCTGCATTATAGATAGCGATACACCAAATGGTGAGAAATGGATTTGAGTGCATGTCATTGTTCATTTTAGTTTTTACATCAGGAGTGCCGCTAAACCTTGTAAAGTGATTTTTAAGTAAATCTTGATTGTCTCCGTAATATTTATAATCGGTAGGTTTAGTAGGATTAATTTGATACCACTCAGATAGAGTATTAATGTCATAATCCCCTTCAGGAAAAAATATCTGAAACTCATCTTTTACAATAAAATATTCATAAGTCGAAAATACTAACATTATCCCTCCACAAGATTGATGTAATAGTCTTTTATATAAGCAATGTCTGCCGCCCAACGTACCAATTCTAAATAAGCTGCCGAATAGCTATAGAAAATATTTCCAAGAGGATTATCTTCATGAATGAAGTCGATATGCTGTTCATCCATATAGGAGAAAAGTTCTTTTTCATTTCCAAAATTGGCATAACACAACCCTTCAACACCAAATCCTTTTATCCAATAACATCTATTATCTATATTATATTCAATAATGCATACATTATCCCAAAAACCAAAATATGCAAGTTCTTCTTCACCAAGAAAATTTTCTACCAAACCAACCTGTTCAGCAAGCTGCGGCAAAGGGCATTTCACGCCAATGAGATACAAACTATTTGTAAAGTTCATATTCTTTCTCCTTCTTATACATTCTAAATAAACCAATAAACAGCCCCAAAACCCAACCTACAATTAACAAAACTGTAATAGCTTTAGACATGGTATTCCTCATTCTCAATGGATTCAATAATTCTATCTTTTACTAAATAATCTGCCGTTTCATGACTCCATTCAAGAAGTTTTTTGTATAGCTCTTCATTACTATCAAAATAATACCCTTTTTCGATATTATTATGGACAAACCATTTGTTAAAATTTGCATCAATAAGATAATTAGTAAAATCAATCCAACCATTTGGAAATTCAACATCATCTTCAAAACCACCAAGACAATGCAATTTTACAGGTTGCCCCTTTTTATTAAAACTTACTTCATAGAAGCGAATGTGTGAATAAAAAGTGCTGGCAAAATCTAAATCATAATTAAGATTAGAAGTAGGAGCATCGCCCAAGTTTTTTGAAGCAAAAGTATATCGAATATTTGTAATTTTCAAATGATCCTTTATATAAGAAGTATCTGAAAGAACAATATACTTTTTAGTTTCCATTTCCAGCCTTCTTTTCTTTCTTATTGGATGCCGCAAGAGCTTCCCGGCAACGACGACCTTCCTGTTTTGCTTCATATGCATCAATCAGGTCACACATTACATCTTCAACCTCACGCTGACCATTGAGCTTAGTATTTGCCTTTTTGAAACTACCAGATAACTCGAAAACCTGTTTCTTGCCTGCCGCGTCAGTAATGTAGAAAGCAATCCCACAATCTCCAACAATTTCAAAATATTCAACATCTTTAAAATCTTCACTTGCCTGAAGAGCATTAATAATCATTCCACGAAGTTCCTGTTTCTTTGCGATAACAGATCTCTGAGTATTATTGATAGCCATATCCTTTTATCTCCTTTTATTGTAAAAAAATCCTTGACGTTTATAAAATATTTTTGTATTTTTTATTTTATATAATAATTATACACCAATATTTCATAAAAATCAAGGATTTTTCGTTTTTCATGACAAAAATTGTGTGCCGCTAAAGGTATGGAGTCATTATTTAGGATCTACTAATAAAGCACTTCCTCTATAATAGCATAAAGCCTTCAGCGGCACTATACGCGTACATCAATCTGTTTTTCGTATGAACAGACAACGTATAGGTTATGAGATACCTATCAACTATCCCAGGGTCATTCCACGGGATCATGGATCAGTCCCTCTGACAGGGTGCCCTATCATCTGTTTCCCTATTGGGTCAATGTCTTTAATTAAGGTATCATTTTAGTACAGAAGAAAAACTAAGTATCCACCATCACAGTTCATTTATTACGGTATTAACGCACCCTTGGATAACCTTACTGAGAAGTCTAATCTGCTCTACGCCAAACTCTGTATTTATACTGCAATTGGGACAGTACACAAGTAAATATCCGACTGTCTATGACTACGGGTCTACTTGTAGAGGGGAAGATGGGAGTCGAACCCATAACACAGCGGTTAACAGCCGCTTGCTCTGCCATTGAGCTACATCCCCATAGTACTCCAGATGGGATTCGAACCCATAGCTTCTTGCTTAAAAGGCAATTACTCTGCCATTGAGTTACTGGAGCAAACCATATGGCAGTTGTTTCTAAACCCTTAACTTTCATCTAAGGTAAACCAACAACCTTGCATTTTAGGAACAGAAATGCGGTTTCGCAAACAATTTAAGATGGTATGCAGGAATTGCACCTGCCGAGACGGCTCACCGTATACCAAACAAATAAACAAAGAAAGGAGATACTATATCCCGTACCTATTAGGCAAGTGGGCAAGGTAGGAATCGAACCTACGTTGTTTCTAATGTACCTGATTTACAGTCAGGCGCGATCGCCAACTACGCTACTTACCCATATGTCGGTGATTAGAAATCACCATTCGCATAACGTTCATCATACGGAGTGTAATCTTTATTCAGATTACCAGAAGAATTTCTGGATTCGCCATTTGCATTAGCTTTCTCAAGGCGCTTCGCAGCACGGTCAGCTTCACGCTGAACTGCCGCTTCATGCTTTTCAGCAAACTTGGCAGCCGCAAGGCAAGCATCTTCATATGTGAAATCTGCTTTCTTAGCAGTGATGCCGATTTCGGCAAAACGCTGTTCACCTTCAACTTCGGTGACAACAATCCACTTATAATTGTCGATCTGAATCAGCTCCATATTCGACATACCAGCATCCATGAAACACGGCACAACACTATCCTTAATGGATTTCTGAAGTTCAGTAACAGACATAGTAGACATAATTTTTATTTCCTCTTTCTTATTTTTTATTATATAATAATTATACAGCAACTTTTCTTATTTGTCAAGAAAATTTCTAAATCACATTACAATATTCTTAATTTGATCATTAAGGTCTGCAATAATTTTATAACTATTACTGCGGTAATTCCTAATTTTTTCCATTAAACGCTGACGAGCAAGGTATTTGCCGTATTCTTCATCCCATTCATCTTCCGGATTACATTTAGCTTTTGCAGATATAACCGGAGGAAAAGTCATTTTACTATACAATTTATGATAGGTTTTATTATGCTTTTCTCTAAAATCTCTATGCTGAAGAGACATCAAAGCATCGTAAATACCATCGAAAATCCATCGACTACCCTTAAAAGTATTTTCATCATAACCAAACTTAATGAAAGCAACAATAGTACGTTTTTCTTTATTGACACTATATTCAATCATATTATTTTCCTTTTTAATTTTAAACCAAGTGCCCCTAACTGGACTCGAACCAGCAATAGAGGATTAGAAGTCCTCAGGTTTATCCATTAGCCTATAAGGGCAAGTGCGGTTTGCGTTTTTGTTATGTAGGTTGTTCGTACTACTTACTGTAACTTACACCGCAAAAGAAACTCAGATTTACGTCCGTTTCAGTTATCGGCAAACGCTGGGTATTCTTGCCATCCAGCCGACATCTTAGGCAGTCATCAGGGATTAAAGCCGGCACTCCTGAACCGTACTCCTAAACTTTTTGTATTTTATCTCTCTGGATTCCTGCGCCCCAGGTCCCTCAATAAAATACTTTATACTTTATCATAGGCATGATGGTGTCTAACCACCGAGTTTGTGCATAATAAAGTCACATTTGCTACGCTATTGCTTACGCTTAACTATAACGTGAGTTGGCTGAATGTGAACAACCATTACGGTCATGAGCGGCTTAAATTCGACATGCCCACGGTGCCATCTACTCAATTTTCCGTGTACCCATTCGAAGCGTTCTTTTGAATGAATGGGAGTGAAAGATATTGGGGAGTTGCACCCCAACAAGACAACTGGCTATCCTTATTGGTTACTATCTTATTAAGCTTTGGCAGCAGCCTTAGCTTCTTTTTCAGCGCGCTTAGCAGCCCGATCGGCTTCACGCTGTTCAGCAGCAGCAACCTTTTCAGCATACTTCGCAGCATCATCTGCGAGATTGGATTCATCATAATCCGCTTTATTAGCAGTCAGAGTAACAGTGGCGAACCGCTGTTCACCTTCAATTTCAACAGGAACGACCCATTTGTAGGAGTCGATCTGAACGAACTCAGTAGAGTTCAGACCATCTTCGAACAGGGCGGACATAACGGTTTCCTTAACGGCGACATTGGCTTCAGCAACAGACATAGACATAATATTTTTCCTTCTTTCTTTTATTTTTTATTTTTAATTATATATTAATTATACACTACTTTTGGCTTTTGTAAAGAATTTTTCTCAAACTCATTACAAAATTTTCATAAGCGAGATCTGCTCGATTCGAACGAACAACTTCTGTTTTGGAGACAGATATTTTACCACTAAACTAAGACCTCGTGTGGTTTATAACCATTGTTAAGTACAATCCATAAACCAAGGGAAGACTATAAAAAGTGTCCAGTTTATACTCTATCCAAATTCGAAGCGAGATAATTGGTGAAGGATTTAGCCGTCCTTCATGTCCAGGAGTTTCGGTAGAGAGGAGCATGAGAGTCGAACTCATTCAATTGATTTTGCAGACCAATTTATCGCCGCGGTCGCTCCTCATTTTTTATTATATAATAATTATACCGCAATATTTCTTAAAAGTCAAGAAAATTCCTAAATTCATTACAAATTTTCAATATAGATATTGTGGTTATCATAATGAAGAATCTTATTGATACCAATTGCACATTCATACATTATTTCTGAAAGTTCATCATAATCAGTATCAAGAAGCTCTTCAATAGTTTCATAATCTACACAATATTCTTCATTAATCCAATTAAGGATAAGCTCAGCTTCATCGGCATTTATTTTTCTAAACTTATTCATACCAGTATCCTTCAGCTTCCCAGAGTCCAACTTCTCCATCCGTATAAGTATGCGGAATTCCACGTTCTACAAGATACAAGTGAAAAGCATAATGAGAACGAAAAACTGCAATTCTTTTAGAACCAAAAAACAAATGAATCATAAAATCTCCTTTACTTTTTTGATTATATAATAATTATACACTACTTTTCACTTTTGTGAGAAATTTTTCTAAACTTATTACAAAACTTACTACTCAAAAAAAGGACGATCACGATAAACCCAATAGCACTGATGAAAAATCTCAAAATCTTTTGATTCTTCATTATATTCCCAATGAAGATTAAGTTTGTTCATCAACTGCATAAGTTCGTTTTCTGTAATATCTCTGCCGATACAGCGATTCATATAGTATAAAGAATAAATGCCGCCCATATTAACTTCCAATCACTTCAAAATCTTCATCATAATGAGTTTCAAAGTAACTCATAATTCGTTCACGAGGCCATTTGAGAGCTTTTTCAGCAATTTCATTATTACACCAATAAACAAGATTCTCAATTACCCATTCTTGAATTTCTTCATAAGTAAACTGATTCATGCTGCACCTCAGAACTCTAATTCCTTTTCATACCAATAATGATTATTATAGAAGTAAAGATACTCACCATTAGGTTCCCATCCATAATCAAGTTGAAGCTCTTCAACAAATTTCATGAACTCTTCTTCGGTGTATCCTTCAGCAATACAGCGATCGTCATAATACAGTGAATAAGTTTCTTCCATGATTTTCTCCTTAATTTTTAATTATATAATAATTATACACCACTTTTCATAAAAGTCAAGAAAATTTCTAAATTTATTACATTTTTTCAGAATAGAAATATGGTATCCCTAACAATCTCATAACCTC
>Ga0310690_10007356_pt1 | contig 14201 bp, 12 predicted proteins | sample AusTroGonzalo_MG_2_FD_207661 | JGI IMG/M metagenome (GOLD analysis project Ga0310690, IMG submission 207661) | Bovine rumen microbial communities from tropical cattle in Woodstock, Queensland, Australia - Gonzalo_04 (v2) (version 2) | ecosystem: Host-associated > Mammals > Digestive system >...
ACCGTGTTTGCCGCTATAGACCAAGTGATAGAAGCAAACACGGTCGATGTTTTCGACTTGCTCGAAGCCGAAAACATCGACCGTGTTTGCTTCTATCACTTGGTCTATAGCGGCCGCGGCAGTTCCATGGTCGAGAACGACTTGGATCACGAAGAAAGCCGCAAGGTGATGGACTTGATTATCGACCGCACTTTGGACTTCAAGAAGCGCGGTATCAACAAGGAAATTTTGACGGTCGACAACCATGCCGATGCTGTGTATCTGTACCAGCGCATGAGGCGCGAAGATCCGGAGCGTGCCGAAAAGATTCTCGAATTGATCAAGCGTAACGGCGGTAACCGCAGCGGTATGGCGTTTGGCAACATCGATAGCATTGGTAACGTGCATCCGGACCAGTTTACGCAATACATTACGCTCGGAAATGTTCGCGAACGCAGCTTCGGCGATATTTGGACGGACGAATCGAACCCGATTATGGCGGGTCTCAAGAACCGCAAGCCGATTCTTAAGGGTCGTTGCCCGAAGTGCGCTTTCTTGAACTTGTGCAATGGAAACTTCCGTACGCGTGCTGAAGCGGTGACGGGCGATTTCTGGGCCGAAGATCCGGCTTGCTACTTGACTGACGAAGAAATCACTGCGATTGACTAGGTGCTGTGATGACGCACCTTGAACAAGTTCTTATCGAAACCATCCAGGATGACTTTCCGTTGGTAGAGCGCCCGTATAAGGCGCTTGCTGAAATGTTCAATGTTTCGGAGCAAGAAGTTTTTGATGCTGTAGAAGGTTTGCGTTCGTCTGGCGTAATTCGTCGCATCGGTGGCGTTTACGATTCCAAGAAACTTGGCTTTATTTCTCGCTTGTGTGCGGGGAAGGTTCCGGTGTCACCGCTTGATTTTTGTGCGGAATCGCATGAGCAGACCGCGATGGAAAAGTTCGCTGCAGTTGTGAATGATGTGCCTGCGATTACGCACAATTACATTCGCAGTCACGAATACAATGTGTGGTTTACGGTCATTGCCGAAAACGAACCGGAAATTTTGAAGATTGTCGATAAACTTTGTGATGCAACGGAATTGCACGATGTGCATGTGATGTCTGCAACGCGGAAGTTTAAAATCAATACGGTGATGTCGTTAGATAAGAGACGAGAGACTAGAGACGAGAGAGGGACGGCCCTTTGCTTCGACAAGCTCAGCACAGGCGAAAGCTCAGGGACCTTATCGCCAACTTCGTGTCATCCTGAGCGAAGTGCTGAAAGCACGAAGTCGAGGGATCTCACTGAATCTGACAAATCCCGCATCCGCACTGCTTGCGAAGACATCCCGCATTCGCTTACTCCGTTCAAGGATTGGGACGTTTCGTGCGAAGAACTCCGCGAAGATGTTGCATTAAAAAGGATGCGCCGCTTTGGGGCTATTCTCCGTCATCAGAATGCTGGCTTTGCGTTTAATGCAATGGTTTGCTTTGGCGTCCGTTCCGAGAATGTCACGGCGGCAGGTTCGATTCTTGCGTCAAATCCGCATATTTCTCATTGCTATGAACGCCCGTCTTTTGAAGGCTTTCCGTATAATGTGTATGCGATGATGCACGCCAATTCTGCGGAACTCTTGAGCCAGTATGTAGCAGACAGCGTGAATGACTTGAACTCGCTTCAATCATCTCCCGTTGAATATGTGGTGCTCCATTCCGTGCGAGAACTCAAGAAGACGAGCTTCAAGTTCTTTGCAGGATAAGTTCCTCAAAAAAATCTATCTTTACACTATGCGTAAAATCTACATGGCAGGAATGAGCCACAAGGTGGCTGAGATCGCAATTCGCGAAAAGTTTTACATCCCGATGGACGTCAAGACTGAGGCGTTGAGTCACTCTCCGTTTGACGAACTTTTGATTCTTGCCACTTGTAACCGTACTGAAGTTTATGTCGCAAGCGACCGCGATTTGGATACTGCTGAATTGGTTCGCTATGTTTGCGGACTCGCGCACCAGAGCTATGATGATTTTGCAAAGTTCTTCTATACGAAGGCGGGCGAGGATGTTGTCCACCACGTGATGAACGTGTGTGCGGGGCTTGATTCCGTGGCTATGGGCGAAGACCAGATTTTGCACCAGATTGACCGTGCTTACGAAACGGCGCACCAGCTCAAGGCGACAGGCAACAGCTTGAATAAACTGTTCCAGAGCGCCATCCACACGACAAAGCGCATCAAGACCGAAACGAACTTGAGCAAGCTCAGTTGCAACATCCCGTTTTTGGCGATGAAGCAAGTGCAAAAGACTTTTGACGATCTGGAAAACCGCACGGTTTATATTGTCGGGCTTGGCGAGATGGGCTCGCTCATGCTCAAGTACGTGCAAGAGAATACGACGAAGATTTTTGCGAGCAGCAAGACTTTTGCCAATGCCGAAAAGTTCGGTGATGTGCTTACGCCTGTCCGCTTTGAAGACCGCTACAGCGTTGTGGGCAAGAGCGATGTGCTAATTCTTTGCAGCGCAAGCCAGGAACCGATTATCACGAAGGATGAATTCGAAAAGGCGATTCAGGTCGCTGAGCGTGCCGAAGCGACGGTCCCTTCAAAGCGTCTTGTCGTAGACCTCGCGAACCCGCGCAATGCGGAATCTTCGATTGGCGATTTGCCCGGTGTGCAATACGTTTGCGTCGATGACTTGGAACAAATTGTGTCTGAAAACCGTCGCCTGCGCATGATTGAACTCGAAGCGGCGCAAAAGATTTTGCAAGAAGGCATCGAAGAATTCATGCAGTGGTATCGCATGGATGATATCGCGAAGGATATCCACGTCTTTGCAGAAAAGATGGTGGCGACAGCGAATGATGAATCCGAAAAGCTGCTGCGTTCGCTTCCAGAAGTGTCCGACGCGGACAAAAATCGTATCCGGATGATGTATGTGCGTTTTGCCAAGAAGATGGCGAACGATTATTTGTACAAGGTTAAAGATTCGAATCCGGCTGAAGATGTGATGACTTATCTGAAATGTCTTCGCGAATGCAATTAGGGGGAGCGATGAAACTTCGTGTAGCGACTCGAAAAAGTGCTTTGGCTTTGGCCCAGACGACGATGGCCGCGGATGCTATTGTGGCGGCGAATACTGCATCGAACGCAGAACCGCTGACGTATGAACTTGTTTCGATGACTACCGAAGGCGACCGCCGTTTGGACAAGTCGCTTGCTAGCTTTGGCGGCAAGGGCGTGTTCATCAAGGAACTCGAAGTATCGCTTCTCGAAAATCGTGCCGACATTGCAATTCACAGCCTTAAGGACATGCCTGCCGAAGTTCTGCCGCAGTTCAAGCTTGCCGCAGTCTTGAAGCGTGAAGACCCGCGTGATGCATTCCTTTCGCGCGGTGGTGCTGCTGGCGTTCGTTTTATGGATTTGCCTGCTGGCGCTCGCGTTGGGACGGGAAGCATTCGCCGTATCGTCCAACTGAAAGCGCTTCGCCCGGATATTGAATATGTGCCAATTCGCGGAAACATCCAGACGCGCATCAGCAAACTTGCGGAACTCGATGGCGTTGTGCTCGCGGCGGCGGGCCTCAAGCGCATGGGCCTTGATGATCAAGTGACGGAATACTTTAGCATGGAACAGGTGCTCCCCGCTAGCGGTCAGGGCATTTTGGCGATTGAAACATTGTCGGATAAGGTCGCTGAGCCGAGCCGAAGCGACCTCGCGCAAATTCTCTCTCAAGCGAATCACGTGGAAACATTCTGCGTGGCCACTGCTGAAATGGCTTATTTAAAGGCTCTCGATGCGGGCTGTCAGTTCCCGGTGGCGAGTTTCGCAGAATTTGTTAGCGAATCCGCTAGCGAATTGAAAATCCGCGGTATTTATTGGGACGAAAAGTCCGGAAAATTGCTCCGTGCAGAAGTTGTCGGAAATGTCGATTTGAACTCTGCGGATGCTGTGCTGCAATCCAAGCAATTGGGCGTTGCACTTGCCCAAGAAATTAAAAATCAACTGTAAAAAAATCCCCGATTGAATCGGGGATGACTTGTTTGAAATTATGGATCCTGACAATAGCCTTTACTTGTTCGGCTTCGACACAACGGGCTTGATGCGCTTGCCGCAAAGCGTCACGATAATTCCTGCCTGAGCGAACATGTAGTAGGCCGTGTCGCGGCTGTTGTTCAGCGTGGACTTGGGGTCGTAATCATCCTTGGTCACGAACACTTCGGCAACGCCGGAAAGGCTAATGTCGAGGGAGCAGCGTTCGCACGGGAATCCGATCACGTAGAGCTTGGATCCCGGAGGAACCTTGCCGCGGGCGTAATGGAGCGCGTTGATTTCGGCGTGGACCATGAACGGATACTTGTTCGCTTCGAATTCGTGATGGCTGATGAGTTCGCCCGTGTCGGCGTCCAAAAGATCGTAGGCGAGGAGTTGCTTTTCGCGGGTGTACGGGACGGTTTCGTCGTCGAATCCGGCGGGAGCGCCATTGTAACCTGTGCTGATGACGCGTCCGTCAGCGCTGACGAGGACTGCGCCCATCTGTGTATTCTGATCCTTAGAAAGACGAGCCTGTGCACACATCATCTGCGTGTAGACTTCGTCGCGAAGCTTTGCTCTAGAACTATTCATGCTCAAAAATATAGGCAAAATTTAATTGAGATGAATAAAAAAAATATGAAATTATCCGTAAATAAGATGATGTAATTGTATAGGATGTTTAATACGCCATTTATTCTTCAATGTGAGATGTTTTTTTGTTTAAAGAAATATTTTTTTTGCGTATGAAAAAAAAGCGTCGGCCACAACCAGGCAAGGCGAGTGCCGCGGCCATGCTTGCATGGTCATGGTTGAGCCGTAAGGTTGGCGCTTGCGCCAGGATGGGGAGGGTGCAGGGAGGGGCCCGTGCGGCCTTCGCAACTCCGAGCTGGGGCCCCGCCCGCATACAGAACTTTTCTAAATTTGCTTTTGATGGAAAAAACAAATAATTTTGGCAAGGTTTATCTGATTGGTGCAGGTCCTGGCGATCCGGGACTCTTGACTCTGCGTGCCCATGCGATTTTGGAAAAGGCGGATGTCGTCGTTTATGACCGTCTTGTGTCACCCGCAATTCTTGGAATGTGCAATAGCAAGGCAAAGATGGTCGACGTGGGCAAGATGCCGACGCACCACAAAGTAAAACAGTCAGAAATTAACAAACTCTTGGTAAAGTTCGCCATCGAAATGCCGGGGGCGACCGTTGCACGTCTCAAGGGCGGCGACCCGTTCGTGTTCGGTCGTGGTGGCGAAGAAGCTCTGGAGCTCGTGGCTGCTGGCGTCGAATTTGAAGTTGTGCCTGGCGTGACTTCTGCAATCGCTGTGCCTGCCTATGCGGGAATTCCCGTGAGCCACCGTGGAATTGCAACAAGTTTCCACATCATCACCGGGCATGAAAAAGCGGAATCCAACGGCGAATTGTCCCTCGACTTCGAGACGCTCGCGCATTGTGCCGGAACGCTCATCTTCTTGATGGGTATTGGCAACATGGACTTTATCGCTCGTCGCCTGATGGAATGCGGCAAGGATCCGAAGACTCCGCTTGCATTTATCGAAAAAGGCACGACCCCGTTCCAGCGTACCGTTATGGCGACGCTCGAAACTGCGGGGGAGACGATTGTCCGCGAAAATGTGACGGCTCCGGCCATTACGATTATGGGCGGCGTTGTTGAATTGGGCAAGTCGCTTGCTTGGCGTAAGAATTTGCCGCTTTCGGGCAAGCGCTTGGTCGTCACTCGTGCTGCAAAGCAGGCCAGCGGGATTAGTGCTCGCCTTACCGCTCTCGGTGCCGAAGTCATTGAAACCCCGATGATCGAAACTCGAACATTGGAATGCCCTATGGTCGTGTGTCATCCTGAGCGTAGCGTAGCGGAGCCGAAGGATCTGGACCTTAAGAATTTCGACCTCCTCGCATTCACGAGTACGAACGGTGTAGAAAGTTTCTTCAAGCAGTTGTTTGCAGCAGGCTATGATGTTCGCGTGCTCGCGGGCAAGAAGATCGCGAGTGTCGGAAAGATTACCGAAAAGAAGTTGCTCGAATACGGTATCCGCTGCGATTACGTTCCCGAAGACCACACCGGCGAAGGGCTGGGCAAGCTGTTGGCCGCCATGAGCCATGAGCCGTCAGCCGTGAGTGGTGCGCAGGGCGTAGAGTCGAAGGATCTAGATGAATCCCGCATTCTTCTTTTGCAAGGAAACCTCGCAGACGATACTTTGATTAAACTCTTGCCGAAGGCCACCCGTTGGGTCGTTTATGAAACGCTCCCGGTGGCAGAACTTCCGGAATGGAAACGCGAAGCCGTCGCTTCTGCCGATGCCGTTGTGTTTGCCAGCACCAGCGCCGTGGAAAACTTTGTCAAAGCGATGAACATTGAGCCGTCAGCCGTGAGCGCAGAGTCGAAAAATCTGGATTCTCGCGTTCGCGAGAATGACGAGTTTGTTCCCTCTCGTCTCTCGTCTGGAATCTCTCCTCTGTCATTCTGCATCGGTCGCATGACGGAAGTTTCTGCTCGTAAGCATGGCTTTGAAACCGTCACATCCGACGAAACGACGATGGATTCTCTCGTGAAAAAAATCGTGGAGTATTACGCGTGAAAGTCATTCTGATTATTGCTCATCATTGCATTTTGCCCGGCGCTTTTAAAGGCTTCGAAGAAATTCTCGATCGCTTGCATCATGATATGCCGGGAACGCGCGTGGCTAGCACGAGCCTTTTGGATTTAGAAAATGACTTGCGTACGGTCTTGCGTGAAGATGTAGAATCGGTAACGCTTTTGCCGTATCTTTTGCTGAATGGTCAGCACACCAAGAATGATGTGCCGCGAGTTGTGGCCCGCTTGCAGGCCGAGTTCCCGCAAATCCCGATTACGCTTTTGCCCTGCCTTGGCGACTGGAAAGAATTTGCGAACATGGTGGTGCAGGGCTTGCGTTGCGCCCAATCAGACGAAAGAACGGACCTTCGGTCCTATAGACGAGAGACGAAAGAGTGTTTAAATAAAACTGCACAGGAAAATCTCATCGCTCAAAGGGAGCTGTGCGACCGACCTCAACCCTCACGCCTCTTTTCCATCGAACTCAATCTCGAAGGACGCAATGTGCTTGTGGTCGGTGGCGGCTCCATTGCACTTCGCAAGGTCAAGACGCTTTTGCCGACGGGTGCCCGCATTACCGTTGTCGCTCCGCAGATTCTCCCTGAGTTCAAATCTCTTGCGGAATCGGAACCGCTTATTTCGCTCAAGGAACGCGAATACGAACCGCTTGATTTGTGCGGAATCTTTATGGTGTTCATTTGCACGGACAAGCCGGCTGTAAATGCGATTGTCAACAACGACGCTCATGCCCGCCGCATCTTGGTGAACAACGCTTGTGATTACCGTAATGGCGATTTTATTGTCCCTGCCCGTATGGACTTTGGCGAAAGCGTTGCCGTGACCGTCTCGACGCAGGGACGCGCTCCTTCGCTTGCGAAAAAACTCAAGCAGAAAATTCAATCCGAATGGGGTGAAGATCTCGCGAAAATTGAACGCGAATTCAATGCGTGAATTGAGCCGGGGGCGTTGCGGGGCTGGCGATTGAAGGCCCCGCTAAAGAGGGTAGTGTAAGACCCGAAGGGGCTGAAACGAGGGGGATTTTTCCCCCCTTTTTTTTTCTATAATTTGATTTGTAAACTTTCAACCCAAAACTTAGTAGATTGCTATGATTATTCGTCCTCGTCGCTTACGTAAAAATGAAGTTATCCGCAACATGATTGCAGAAACCGCCGTGAACCCCAATTCGCTCGTTTACCCGATGTTTGTTGTCGAGGGCGAGGGTGTCAAGGAAGAAATTCCGTCGATGCCTGGACAGTTCCGTTTTTCGATTGATGAACTTTTGAAAGAAGTGGCGGGCTACGAAGCGCTTGGCCTCAAGTCCATTTTGCTGTTCGGTATTCCGGATCACAAGGACGAAAAGGCTAGCGGTGCTTATGACGAAAATGGAATTGTGCAGCGTGCCGTGCGTGCCATCAAGGCGAAGTATCCGAATTTGTATGTGATTACGGACGTGTGCCTTTGCGAATATATGAGCCACGGCCATTGCGGTATCATCAAGGATGGCGACGTCGATAACGATCCGACGCTTGAACTTTTGGCAAAGACTGCGGTTTCGCAGGTGGCTGCTGGTGCCGACATGGTTGCTCCGAGCGATATGATGGATGGCCACATCACGGTTCTCCGCGAAGCGCTTGACGAAGCGGGCTTTACGAATACGCCAATCATGGGTTACAGCGCCAAGTTTGCGAGTGCGTTTTACGGCCCGTTCCGCGATGCCGCTGATTCTGCTCCGCATTTTGGCAACCGCAAGACGTACCAGATGGATGTGCGCAACGGTCGCGAAGCCTTGCACGAAGTGGAACTCGATTTGGAAGAAGGTGCCGATATCGTGATGGTGAAGCCGGGCCTTGCTTTCCTCGATGTGCTCCGTCAGACGGCAGAAATTAGCAACGTGCCTGTCGCTGTGTATAACGTCAGCGGTGAATATTCGATGGTGAAGGCTGCTGCAAAGATGGGCTGGATCGACGAAGATGCTATTATCCGCGAAAACTTGATTGCGTTTAAGCGCGCCGGTGCCGATATCATCATTACGTACCACGCCAAGGAAGTCCTGGAACGCAAACTGATTTAGGTTATTCAAGATGAAATCGCAAGAGACTGTTATGAATACTTTTGATTCGTTGATGAAAAATCTTGGGATTGATAACCCGATCCTGTTTAAGTGCGTTGAAATATTGATAGTCCTTGTGGCGATTGTCATTATTTTGGCGATTATCAGGTTGATTCTTGGTTTTGCAATCAAGAAGGGTGCCGACGAATCGGTTAAACCGCTACTTTATTCGCTTTTCTCGCATGTGATTTACGTTTGCGGCCTGCTTGTCATTTTGCATATCCTCGGCGTGAATACCGCGGGAATCGTGACTGTCGTGGGTGCCGCTTCATTGGCTATTGGCCTAGCCTTGAAGGACACTCTTGGGAATATCGCTTCGGGAATCTTGTTGCTGTTCCTCAATCCGTTCCGCGCTTCGGACTACATCGAATGCGGTTCCTTGAAAGGAAAGATTGTAAGCGTCGGGCTTTTCAACACGACTCTTATTTCGTTGGACGGGCTTTACGTTTCGGCTCCGAACAGTATGCTTTGGGGCGCTCCGATTATCAACTATAGCCGTAATCCGGTTCGCCGTTTGGATTTGGCTTTTGGTATTGACTATGCGGACTCTGCGGAAAAGGCAATGGCCGAGATGAAGCAACTCGTTGAAGCTGACCCAGATGTGCTTAAGAATCCGGAGCCTTCTTTTTACGTGTCGTCGCTGGATGATAGCGCTGTTTGTGTGAATATGAGAGTCTGGGTCAAGACCGCGAAGTATTGGGATATGCGTTGCAAGTATATGAAGCAGGTCAAGGAACGCTTTGACGAAGTCGGTATTTCCATTCCGTTCCCGCAGCGTGTGGTGCATATTGTGAAGGAGTAGTGAGCGGTGAGTATATAATCAGGCGGCGAAGCCGCGATTAAAAAAAACTCAAAGGGGCGTGGTTCGGCGTGCTCACCAACCTAAGCCTTGACCTCAAAGCTCATTGCTCGCATTTTTTAAAGGATTTTATATGATTCATTCAATAAGCGAAAAGTTGTTTGCAGACGCTAAAACGCTTATGCCGGGTGGCGTGAACAGCCCGGTTCGTGCATATGGTAACGTGGGGGCGACGCCTCCGTTTATCGCCCGTGCAAAGGGTAGCCACATTTACGATGTCGATGGAAACGATTACATCGATTACGTGGGCAGCTGGGGCCCGATGCTTTTAGGGCATGCGCACGATGCTGTGATCAATGCTGTTGCCGAAACCGCTAAGAATGGCCTTAGCTTTGGCGCTCCGTGTGGTCTCGAATCGGAACTCGCTAAACTCGTGATGAGTCTTGTGCCGAGTGTCGAGATGATCCGTATGGTGAATAGCGGTACCGAAGCAACGATGAGTGCGATCCGTGCGGCTCGCGGTTTTACCGGTCGCGATAAGATTGTGAAGTTCGAAGGCTGCTACCACGGCCATAGCGATAGTTTGCTTATCAAGGCGGGCTCGGGAATGCTCACGACTGGCAAGCCGAGCAGCAAAGGCGTTCCGGCGGATCTCGCCAAGTACACGCTCACGCTCCAGTACAACGATGTGGCTGGCGTGAAGGAACTCTTCGACAAGATCGGCGACGAAATCGCTGGCGTGATTGTGGAACCTGTGGCGGGCAACATGGGCGTGGTGCCTGCAAAGCCCGAGTTCTTGCAGACGCTTTCCGAAGAAACTAAGAAGCATGGCGCTTTGCTCATTGTCGATGAAGTCATGACGGGTTTCCGCGTGGGCATTAATTGCGCTCAGGGCTTGTACGGCATTAAGCCGGACTTGACGACGTTTGGTAAGATTATCGGCGGTGGCATGCCGGTGGGCGCTTACGGCGGTCGTTTGGATGTGATGCAACAGATTGCTCCGCTCGGCGGTATTTACCAGGCGGGCACGCTTTCGGGCAATCCGGTCGCCATGGCGGCGGGTCTTGCAACGATGCGTGAACTTAACGCTCATCCGGAATACTACGTGCATGCCGAGGCGATGACGAAGCGCTTGGTGGCGGGCCTCAAGGACGCTGCCGCTGTGGCTGGAATTCCGCTGGCGACAAATCAGGTGGGCTCTATGGGCTGCATCTTCTTTACCGAAGGCCCGGTCACGTGCTTTGCCGACGTGCAAAAGTCCGATTTGGAACTCTTCCGTCGCTATTTCCTCGGGATGCTTAACGAAGGCATTTACTTGGCTCCGAGTCAGTTCGAAGCGATTTTTGTGAGCGCAGCGCACAGCGAAGCGGACATCGACCGAACGATTGATGCGGCCCGCAAGGTGTTCAAGACGCTGTAATTATGTTGTCATCCTGAGCGAAGTTCAGGACGTCGTCGAAGAATCTAGCGTATAACGCAAAAGCCTCGCTTCCGCGAGGCTTTCTTATATCCTGTTGACCTGTCACCCCGGCCTGAGCCTGCCCTGAGCTTGTCGAATGGGTGCCGGGGTCTCCTTACACAGTTCTCACTGCATTGGGCTGGGGATTCCTTTTACTCAGTTTTGCCTTCAGCGTTCTCGGCTGCATTCTCCGGAGCTTCGCTTTCCGCAGTAGTACCGTTTGCAGTGTCCTTGTCGCGGATCGTTGCACGGCGGATCTTACCGCTAATAGTCTTCGGCAACTCCGTCACAAAGTCGATGATACGCGGGCTCTTGTAGCTTGCGGCAATGTTCTTTGCGAACAGTTGGATTTCCTTAGCGAGTTCCTTCGACGCTTCGTAACCTTTCTGCAAAACGACCGTAGCCTTCACAGCCTGACCGCGGGACTTGTCTTCGACGCCCGTCACGGCCACTTCCAAAACGGCAGGGTGCTTGTGCAGCACTTCTTCCACTTCGAAGGGGCTAATGCGGTAGCCGGAGCTCTTGATCAAGTCATCGGTACGGCCCACGAACCAGTAGAAACCGTCCTTGTCGCGGGTAGCCGTATCGCCTGTGTGATACACGCCGCCCTCGAAGACTTTTTCCGTGCGTTCCGGGTCGTTGTAGTAACCGCCGAACATGCCAAAAGGCTTGCCCTGGTCAATCTTGATAATGAGTTCGCCGACTTCGTCGTCTGCGCAAGGCTTGCCTTCGGCGTTCACGATTTCCATGCGGTAGCCCGGGGACGGTTTACCCATGGATCCCGGGTGCGGTTCGCTAAAGCCAAAGTTACCCGTCGTAAGCGTCAGTTCGGTCTGGCCGTAGCCTTCTTGCATGCGGATACCCGTCTGCTGGTAGAACTTTTCATAAATGTCCAAGTTCAAGGCTTCGCCAGCGGTGGTGCAGTATTGCAGGCTCGAAAGATCGTACTTGCCAATCCCGTGCTGCAAAATGTAGCGGTAAACTGTCGGCGGTGCGCAGAACGTCGTCACCTTGTATTCAGCCATCTTTTCGAGCAACTTGCCCGGAATGAACACCGTCATATCGTAAGTGAATACGGCACTTCCGGCGATCCACTGTCCGTAAATCTTGCCCCAGAGAGCCTTGGCCCAACCTGTTTCTGCAACGGTCAGGTGGCGGCCGCCGTCAACCACGTGCTGCCAGTACTTCGCGGTCACGATATGGCCGAGCGGGTAGGTGTAAGTGTGCGCGACCATCTTCGGGTTCGAACTTGTTCCGCTCGTGAAGTACACGATCATGATATCGTCGTTCTTGATGGCGTTTTCGCCAGACGGACGATCAAAACTTGCGGGGTAGATTTCGTAGTCGTCGTAAAAGCTAATCCAGTTCTGGCGGGCGGTCTGGCCCACGGTCACGAGTTTTTCGACAGATTCGCACTTGGCCTTTGCCTTGTCCACTTCTTTTTGCAAGGAGGGATCGTCGTACGTCACGACCATCTTGACGCCGGCGGCATTGAAGCGGTACTCCAAGTCTTCGGCGGCGAGCATGTTCGTTGCCGGGATGGCGATTGCGCCAATGCGGTGCAAGGCGAGCAAGAAGAACCAGAATTCGTAACGACGGCGGAGGATGAGCATCACGCGGTCGCCCTTCTGGATTCCCTGTTCTACAAGAAAGTTTGCCGTACGCTGGGAGGCAAGCGACAAGTCCTTGAACGTGAAAATGTGGCTTTCGTCATTGTCGTCGCACCACACGAGAGCTTCGCGCTTGGGTTCCGTACGTGCGTATTCGTCAACTACGTCATAGGCGAAGTTGAAGTTGTCCGGGATGGTTATCTTAAAGTTCTTGTAGAGATCTTCGTAAGAGTTGTAGTCTATTTTCGAAAGAAACTTGTTCAGTAACATGCTTGAATCCAATAATTAAGGACCTTACAGATCCCGGTACATGATTTTTTCGCGCATCGTCGAGGTGTAGCGCACCATGTTCAGTATTCGTTTTTCGCCAATCGTCCTAAAGTCCTTGTCGTGGAACACCAGGCGATGGACTCCGCCCGGCAAGAGCATCTTGAGGCAGGCGTACGTCTGGGCAAGGCCAAGGATTGCAGAGGGGAGAATCGAAAAACTCAGCGTGCTAGAAGGGGTCTTCTTGATCTTACCATCAACCTTGTGGTAAATGCCGCTAAGGTCTTCGTAGTAATCGAAAATATCAAGAGCTTGTTTCTTGAGGTACTTGTTTCCGCACCAAATCGGCGGGATGAATCCGGACGGCTTGCCCGTGCCATGAGCCTTCCAGAGGGCAAGGCTGCGCTTCAGCAAAGCTTGCGTAAAGCGTTCGTCGATACCTGCAAATTCGGCTTCGTTGTTAGAGAACAGGAGGGCAATCTTTCCGGGAATGCTACGCTTCAAGGAAAGGTCTGCACGGTGACGTGCGCCGTGGAGCATGATTTCGTAGCCCTCTTTCACGAACTTTTCAAGTTCTTCACGGAACTGTTCGGCTTCGGATTCCGGGGCGGCACCGAAAGCGGGAATCACGGCAATGCTGATGGGGGAGCCTGCCGCTTCGGCAAGCTTACGAATCTGGACGGAAGCCTTCTTGAAGTTGTTCACGCTAAAGCTGTGGTAGCACAGAATGAACTTCTTCTTTTTCTGGAATGTCGCTTCGGCTGCCTGGATATCGGCGATGTCTTTATTCTGTTCCATAAATTACTCTTGTTCCTTTGTGTTTGTGGAGGTTTCTTCATCAAGCTTTTGCGAAACAAAAAGATGGTAAAAGAAAAACAGCACAGCACTACAGATGGAAAACTTCACGCACGTCTTGAAAAACTTGTCAAACATACGACACTCCTTTGCGGTACGCCATTCCTGCTCAATTGCCGAAAATGGCGGGGATATGTTCATTTGAAAGATATAAATTTTTGCCTGTTAAGGAATACAATAGTTGCTTTTTTGCCTGTTTCAGCGTCTTGCGGGTTCCGATTTCATCGTCGCTTTCATGGCATACATGCGTTCATCGGCCAACTGGTAGACTTTTTCCGTGGCGACCAAGGTTTTCTCGCTAGCATTCGTGGCTTTAGTTTCGACGATTTCATGCCTGTAGGCGATTCCGTAAGCGGCTTCCAGCGGGATCGGCAAATTCTCGCTGTGCTTCTTTTGGAGTTCGACCATCTTTGCTACTGTAGATTCCACTTCGGAGAGGTGCTCGATGCGTACGATGGCTAAAAATTCATCACCGCCCATGCGAATGCTCGTTCCGATTCCTGCAAAAGCGTCGT
>Ga0310690_10007357_pt1 | contig 14200 bp, 20 predicted proteins | sample AusTroGonzalo_MG_2_FD_207661 | JGI IMG/M metagenome (GOLD analysis project Ga0310690, IMG submission 207661) | Bovine rumen microbial communities from tropical cattle in Woodstock, Queensland, Australia - Gonzalo_04 (v2) (version 2) | ecosystem: Host-associated > Mammals > Digestive system >...
TAATGATTTTAGTAATATAGAATTATATATAAAGGAAAAAAAAATATATAAAGTACTAAAATATTATACAATTAAAAGAGAATTTGTTGAAAACAAGATAGAAAATTTAAAAATATAAATTTATGGTTCTTAAAAAATAAAAGATGATGTTCTATTTGTAATAATTTTATAATAACCTTGAATTTGTATTATCAACTTGAACTCCTCAACCGGGACTCAAATCTAACGATTTTTTCAGTCGTTATCGTTAATTATACATTCTACATTGTACATTATACATTGTATTTTCAGCTTCTCAGCTTTAAGCTCTCAGCTGCCGTTAATTATCAATATTAAAATTTTTTGGAAATGGAATAAAGTATCTGCTGTATTTTAAATTGCCTTTTTTTAACAATACTTTTTTATCAACAAGTTCTTGCAAATCTCTTGTAGTTGTAGCTCTTGAAGCTTTTGTTATCGATATATAATTTTGAGCACTTAACCCGCCTTTAAAACCTTCAATACCTTCTTTAAACATTCTTTTAATAACTTTAAGTTGTCTGTCGTTTAAAACATCCTTATATTTGTCATAAAATTTTGTTTTAAATATTATAAAATCAACTAAATTAATGGTATATTGTTGAGCTTTCAACATCGTTTTGGCAAAATAAACAAGCCAATCCGTTATTTCATTATTTTTGTTACTTGCTTCCAACATATTGTAATACTCTTTTTTATGTTTTTCTATTGTTATGGCAAGTGCAAGCAAAGAAGGTTGTTTTAACGACTGTGAAATGGATTTTTGTGATATCGCACGGGCAATTCTGCCGTTACCGTCTTCAAAAGGATGTATTGATACAAAATATAAATGTGCTATGGCTGCTCTTGTTATGGTAAACAATTCTTTTTCGCAAGAATTAAACCAGCTTATAAATTTTTCCATTTCTTTGTTTACTGTATGGGAAGGCGGTGCTTCAAAATGAATTTTTTCTTTATAATATGTTCCCGATACAACAACCATAGGCTCTTTATGTGTTCTGTAAGCACCTACATTTTTAATATCTGTCCGTCCTTGCATTAATAATTTATGCCAATTGAAAAGTTCTTTATTCGTAAGAGCCGAATCAAAGTTTTTGTATATATCTATCATTAAATCGGATAAACCTTGTTCGTAAGGAGTTGCCGATTGTTTTTTTATTTTAAGCCCGAAATTTTTTTGTATGGAAGATTGAACACTGTCTCTGTTTAAATATATTCCTTCTATTTCGGAAGTTTTTAATGCTTCATCCGAGATTAAATTAATTTTTATATTTTCTTTATCTTGGTTACTTATACTGTTAAAAACGGAAAATAATAGTCCGCTGTTATGCAAAAATTCTTCTTCGTATTGTTTTATCTTTGAAAAAGAATATTTAAAATTAGGCCAATCTTTTTGTTGCCAATTCCATTTCATGAGTTATACCCCTATTTTCTATAACTCATAAAATAGCATTTTTTGAGTTATAAAACAAGCGGTTAAAATAAACAATTTTTTGATTTTTAACCCTGCATCGGCAAGCACTCCTACCCGATAGTATCAATATAAATATTTGACAGGTATATAAAAAATATATACAATATAATTATGAAAGCTATACATTTTGAATGGGATATTCGTAAAAACGAAACCAACATCCGAAAACATAAAATATCGTTTGAAGAAGCTAAAACAGTGTTTTATGACGAAAATGCTCTTATAATTGCAGATCCGGAACATTCTCAAGATGAAGACAGTTTATTATTTCTGCTCGTAAGGCAACTAAAAACGAATCAAAATATTATGGAGATTAATTATGAAAAAAGAATATAATTTTGCTAATTCAAAACCAAATCCATACATTTCAAAACTACACAAACAAATTTCTATCCGTCTTAATACGGACACTATTGATTATTTCAAAAAAATGGCACAAGAAATCGGAATACCTTATCAAAAACTGATAAATATGTATTTATCGGATTGTGCCGGAAAAAAGATTAAACCATCTATCAATTGGAAATAATAATTTATCTTTACAAATAAATTGCTTTTTGTTTTTCGGCTAAAATAATATTGAATATTAAATTAGCCGAACATTTTAAATAACATCCGTTTCACTAAAAATTTTATAATTTTATAAAATGTTGGCAAAGTATACTTTTGTATGGTATAATAATCAATAACAATATATTATCTTATGAGGTTTTATAATGAAACAAAAAGTAGATGATAAAAAAATAAAAAAGTTAAAGAAAGGAATAGTTACAAATAATTCTTTTTCTGAATTTTTACTTTATAAGACCCCTAACGGAAATGTAAAAGTTGAAGTTTTCGTCCGTGATGAAAACCTTTGGCTTACACAAAAAAAGATGGCAGAATTATTTGATGTTAACATTCCTGCAATAAACAAACATTTAACAAATATCTATAATGAAGGAGAATTAAATAAAGAAGCAACTATTTCCAATTTGGAAATAGTTCAAAATGAAGGTGAAAGGCAAGTAAAAAGAACTCAAACTTTTTATAACCTTGATGCAATAATCGCTGTAGGTTACAGAGTAAACTCAAAAAGAGCCACTCTTTTTAGAATATGGGCAACGGAAAGATTGAAAGAATATATAATTAAAGGGTTCACAATGGACGATGAAAGATTAAAGAACCCTACTAATATTTTTGGTAAAGATTATTTTGAAGAGCAGTTAGAAAGAATTAGAGATATTCGTTCAAGTGAAAGAAGATTTTATCAAAAAATTACCGATATATATTCTCAATGCAGTGCGGATTACGATACAAACAGCAAAGAAACAAAAGAATTTTTTGCAACCGTTCAAAATAAATTACATTGGGCAATAAGTAAACAAACTGCAGCAGAAATTGTTTATTCAAGAGCAAATGCTAACAAAGAAAATATGGGTTTAACTTCTTGGAAAAACTCACCTAAAGGTTTTATAAGAAAAACAGATGTTTCCATTGCCAAAAATTATTTAACAAAAACGGAACTTGAACATTTAAACAGAATAGTAACAATGTATCTTGATTATGCTGAATTACAAGCAAAAAAAGGTATTGTTATGTATATGAAAGATTGGATAAAAAAATTAGATGCTTTTTTACAGTTTAACGAAGAAGAAATTTTAACGAATTCCGGTAAAGTTACTGCTACTTTAGCAAAAGAGTTTACAGAACAAGAATATGAAAAATATAAGATAATTCAAGATAAAAATTATATTTCCGATTTTGACAAAGAAATTGAAAAAATCAAAAAATTAAAACAAAATACTTGATTTTACTCAATGGACTGAGTAAATTTACTCAACAGATTGAGTAAAAGTTAAATTTAAAAATTATTTGAGGAATTTTTATCATTACCTATAGATGATTTGTTTTAATGATGTTATATAACAACCGGGAAAATTTCAAAAAACTTTTATTATTATTGACTTTTAAACTTGTTTTTTTGTATCATAATAGGCTGAGTTTAAAAATTTATAAGGATGTTTATATATGAAAAATTTTATTTTGTTCGGACCTCCGGGTGCAGGTAAAGGAACACAGGCAAAAATAATAAGTAAAAATTTTAACATCCGTCATCTGTCAACAGGTGATATGCTTAGGGAACAAAAAGATGACCCGCTTTTAGCACCTTATATGTCAAGCGGTAAATTGGTTCCGGACGAAGTTATAATAGAAATGGTTTTTAAAAGGCTGCAAAAAGATGACTGTAAAGAAGGTTTTTTACTTGACGGTTTCCCCAGAACATTATTGCAGGCTGAAAAATTAAATGAATTTTTGGCAAAAACAGGTAAAAAAGTTGACGGTGTTTTCTGTTTGCTTGTAAGTGATGACATTATAATTAAAAGGCTTTCTTCAAGAAGAGTATGCCCGAAATGCGGCGGAAGTTTTAATGTAATTTCAATGCCGCCAAAAAAAGAAAATATATGTGATTTTTGCGGTGCGGAATTGGTTCACAGAAAAGATGATAAGCCGGAAGTTATAAAAGAAAGAATTTCGGTCTATGAGAAACAGTCAAAAGTTCTTATAGATTTTTATGATAAGTTAAATGTTTTACTAAAATTGGATGGGACATTAAATCCTGAAATAATTTTTGAAAAAATTTCCGATTTTGTAAAAAATAATGTAAAATAAAAAATTGCTTTTGCAATTTTTATTTAATGTATAATGTAGAATGTAAGATGTATAATGTAAAAAAATAAAATTAGTCCGTAAGGACACATTCATTGTACATTATAAATTGTACATTATACATTGCAGTTTGAAAGTTTGTGGAACAAATTTTATGAGTATAGAATTAAGAAGCCCTTCTGAAATTGAAAAAATGCGGATTGCAGGTAGAGCTGCCGCAGAAATTTTAGAAGGTTTGAAGTCTTTTATTAAACCGGGAATAAGTACTAAAGATATAGATGTAGAAGTTTATAAAAAAACAAGGTCTTTTAATATGAAACCTGCCTTTTTGGGATACGGCGGCTTTCCCGCATCGGCATGTGTTTCGGTTAATGATGAGTTGGTTCACGGGATACCGAATGACTCTCGTGTGCTTTCTTCAGGTGACATAGTAACTGTTGATATCGGAACAATTTATGAAGGTTATTATTCCGATACGGCATACACTTTTGCCGTTGGTAAAATAAACAATTCGGCAAAAAAATTGTTACAGGTTACCGAAGACTCATTATATAAAGCTATAGAGCAGGTTAAACCGGGTAACAGGCTTGGTGATGTTTCCTACGCAGTCCAAAAGTATGCTGAGGATTTCGGCTTTTCCATAGTCCGTGAATATTGCGGACACGGTGTCGGCAGACACTTACATGAAGAACCGAATGTTCCTAATTTTGGAAAACCGGGAACGGGTATCAGACTTGTTGAAGGTATGACTTTTGCTGTAGAGCCAATGGTCAATTTTGGTAAAAGGCATGTTGATGTTTTATCAAATCAGTGGACCGTTGTTACAAGGGACGGCAGTTTGTGTGCTCATTTTGAACATACCGTTGCCGTAACAAAAGACGGATGTGAAATTTTAACAAAAATTTCATAATTTAAACAGAAGGTAAAAATGGCGAAAGAAGAAAAAATAGAGATTATCGGTAAAATTTTGGAATCGCTTCCTAATGCAATGTTTAAAGTTGAAATAGAAGGCGGGCATGTTATTTTGGCACATATTTGCGGCAAAATGAGAATGCACTACATAAAAATTTTACCGGGCGACAAAGTAAAAGTTGAACTTTCTCCTTACGATTTAACAAGGGGAAGGATTACTTATAGAGAGAAATAAAATATAGGAGTATTTTAAAATGAAAGTTAGAGCATCGGTAAAACCTATATGCCAAAAATGTAAAATAGTAAAAAGAAAAGGTGTTATTAGGGTTGTTTGCCAGGATCCAAGGCATAAACAAAGACAAGGATAATATAAAAATAACATACTAAACGGAGGAGTTCATAATGGCAAGAGTTGCCGGAGTAGATTTACCAAAACAAAAAAGGTTGGATATAGCATTAAGATATATTTACGGTATAGGTCCTGTTCTTTCAAATGCAATAATAAAAGAACTTAACCTTGACCCTGCAAAAAGGGTTAAAGACCTTACCGAAGCTGAAGTTAACCAAATAAATAACCTTATTACGAAAGAATTTAAAGTAGAAGGTGATTTAAGAAGAGAAATTCAAGCTAACATAAAAAGGTTAATAGATATCGGCAGTTACAGAGGAATGAGACATAAAAGGAACCTCCCTGTCCGCGGACAAAGATCTAAAACAAATGCAAGAACAAGAAGAGGAAAGAGAAAAACCGTAGGTGCAGGTAAAGCAGCACAGGCACAGGCAAAAAAATAAAATTTTAAATTAAGTAATTTGTAGAGGAGACAAACTAATGGCAGACGAGAAAAAATCTGTTTCAAAAAAGAAAATAAAATATTCCGGCGGAATAGCCAGAGCATATATACAATCAACTTTCAACAACACGATAGTTTCAATAACCGACGATAAAGGAAATACACTTGCTTGGGCAAGTGCGGGCGGTTCCGGTTTTAAAGGTGCAAAAAAAGGAACTCCGTTTGCGGCACAAATGACGGCAAATGCAGTCGGTAAAAAAGTAATGGATTACGGTGTAAAACAAGTTTCCGTTTTTGTTAAAGGTCCCGGACCTGGAAGAGAAACGGCTATAAGAGGGCTTCATTCATCTGGACTTACGATTATGTCTATTAAAGATATAACCCCGGTTCCTCATGACGGTTGCCGTCCGCCGAAACCCAGAAGAGTTTAATTGTTTTTTATTAAGTAAAATATTTTTGGAGGATTTTAATAGATGTCACGTTATATCGGTTCGGTTTGTAAGCAGTGCAGAGCAGAAAGAGAAAAACTCTTTTTAAAAGGTCAAAGATGTGCAACAAATTGTACTCTTGACAGAAAAAGAGGCAAAAATGCACCGGGACAACATGGTGCAAAAAAAGGTAAAATGTCCGACTACGGAAAACATTTGAGAGAAAAACAAAAAGCAAGAAGAGTTTTCGGTTTGTCCGAACAACAGTTTAGAAGATACTTTATTGTTGCCGAAAAAATGCCGGGACTTACCGGTGATAATTTGTTAAGACTTTTGGAATTAAGGCTTGACAATACCGTATATAAACTCGGTTTTGCTTCTTCAAGAAAGATGGCAAGACAGATGGTTATGCACGGAAATGTTACCGTTAACGGTAAAAAAACAGATGTTCCCAGATACCAGGTAAATGTAGGTGATGTAATTTCGGTTAAAGATAAATATAAAACAAATGTCAACCTTGTAAAATTGTTGGAAAAACCTGCAGGTGTTCCGGGTTGGTTGGAATTTGATAAAAATACGGTTTCCGGCAAAGTTAAATCGGAACCTGCACCGGAAGAGTTTTCACATCCGATAAACAGTCAGTTAATAGTAGAATTGTATTCAAAATAAAATTAACCGCTTTTAACAAAGCGTTTTATGGAGTTATAATAGGATGAAAACACCAAATTTAGATAAGTTAAAAAAATTGCAGTTGGAAGAAAAAACAGCAACAAAAACATTCGGAAGGTTTTTTGCACAGCCTTTTGAAAGAGGTTACGGGCATACAATAGGTAATTCCTTAAGAAGAATTTTGCTTTCAAGTATTGAAGGTTCTGCAATAACATCTGTAGTTATCAAAGGTGCTCAGCACGAATATGATGTAATAAAAGGTGTTAGAGAAGATGTTCTTCAAATGATTTTGAACCTTAAAAAAGTAAGAGTTAAATTGGTAGGTTCAAACACCGAAACTTTAATTTTAAAAGCAAATAAAGAAGGTGTTGTTACCGCCGGTGATATCGAAAGAAACGGTTCTGTTGAAATATTAAATCCGGAACAGGAAATTGCAAACCTTACCGCAGGTGCTTCTCTTGAAATGCAAATGGAAGTTTCAAGAGGAAAAGGTTATGTTTATGCAAGCGAACTTTCCAACAGTCGTAAATATCCCGTAGGTACAATAGTTATGGATGCTTTATTTTCACCCGTAACTAAAGTTAATTATGAAGTTGAAAATACCAGGGTAGACCAATCTTTAAATTATGATAAATTGATAATGGAAGTTTGGACCGACGGTTCAATTTCTCCGCAGGATGCTTTAATAGAATCCGCAAAAATTTTACAGGCAAGTTTAGCTATATTTACGGGACAAGCAACAGTTTCCAAAGAAGAAGCAGGCGATATTTCAACCGAAAATGAAGCTGCAAAACCGGCTGCTGCTCCTGCAGATAAAACAGAAGATATAAAAAAACAACCTATAAGCATTTTGGATTTGTCTACAAGGGCATCTAACAGTTTAAAAAATGCCGGTATAAAGACGGTAGGTGAAATTACGGAATATTCCGAAATTGATTTAATGGAATTTGAAAAATTCGGTAAAACTTCACTCGTTGAAATTAAAAAGAAATTAGATGAAATCGGATTATCTTTGAAGGAGCAAAAGTAATGATAAAAAATCATAATACAAGAAAATTAGCCGTTACACCTTCTCATAAAAAAGCTATGATGAGAAATATGACAACAAGCCTTTTTCTTCATGAAAAAGTAACGACAACGGTTCCTCGTGCCAAAGAAGTTGTCAGGTTTGCGGAAAAACTTATAACAAAAGCAAAAGCAGCAGATTTGAATGCTAAAAAAGCAATTCACAGCGAAATATCAAATAAAGATGTTGTTAAAAAAGTATTTGATGTATTGGTTCCGAGATATAAAGAAAGAAACGGCGGATATACACAAATTCTTAAACTCGGTGTCAGAAAAGGCGATGCCGCACAACAGGCAATAGTTAAGTTGGTTATATAGTTTTTACGGCTATAAAAATAAATAAAAAAGCGGGTTGATTATCACCCCGCTTTTTTAATTTATAATTAATTTAAGTCGACAAAATTTATGATGTTTGTTGTTGTAAATATTAAGAATTTAAAAGAAAATAATAAATACAAATTTTTGTATTTACATCTAAAAAATAATTTTGTAAAATAAAAGTTCGGTTATAAATTTATAGTTTTTTGTAAAAATATGGAGGAAATAAATGGCTTTACAGAAGAAAGAAGTAGTAGAACAATTTAAAACACATGCAACTGATACAGGTTCACCTGAAGTTCAAATTGCATTACTTACGACAAGAATTAATTATTTATCGGAACATTTTAAAAAGTTCCCTAAGGATTATGCTTCAAGAGTAGGCTTTTTAAAAATGATAGGGCAAAGAAGAAGCCTTTTGGATTATTTGAAAAGAACAAAAAAAGAATCTTACAAAGAAATATTGAAAAAACTTAATTTAAGAAAGTAATTTAATAATAAAGTTCGTCATAAACACAAAGGATGTAAAAAGTTTCACTGCAACAGGTGTGATTTTTTAGATCTTTTGTGTGGTTTGGCGACGAACTTGATGGAGTTAAAATGGAAAGAACAGAAACATCCTTTAATGTCGCAGGAAAAGAAATTAAAGTTGAATTCGGTCATCTTGCAAAACAGGCAAACGGTTCCTGTGTAGTAAGGCTCGGCGATACGATGGTTTTGGTTAATGCCGTTGCTTCGGCACAACCTAAAGAAGGCACGGACTTTATGCCTTTAACCGTTGATTACAGGGAAAAAACTTACTCGGTAGGTAAAATTCCCGGCGGATTTTTTAAAAGAGAAGCTAAAGCTAAAAACAGTGAAATTTTGGTAAGCAGGCTTATAGACAGAACAATCAGGCCGTTGTTCTCCGACTTTTGGAGAAACGATACACAAATAACCGCAACCGTTATTTCGCACGATTGTGTCAACGAAGCCGCAATAATAAGCATAATAGGTGCATCGATTGCATTAAAACTTTCAAACATCCCTTTTGAAAAAACGGTAGGTGCCGTCAGAATAGGCAGAATAGACGGTAACTTAATAGTTAATCCTACACTTGAAGAACAGGAAAAAAGCGAACTTGATTTGGTCGTCGGCGGAACTGCAGATGCTTTAACAATGGTTGAAGCAGGTGCAAGCGAACTTTCCGAACAAGAAATGCTTGATGCTTTAAATTTGGCAAAAGAAGAAATAAGTAAAATTTGTAAATTTATCGACAGTTTACCTTCAAAAGAAAAACTTCCCATAGCAGAACCTGTAATAGATGAAAATTTGAAAAAAGCTGTGGAAGCCGAAACAATAGCTAAAGCCGAAGAATGTGTTACAATAAAAGACAAAACCGAAAGAGACACTACATGGGCTAAATTTAAAGAAGAAGTTCAAACAAAATTAGCTGAAACATTTCCTGAAAAAAGTAAAGATATAGATTTTGTTATGGAAGACATTTTTTATAACAAAGCAAGACAGTTGGTATTAACAAAAAATATAAGAACAGACGGCAGAAAATTAACCGAAATCAGGCCTATAACTTGTGAAGTAGGTTATTTGCCAAGAGCACACGGAAGTGCAGTGTTTACAAGAGGTCAAACACAGTCGTTGGCTTCTGTTACTTTAGGAACACCGGAAGATATGCAGGTTATGGACGAGTTGACCGGCGAATACAAAGAAAGATTTATGTTACATTATAATTTCCCGGGTTTTGCAACAGGCGAACCTAAACCGGAAAGGTCCCCCGGAAGAAGGGAAATCGGGCACGGTGCTTTGGCAAGAAGAGGGCTTAAAGCAATTCTTCCCGATGAAGAAAAGTTCCCTTATGCAATAAGAATAGTATCGGACATTTTGGAATCCAACGGTTCGTCGTCAATGGCTTCCGTTTGCGGCGGATGCCTTGCATTGTTTGATGCAGGTGTTCCGGTAAAATCCGCATGTGCGGGTATAGCAATGGGGCTTATGCAGGACGGAACAAATTATGCAATATTAACCGATATTATGGGTATGGAAGACCACCTCGGTGATATGGACTTTAAAGTTGTAGGAACAAGAAAAGGTATTACCGCTTTGCAGATGGATATCAAAACTACAGGGCTTACAACCGAAATTATGGCAAAGGCTCTTGAACAGGCTCGTCTTGGTAGAATGGAAATTCTTGACAAAATGGAAGCGGCAATAAGTAAACCGAGAGAAGAACTTTCAAAATATGCACCTAAAATTTCTCTCTTAAAAATTCCTCAAAGTAAAATCGGCGGGTTAATAGGTCCCGGAGGGAAAAACATAAGAAGTATACAGGAATCTACCGGGGCAAAAATCGATATAGAAGAAGACGGAACGGTATTTATTTCTTCCGACAACACTGCATCTTTGGAATGTGCAAGAAATATAGTTGAAGGTTTAACCGCAGAAGTTGAAGTAGGTAAAACTTATAAAGGTAAAGTTACAAGAATAATGGCATTCGGTGCTTTTGTTGAATTTTTACCGGGTAAAGAAGGCTTGGTTCACATTTCAAAACTTTCAAAAAAGAGAGTTAAAAAAGTTGAAGATGTAGTTTCTGTAGGTGAAGAAATAGTAGTTAAAGTTGACGAAATAGACAACCAGGGCAGAATAAACTTAAGTAAAGCTATGTAGGGGAAAATATGCCTAATAACGAAAAAGAAAAACAAATAAGGGAAGAAGTAAAGGCTTTATATCAGGTTATGTGCGACGAGAAAGTTGAAGAAATTGATATAAAGTCCGAAAATTCAAGGTTTCATATAAAAAGAAAAAATGCCGGTAAAAATAATGTAAGGCACACCGTTATTGAAAATATAGTTAACGGACAAAATTTGCAGGAACAACCTGCCGTTAAAGAAGAAGAAAATAATGAAACTTTAAAATCCCCTCTTACGGGTGTTTTTTACAGGTCGGCCTCTCCTTCAAGTCCTACTTTTGTTCAAGAGGGGGACATTGTAAGCGAAGGAAAAACTTTGTGCATAGTTGAAGCTATGAAAGTTATGAACGAAATAAAAGCACAGTCAAAAGTTAAAATTGTAAAAATTTTGGTTGAAAACGGTAAACCTGTCGATAAAGACGACGAACTTTTTATTGTTGAAAAAATGTAGTTGAGGTTATTTAAAAATGATTGATATTATAGGAACTGTTGCAGGGCAAATTTGGCGCTATCTTGATACAAACGGTGAATCCACTCCGATACAAATAAAAGCGAATTTAGGGTTGTCCAACACAATGTTGTATTTGGCATTGGGCTGGCTTTCAAGGGAAAACAAAGTAAGTATCACCCCACACGAATACACTTATAAAATTTCTTTGATAAAATAATTTTAAAAAAATAAAAAAACGGATAAAATTATTATAAATTTTGTCCGTTTTTCTTTTTAATTTAATCGAAGATTTTTAATTTTTTCAAGTGTTTCTTTTGCATCGGCACAGCCTCTGTTTGATGCTATTTTACACCATTGCAAACTTAAAGCATAGTCAATACCGACATATTCACCGTTTGCATACATAACACTTAAATAGTCCGCAGCTTCGGCATGTCCGTTTTGTGCCGCCAACCAAAACCATTTGAATGCTTCTTTAAAATTTTCTTCGGAATAATATTGTTCCGCCAACCAAAATTGGCTTTTAACATTTCCTTTTAATGCAAGTGAAATTTCGGTTTCTTCTTCATCGGAACAATTGTTTAATTTTTCCTGTCTCTCCTGTTCGTCTCTTATTTCTTTATCTTTACGGGTTACAGCCATTTTGGCTAATATTTTCCAAAACTTATTTTCTCTTTCGTTGTTCTCGTTTTCTTCTGCTAACTTATTACAATCTTCAGCCGTTAAAATTTTCTTTTTCATCTTTTTGCTCCGGAATTAAATTTAATTCTTCTCTGTAAAATTGTAAAAATTGATAAAAAACAAAAAACATTATCCAAAAATATAAACTTTGTAAACTGTGTATTTTTATAAATGTTCTTAATATCCACTTGTTTGCTGTTGTTATATAGTATTTATAATTATGTATGTTAGGTATTATCGAAAAAGTCCATACTCTTAACAATGCCATAGGTAAAATATATTTATACTGATATTCTGCTTCATATTCATAATTTTCGGAATCTTCTTTGTTTACCGAAGCTCTAAAACCGGCTCCCATAACACTGGTGTGCATATACCATTTCGGTTTATAGTTTGAACTTTCGTATAGTTTACCGTATTTTTTATTGGATACGGTAATATGAAAATCTTTCAAACCTCTCAATCTTTTTTCCAATTCTTTACTTTTAGAATCGAAATCCGTTTTTTGTGAACATATTTCAAATATTGTGTTCTCTATTCTGTAATTTAAAAGTTCAATTTTATTAAACCTTTCGTAAAAACTGTTGTAACTTAAAACACTCCATATAATACTTGCACCAACAAAAGCCGTTAAAAAACTGTGTTTTGTTAAATAATAATAAAATTTTTTCATTTGTTTTTTCTCCTTATTTAATTATTTACCATCCGAATAATGTCGGTTCTTTTTTAAAACTTTCGGTATCTTTTTTATCAATTATTTTTTCGTTTACAATGTTACCCAACATTATTTCGCTGTCCGGGTTATGCAATTTAAAATTTTCTTTGGCTTTTTGTTTGTTCACATTTGCATAACAGTAAAGACAACCGTGTATGCATGTATCGTAATTTCCCATATCTATGCACTGAATACAACCGCAGGCGGTTCTTTGTTTATCATATTTCGTGTTTTTATGTGTTATTTCACAACCGATAATTTTTTCTATTAAATCACCGTCTATACATTTGGATTTTTCTATACCGAAATTTTTAAAATTTATCTGTTCTGCACAAGTCATCAATTTCAAATTATGTTGTTTTGTTATTTTTGAAAAATTGTCGGCAATTTTTGTCATATCGGCTTCCGTAATTTCTTTAACTTTTAACATTTTCATATTTGAAGAAATTTTCCTGTAATCGTCCATAAAACTTATAACAACACTTTCTGTATAATCGGCTAATTTTGAAACCATATATTTAAAATTTTCTATATGAAAATCAACGGAATATTTATCCGTAATTAAAATAGGATCATACCTGTAAATAATTTTTTCTTTTCCTATTTTTAAAGATAACTCCTTAAAAGTTTCCATAATATCTTTTTTATCTCTGATATTACTTTCAATATCTTTGGAATACGGAGTTATTGTAAACTGAAAATAATATTTGTATCCCATATCGTCAAGTTCGGGCAAATATTGCATTATATTTTTTGCATCTTTCGTCCAAAAAACAATACAATCTACATTTTCGGCAGATAAAGGCACTCTAAGTATTTGAGAAGGATTCATAGGGTTTCTGTAACAAAAAGAGCCTCTTTTTATACAATTCATAAACCATTTTGAATAAAATGCCGGTATATCCGTTCTTTTACTTACACTTAATATCATTTATTTTTCCTCCTCATATTTATTATATACTATATTGAATAAAAAAAGAATTTAAACTTAATCTTGAATAACCGTTGTTGTAGAATCTGTTATATATAATATCTTTATTGTAAATTTCGGCAACTTTTTTCCCCAATGTTTTGTAATAATTTATTATGCCGTTTATATGTGCGGTATCTCTTCCTTTAATATAAAAATAAATAACATCTTTCCAATTTATGCTGTTATTGATAAAATTATCAAACAAATTCAAATCAATTGCTCTGGCTTGTTCTCTAAAAATAAGTGTATGTTTTTTGTTATTATTAATATTATTAAAACCTTTAACAATGTTTTTTAAAAATGTATTTTGTTTTTCAAGTGATTCCATTTTTTCTATTGTAGAAAAGCATTTGTCGACAACAACAAAATCATA
>Ga0310690_10007358_pt1 | contig 14199 bp, 18 predicted proteins | sample AusTroGonzalo_MG_2_FD_207661 | JGI IMG/M metagenome (GOLD analysis project Ga0310690, IMG submission 207661) | Bovine rumen microbial communities from tropical cattle in Woodstock, Queensland, Australia - Gonzalo_04 (v2) (version 2) | ecosystem: Host-associated > Mammals > Digestive system >...
AACAACAACAACAACAAAATTGGAATATTGATGATTGGCAATTATGGGCAAAGCCTATGTAAATATAATAATGAAATCAAGAAAGGGGGTAATTGCTGTTGGGAGAAGATAAAAACACTCAAGGTGAACCTCTTATTTCAAGAGAGAATGTTTGGGACGTTTTACAATTTGCCGATGGATTATATAATAATCGTGCATGGTTGTATGGCGGTGGCGTTTATACACCAGAGATATTAAATCAAAATCTTGAGAACCTAAACAACGATATTGAAATACCAACATATAAGAAAGTCACCAAAGCGTTGTCCAACGCTGTAGATAACGAGGATGTGTTGCGTTCCTTTAGTCAATATATGGAATATTTTGATACGATATATGAAAAGGTCGCAAATTACAAGGCTAACATGCTATCATTTGACTTAAATCCAGTGTGCGAAAACGCAAAGGGTAGTGACTACGATAGTAAAGAATATAAGGAAGATAAATCGCGAGTTAATAAGTTTTTATTTAATTTTGATTATCAACACATTTTTAGAGATATTGTAAAAAATTTGTTACGTAGCGGTGTATATTATTGTTGGTATCGTGAGAGCGCTAAGAAAAATGGTACACAAAAGTATGCGGTACAAATGCTCCCACAAAATAATTGTAAAATTACTGGATATTGGGAGAATGGCATATTATTTGATATTGACCTTTCGTTTTTATTGAGCGCAACGGTAGATTTAGAATTATACGCACCAATCTTTGGTAAGTATTTTGATGATTTGTTTAAGTCGGAAAATGTTAATAATTATGTTCCGTCTAACCAATTCAATAACCGTACAGGTACATGGTCTTATTGGACACAAACATCTCCAGATGAAGGCGCTTGGTGTTTCAAAGCAGACACAAGTACATTTGCAACAGTACCGCCTTTAGCAAACTTAATGCGTAACACTGTGTTAGACGCAGAAATACAAAAGTTGCAATATGATAAAGACTTTGCGAGTGCATATGGTATTCTTGTTGGTCAAATGATGATGAAAAAAGACTCAAGAGAACCTAATGACTTCGCTATTGACCCTAAGTTGCTTGGGCAATTATTAAACCTTGTACAAAACGGATTGACAAGAAATATTAAAATAGGTGCAATGCCTACCGAAAATAATAAGTTCTATCAATTTGAGGATTACAATGAATCTATGTATGCTAATCATAATTTGACTACTTCTGCATTAGGCGCAAGTGCGACAAGGGTTATCTATACTACTGACAAATGTTCTGAGGCTGAGTTGATTGCTCAAATCACAACTGATGCTGGTGAAGTTAAAAAGCTCTATTATCAATTTACAAACTTCTTAAATTTCTTTGTCAATAAAAAGACCAAGAAATATAAGTTTTATTTCCATTTTGATGGATTAGAATATTGGTTTGATAAAGAACACAGGCGTGATAAAATGTTAGAACTTGCTGATAGAGGTATTATATTGAACGAGGGTGCATGGGCGCAAGCTTATGGATATCCACCGCATATATTTGAACAAGCTTTAGATGAAGGCAAGAATGGTACGTTGCCAGATAAACTTGGTGCATTGTTATCAATTCATACTGCAAGCAGTACGGTTAATTCTCAAGGTGGCAGACCTAGAAAGCGAAGGGTTGCAACTGAGAGTAGAGATTATGACAAGCGTGGTACGTCTTTGTAGGGGGTGTAATATAAATGAACAATTTTGAAAAAATGCAATTATGTTATACCGATGTGTTAGATACAGCGTGTGATTTGTCTGCGATGCTTAATGCGGAAAATGATGTCAATGCGTTTGGTGATATTTTAGACGCATTGGATAAAACCAGTATTATATTAAAACGATTGGGCGATACTGTTTTAATTGAGCGAGTTGAACAGAAAGAAGGTGGTGAAAAAGAATGAATGTAAGCGAAGGTACTATTAAAGCAATTCACGAATTAAATGGTGAATGTTTTTCAATGAATCGTTATTGGGATGCCACCGTTAGTATTCTTGGTGTCACCTATGTGTGTTCAACGGCAAGTAAGTTAATACATGAACACATCGCGCATTGGTATCCATATATAGCAGATGTTATTAACGAAAGGTGTCTTGAAAACTTTAATATTGTAGCTTATTATCCAGCGACCCCAGCGGGTGATGTGGCGTATAATAATCTGCAAGATATGATGGAACAAATGTTAGAAAAGACACTGACGTTTCAAAACAAAGTGATGGCTGTCAGACAAATTGCTGTAGATAATGGTGATTTATTAGTTGCAGTTGAGTTGGATAAGGTATTATTAATGGTAAATGAGCAATTTGCACAAATGTTGCTCATTAACGATAAAGCGGAACAATATGGAGAAAATTATACATCGTTTGACAAAGATTTCCCTACTTTCTTTCCGCTTGTAAATTCAGATACCGTAAGGGGTGTTTGATAATGTTATGCAAACAAGTTCCTAAAGACAAAACAAAATATTATGTTACGAGTAATATGGATATCGTACACCAATTAATAAAGCACGACATTCATCCATTATATAATTATGGCACGATGTTTTATTTTGTCAGGACGGAAAAGTTTGAAAAATATATGTCTACGACAGACGTAAATCTTTAAGAAAGGAGGAAAGAGATGCAATCAAAGCGATGTAATTTTGAAGTTGATAATTTTAAGGTTGTTGAAGAAAATTCAAATTCTCAATTTGCTACCTTAGAAATTGACGTTTGCCGTTCGGGACAAAATTCCCACGAAATGCCTATATCGCGTTCTGCTATTGAGTATGCCGCCAATAGTATCAAAGGTAAGCCAATTCTTGCGGCTTTTGATATTTTGGATACAGACTTTTTAGGACACGAGGATAATGAGCAACCAGTCGGTTTCTTTGTTGAGGAAGAGCCTCAAATTATTGAAAAAGAATATGATGGGAACCCAGAGTTGTTTATACGCGCAAAAGGAAAGGTATGGAAGCGTTATTTTGATAATGCCATGAACATTTTCAAGCGCAAGGGTGGCAAGACGGATGTATCAATGGAAATAGACATGCTTGACTTTCAAGAGCCAGAACATGGTAAAGAGGGGTTTATTAATATTTTCTCAATTTTAGGGTGTACATTACTTGGTGTCAAACCAGCAATTCGCGGTGCAGAGGCTAAAGTATTATCATTTGCTGAAATGAAAGATGAATATGATAAAGAATCTTCAAAGTCTGACCTTGAAAGGTTTGCGAACGAACGTATGGACAAGATGGCAGAAGTAACTTATAAAATTAACAAAACAGAATTAAAGGATACGCCATGGGGCGATGTAGATAAGACTGAAATGCGTAATAAAATTATGAAAGCAATCAATAAAGCTACGCTAGTTAAATCTGTATATGCTCTTGTTGAGGATGGATGGCAAGATGCTCCAAGCGAACATCTTAAATACCCATTGATGCAATTGGTTGGCGACACCTTTTATTATAATCGCTATGCGCTTTCTTCTGCATTAGCTTACGCTAAACAAGAAAACGAAACGTCGGTTATTAATAAAGTTGAGAAGTTATATAAGAAGTTCAATCTTGATGATGAAGGTGGTGACGACAAAAATATGGCTGAAGATAAGACAAAAGATATGTCAGAGGAAACTTTGGAAAATCAAGAAACAGAGGTAATGGAAGAGCAAATGGAATCTAATGATGTGGGAGATATGTCAGAAGAGGAAATGCAAGACCAAGAAACTTTTGCGAATGACAAGGAAGAAGTTGATAAGGCTGACGAAAACGACGAGCCAGACGATGACGATTCAGATGGTAGCGATGAAAACGCTGAAGAGTTTGAAAAGGATGAATGTTCTGATGATGTTGGGGACATGTGCGATTGCAAAATGTCTTTAGATGTTAATGCGTATGCGGGTGCAATGCTTGAAATGCTTAAAGCCGAAACAGACGAGCAAAGAAACGAGGCTAAAAAGCTTGGTCTTTCTGACGATGATAAGTTAAATATTGTCATGGAAGAATGTTACAGCATTGCTTGTGAACTCGCAGAATTACGACAATTTAGAATTGATACGTTAAAGGAAAAGACTGCGTTTGCTACAACGCAAATTCTTGCAGAGGTTAAGCAAGACTTACCGCAAGAAAAATATGCAGAGCTTGAGTCTGAGGCTGAAAATTGTCAGTTTGATGGTGTTGAGCAGTTTAGGATTAAAGCTCGCGCATTTGCTTATGAATTTGGTATCAAGAAGAAAGATAAAAAGAAAGACGAACATATTAGAATGGGTTTTGATTTTGGTCAAACACCTAATGTTGATGCTAATGTATTTGTCAAGATTCTTAACAAATAAAGGAGGAATAAATTAATATGGCTAATGGAGTAATTGTTGAATCAAGAATTCAAGCTACAAATATTGATGCTCTGAACAGAACCGCACAAGCTGAAGTCGCTGTTGCTGGTGGTGGACTTGTTGCTTTAACCGCTTCTGGTACTCAAGGTAATGAGGTTTGGACTGCCGCCGCTCCCGCTGTTGGCACTTTAGGTGGCTTATGGATTGCTTACAATCCGTCTGAGCATCTGACCGTTGTTGGTGATAAGGTATTCGCTGGGTTAAGCGAAGACCCAAGAGATTACGTTAATGTAGCGAACAGACCGTTTGATTGTTTCAAGCCACAAGTTGGTGATGAAATTGACATCACGATTGATTGCGTAGATGCATCTGGTTCTAGCGCTGTTGCTGGGGATTTTCTGGAGTCCAAGGCTGGACAGACTACGTTCCAAAGAATCGCGGCTGGCACTGGTGCAACTGCTAATTCAACTGCTTTTAAGATTGAGTACGTTGGAACAGCTCCGTTCCCAAAAGCTGGAATTGGCATGGAACAAGTTAAAATGTTCAGATGCGTTTGTGTTCAAGCGTAATTGAATAACACATTATAGGAAAGGAGATTTACACATAATGGTAGAATACACTAGAATTAAGAAGTTCGCTGAAAATTCAAAAGACCTGTATGATGCTATGAAGCAATATGGCGAGCATTGTCTGGCTGAAAGAGGCGTAGCTGGCAAGAAGTTCTCTGACGTATCAAAAGACGTTATGGAAGAGGCTATTAATAAGGAGTTTACACAGGAACTTTATCGTAGAACTGGAATGACTCCAGAGGATAATTTTGATGGTAATCTCAAGAGATATGCCGCTAACTCACAAGTTATCGAAATGGCTGATGCTATTCGTGATTATATGATTGATATGCTTCTGCCAGAAACACTGCTGACTGGCTCACTGAGATATTTTGCTGATTTCAGATTTGCTGACCTTGGTGATTCTATGAGCTTTGATATTGAAAACAACGCTCTTTATAATGTTACTAAGGCTGGTTATAGAAAGAGAAGCACTAATCTGCAAAAGCTGTTCAAGACTACTGTAACTCTGGCTCCAATCAACAGACAAGTAACTGTTGGTACTGACCTGTTTGAAATTCTGGTTGGTAGAGTTTCTATTGCTAAGGAAGTTATGAAGGCTGTAAGAAGCATTGAAACTGCTATGATGTTTGATGCTTATGATGCTTTTGCTACTGCAACTGGTAGCCTTACTGGTAATCTGGCTGTAGCAAACTATAGCGAGGCTTCACTGATTTCACTTTGCGAAACTGTTACTGCATACAATCAAGGCAGAAAGGCTATCATTATTGGTACGCCTGTTGCACTGAAGAATGTACTGCCGACCAATGCTAACTATAGATATCTGTTAGACGACGAGTATGTAAGACTTGGACATCTGCAAACATTCAACGGATACGATGTACTTCCGCTGGAACAAGTTGCAAATCCTTATAACACAACTACGCCTTATTCACTGAAGCTGGATGACACCAAGATTTGGGTTGTTTCACCAGCGGCAGATAAGATTGTTAAGATTGGTGTTGGTGGAGAACTTATGTCTCACACTGATGCTATTTATGACAATGCTAATCTGTTACAACTCTCAACGCTGAACAAGGCTTGGGATTGCCAAGTTGTTACAAATTCTGTTTGTGGTATTGTTAAGAGCTTAGGCTAATTATATCACATAGTTATAATGTTATAATAATTGGGGAGTGTATTCACTTGCACTCCCCTAATATATTCAAAGGAGATAAAAGGGAATATGGCTACTAATACAAAATCGCCTACAAAGGCAGAGATTGAAAATGAATTAAAGAATGTAAAAAATTCATTAAAGCAAAATGAAGAAGCCTTAAAGGAAAAGGAAAATGTATTACAAGAAACACAGGATGCCTTAAAAGAGGCTATGGAGTTGATTCAACAACTTAAAGAACAAGTGAATCAACAACCACAAGTTGTAGTACAAAATGACAATAAAGCAATGTCAAAAATTAAATGTATCAATATTGCGCATAACCCAGTTAATATCGCAACCATGCCAAATGGTCAAGGTAGAGTATTTACCTTTAGAGAATATGGACAAGTGCAATATATTAGATACGATGAATTACTTGATATAATCTCAGCTTATCCAAACACAATGGAGTCTGGCATTATCTATATTGCGGATAGAGACTTTTGTAAAGAGCAAGGGTTATATAATGAAGATGATGTTATTTATACTAAGGAAGTTATGGATAAACTCGTATATCTACGCGAGGATGTTGATGTTGATATGCTTTGTAATATGAGTGAGCCATTGCTTGAAAGTACCATTCGTGAAATCGCTGAGCTTTATAATAAGGGCGAAGAGATGGAGGCAAATAAGTTAGAGAGAATCAAGAAGGAACTTGGTTTTGACATTGTGAAACTCGCTGACGACATTAAAGTTTTAAGCGTTGAAGATATAGAAGAGTTAGATTCATAATAATATAAAAGGAGGTACAAATATATGTCTACTCCTTTTGAAAATATAATCGACAAGGCGCTTGTAGTTATGCGTGATTATGCTTTAGAATCTGTTTTCGATATGGACGAGGATGGTTTTGCGCAAATTATGCAAAATTATCTATTAAAGGGCGTTCCACGATTTACAGAATGTCTACAAGATTTGTCATACGATGTAACGACTGGTGTTTTTAACGCTGATTTATCTAATATTGAAATGGATATTTTAGCAGATTACACGGTTATTTCATGGTACGAATCAAATATTAATGACGTACTTGAGTTTAAGGAAGCTTTACAAGATAGAGAATTTAAGAGATTAGCTACTGGTCAAAACCTTAAACCGAGACAAGAGTATTTGACTATGTTATATACTCGCGTAAAGCAGAATACTACAAATTATCTATGGCAAAATTGGAACTCTCTACCTTATTTTGGGGGTGGTGCGAATGAGTCATAGATATGCTGGCGCTGTATGGAAATGTTTGTCAATATATGACACATTTGGGGAAGATAGTTATAAGGGTTACTTATTCAAATTGATTGTTCGTATGTCGCAAGACGACTCGTTGACTCAAACAGAAAGCGATGTTTTAGAAATGTTGAAGGGATTGAAGAAAACCGCCGACATTGCAACAAAGAAAGATGTACGTAGTATAATATTAGATTGTTCTGCAAGATTGTATGACGAGCAATAGTGTGGGGGTGATATAATGGATTTACCGATGTATGAAAATATGCGTAAACTAATTCAAACTCCACATGATGCGTATATTAATCAATTACAAGCTCTGGTCAATGATAGATGGGACAATAGTACACAAACATCGTCTATTATTTATCAACAGTCTGCGATTGGTAGCGATGTATATAATCAAGTGAACATTAGTGTAGACACGGCAATAGATATTGGAACTGGCTTTAAGAAGGGCGATGATTTCAAGGTATTTTCTCACCAAGATATTTCAACGACTGTACCTTTAGGTTTGTTATATCGTACCGATAATGATTATTGGATTTGTATTAATACAAATGGATTTGAAAGCCCAACAAACTCTATCGAAGTTCGTAGGTGTAATAATATTATGAAGTGGGTAGACCCACAAAATGGTTACGTACATCAAGAGTGGTGTGCGATAGACTATGAACTGTCTAGTCCACAACCTGCGAAAGATAAAGACATTGTAGTGGCAAGCGGTCATATATTTGTTATTGTGCAAGGCAACGAAAACACCTTGGCATTGAAAAAGAACCAAAGGTTTATTTTTAATGGGCAACCTTACAAATTAATGGCTTATCAAACCTTATTAAATGTGGATAAAGATACTACGACATCTACATTATTATATCTTGATATGTACCTCGATATCGTTAAACCTTTCGACGATTTGGTTAATAACATTGCTAATGCAACAGACTACGTATATGACATCACAATCCAACCAGATGTATCACAACAGGTGAGTGGATTTAATGGTCAAGTAAGCGCTACTGTTACGCTTAATGACGATATTGTTACGCGCGATGTTGTATGGTCGAGTAACGAGTTTGTCAACATTAACGCAGATGGTAGCTACGAACTTGTTGGTAGCGTTGGCGATGTGGCAACGATTAGTGCCATAATTGATGGTAATCCAAATTTAGTCGCTACGTGTTCTATTGACATTGTTGATGTCGTTGCAGACGATTTTGATATTGTGATAGAACCAGCATTTGAAGAAGTTAGGCAAAAGTTGCCACAAACATTTAGTGTGTATTTGTATAATAATGGCGTTCAATTAGATGATGAAATTACATGGGGATATTCGGGATTGTCGCAAGAATATTTCTCGTTGGTGCAAAACGACCATGAATTTACATTGTCGGTTAATCAATTTGCTAATGACCCGCTGACATTAACATTTTCTGCTGAAGTTGCGACAAAGACAATTGATATATGGTTAAAGCCATTATTTTAATGGGGGTGGTATAGATGGGATTACAAGCAGTAAATAATAAGTTTTTATCTATGCCATACATACCATTTAAGATTGTAATGGCACTCTTGGAAAATGATAATTTTTGTAAGTTGATATATTATAATACAATAGACGCATTAAGTCAACCCAACCTTACAATGACTCAAAAGAAAGCATTGATTTGGGAAGGTCAAGACAATATGCAAGATTATAATATCTTCTTGACAAATGTACAACCTAACGAAGAGGTAGATAACAAAACCATATTAAAATTATATCGTTATGTAACCGACCCGATTAATCGTAATATCGCGACTGTCGCGTATGAGTTCGATGTATTGTTTGGCTCTAAGATTCCACTTGTCAAATATAATGGCGTAACGTGTAATCGTGGCGACCTTATTGAAATGGAAATCATGCGTACATTGAATGGCGAAGATGTTGCTGGGGTTGGTTATTTACAATATGATAATGATTTAACCACATTATGTCGCTCCAGAGTTGGCATAGGAAACAACTACACATTTACAGGGTTGTCAATTGTTATGGCGACTCAAATTGCAGACGCAGAAAGTGGTGGTTGTTAGTGGATAATATAAAAGAATATGTAGACAAGTATGTTGCGCTACAAAAGCCTGTACCATTGTATAATTTGCAAATTAAGCCAGTGTTGGTGCAAGATTTTTTTCAATTCAATAATGCGAAAGACATATTGCAAATTGAAAAAAACAAAATACCTAACATTGATATTATTCAAATGACATATTTAAGGTTTTTATTGATGATAATTCTTGAAAATGAAGAGTTTAAGGAAGATTTACTCACTATTTTAACATTGTCATTGGGCGTAAAATATGATGCTACAAAACGCAATCCTTCGTTCCCGCCTAATGAAATTTTAACACAACAAACACGTAAAAACGAAACAGAGTTGTGGATAAATGGTTGGGATATAAAGTTTAGGCTGAATGATGAAAAGGTTACATTGTGTTTGTACGAAAAAGATAATCTTATAGAAATTAGCGACGCTCAGTTTGACGATATACGCAAGGTAATTTTATTTCAGAACGTATATCATTATGACGACATTGAAATGAGCGACGATTTTCGCAGAGTTGTTGAGGAATACTATAGGCTAAAAAATAAAGATGTTGTTTTACCGACGTTGGAAGATAAGTTAATGGCTGTTTGTATTAGCTCGCCATATAAAATAGAGGAGTTATATACTATGCCATTAAGATTATTTGATGCGTTGTTGGAACATAGTATAGATAAATTAGAGTATCAAGTCAACAAATTGATTGTTAATTTGGCACAATGTAAGACCGATGGGTTTAATTTAAGTCATTGGGTTTATAAGACAAAGAAGGATAAATATTCAGAAATCTTTACTGATGCACAAGATTTAGTAAAGAAAGTTACAAGTATATAGTTATAAAGGAGGAAGAAATATATGAGCAATTATATTCTTGCTGGTGTAGGTACGATTGAAGCTTTCACACAGTCAAGCACACAACCTACTAAGATTTTTACTTCCAAGACGCTTCAAGAATCTGGTATTTCAATTTCGGTAACTGCTGAAGATATCAGAGGTGGGTTATCCAATCCGCTGTTAGGAAGATACTTCCACGACTCCATTCTTGAAGCTAATATTACTGACGCGCTGTTCAATCTGCAATATCTTGCGCTGAATGTTGGTGGTCAAGTAGTTATTGGTGGTAGTTCTCTGGTTACTGAAACTGTAACTGCTGGAAGTGGTACGTTAACGGTACAAGGCACTCCAGTAGCGTTTGGTGCGGCTGGAACAGTTGGTTGGTATACACTTGCTGGTCAAGAAGATTGGGCGCCGCTGACATTTAGTGGAAAGATTGCGACGGTAGCAGATGTTACAGAAGGTGGAACTTATTGTGTAAGATACAATGCGAGCGACGATGGTATCCAAGAGTTTGTTGTGCCTTCCGCAATCATTCCGTCTGAGGTACACCTTGTAATGACATATCCGTTATTCGCTGGTGGAACAAGCCCAGAAGCGATTTCAACGAGTTCGCAAGTTGGTGAGCTTATCGTGGATATTCCTAGATTCCAATTTGCTGGTAATGTTGAGTTATCATTAACTTCATCTGGCGCGGCTACTTCAAACCTTTCTGGTTCCGCATTAGCTTCTTACACGACAGCTAATTGTAACGATATGGGTACGTATGGTACTGTTAAGCAAAAGATTTATGGTGGCAATTGGTATGACGACCTTACGACTATCGCTGTTGATGGTGGTAATTTCTCAATTGCTGATGGTGCGACTAAGAAGTTAAAGGTTATTGGTATCTTCAAGAATGGTACTGGCGTTCTTGATAATAGCAAGTTAACATTTACTTCAAGCGCAACAGGCACCGCTTCTGTTGCCGATACTGGTGTGGTTACTGGCGAGAGTGCTGGTAGTGCAAGTATTACGATTACTGTAACGAATAAAACCTCTGTCGCAACGATGGTAGGCGTTACCGTTACTGCTTAATTAAAACTTTATTATGGGGAAAGGATTATGTTTCTTTCCCCATTTTTTTACATATTATGAAGGTGGCGATATTATGTCGATGTGTGAGTATTGTGAGATAGGTAGTTATTTTGGATTTTGCACTTGTACGAAGTCGCATGAAACATGTCCGTTTATGCGTCGATGTAATGTAGAACATACATGGCTACCAATAGACTCAATGGATGTTTGTAGATTACGACAACCAGAAAGGAGTATAGTTTTGAAGAATAATGAATATAAGGTTCGCTTTGAAAAGGACGGCGATTTGTATATCGAAATGGGAGATTATGTAATTCAAAAGAAAAATCCTTACGATGATATACCAGAGAAAGTTACTTTGATTGAGGTTGATGGAGAATTATATTTTGAAGGGTTCGTTCCACAAGTTCAAGAAGAAAAACAAGAGGAAGTAGTTGTAAAGAAAACTACAAAGAAAAAGAATAAGAAATAAAACGTCATGTTTCGTGTAGTGGATATAGGGGAAGTTTATATATGTGACTTTGGTGATGACGAGGGGAGCGTACAGTCTGGTATTAGACCTTGTGTAATTGTGGATAATAAAAATGCGTGTGCGTTTTCCCCATGTATACATTGTGTACCATTGACTACACAAAATAAAAAAGATTTGCCGTTACATTATGAATTATCTCAAAACGATTGTGCGTGTTTAGAGGCAGATTCCATTGCTTTGTGTGAGCAATATACAATCGTTGACAAGACACGCCTAAAGGAAAAGATTGGAAGAGTTGCACAAATAGATTTAATCAAAATCGTAGAATTGTGTAAGAAGAATTTACCATATCATTATAGGTAATAAGAAAGGAATGGTATTATGAAAAAGTTGACAATGCCTAAAGAAATATATTTTGAAGAATATGATTTACACATTAGACCTTATTTAACATTAGAAGAGGTTGTGAATATTGGTGAGTTGGTTGTACAAGCTGACAATCCAATTGAACAAGAAATGACCATTGCAATGAATACGTTGATTTGTTGCACTGAATTAACGGTAGATGATTTCCAAATGCCAGAAGTAGAAGATGCGGAAGATGTGGACGTAAATGTTTTGGATATTGGAGAAATTATGCTTAGCGGAATGTGGGAGGAAATCAAACGTGAGATTATCAACATCACAATGGTGTATGACTATGTTAAATATTTTGAATCTCCACAAATAGCAATCGCTAAATTCTTAAACAAGACGCTCCCAGAGATGCTTGATAAGTATGTTGATAGACTTCCAAAAGATGGCGAATGGGAAGAAGTAATTGAGAAACTCCCAAAGAGTCTCAACGAAGTGCTTGAACTTGCAAAAGAGGATGGTAATGCAGACATTATTCGTGGGGCGTTAAAGATGGGTGAAGAGTAATGGCTATTAGTAGCGATGCTGAGTTTTATGTTGTCATTGGAAAAGCTGTCAATAAGGCGATTGACGAAGTAATCGAGCGTATATTTAGCGAATTACAGAAAAGTATTGAACGTGATATTTATAACGCTTACTCCCCTAAAGATTATGAAAGAACCAATGGATTATTGACGGCTTGGAAGCATGAAACAAAATGGTTGTTTGGTACTATAGAATTTCAACCAGATATGTTGTTGTTAGATTCTGCTGGCTTTCACCACAGCTCTCCTTATGGTTGGGATATTCGTGATGAAATTTTAGATATTTTGAAAAGTGGATATGGTGCATATAATTATCATTCTGGCAGACCTATTCCATCTCGACCAATGTGGGATGAATTTTTATTGAAAGTAGACTCTAAGATTGATAGGTGGATGAAAGCGGCATTGCGTCGTCAAGGTTTGGTGGTGATATAATGGATATTATATTGGGTCTTGACATGAGTAGCCAAAAGAGTGGATATGCGTTGTTTATTAATGGCAAACTATCAGACTATGGATTGTGGGAGCTTAGTCACAACGAGGAAGCAGATTGGCGTAATCGTATCGCATATATGGCAGATTGTGTGGCGCAATATTGCGTTGATAATAATGTTCAACAAATATATGTTGAAGATGTGCCACCTACCATAGAGAACTCACAAACTGTTAAGGTGTTATCTGCACTACAGGGGATGTTGATAGCATGTGCCACCCTGCATGACATTCGTATCGACTTTATACCTGTCAAGGCGTGGAAAAGCAAAATAGGTATTAATCTCGTATCATCTAAAGCAAATAACGCTTGTAAGAAACGTATTAAAGAATCATTTGGTAAAAACGCAAGCAAGAATCTTACCAAAGTTAAGGGTTGGACAAAAGCATGGGAGAAAAAACTATCTGTTGATTATGCTAACTATACATTTGGTCTTGATTTAATGTACAAATCACCCACTAGTAAATTTAATCAAGATGACATTGCAGATAGTATTAACATAGCGTGGTCGCAAATTGGCGATGTGCGAGAATATAATTTAGAAACATTTGAAGATATAATGAATCGTTTTTATGATTTATTATGACATGATTTACATATAAAGAAAGGTGGGGTAGTATGGGTGCTGGCATGTATCATATACGAGTTGTTGGTGAACTCGACAGCACAAGGATAAGAGCGGAATTAGCTAGATTGAGTAAAACCCCATTGGTGTTTGGTGGTGGTAAAGGTACTAAAGGCGGTGTGTATGGCGGTCTTGGTGCTGATGCTGAAAAGGCTAGTAAAAAGATAAAAGGATTTAATGGTCAGGTTATTCAAACCAACAAGAACTTGAAGAACGTAAGGGGAACCGTTAATGGAAAACCTTATCGCACTTTAGGTACAGAGGTAAAACAAACCACTGGTCACATGAAAACCTTCGGAACAGAAACATTACACGTAACTAAAAAGGTTATTCAATTTGGTGCGGTAACTGCGGTTATTCGTG
>Ga0310690_10007359_pt1 | contig 14198 bp, 9 predicted proteins | sample AusTroGonzalo_MG_2_FD_207661 | JGI IMG/M metagenome (GOLD analysis project Ga0310690, IMG submission 207661) | Bovine rumen microbial communities from tropical cattle in Woodstock, Queensland, Australia - Gonzalo_04 (v2) (version 2) | ecosystem: Host-associated > Mammals > Digestive system >...
ACACCGATCAGGCGGATCTCGAAAAATACTATGACCGCGCCCACGAAGCCTACGAAAGGATCTTCCGCCGGATCGGCATGAACAACGTCCTCTCGATCAAGGCGAACAGCGGCATGATGGGCGGCAGCGTCTCCCACGAATTCATGGCGATCTGCGACTGCGGCGAGGATACCGTCATCACCAATCCCGACAACACCTACCGCGCCAACCGCGAGATCGCGGTCGCCGCGTGGAAGTTCGAGAAGGGCGAAGCGCTCCCGCTCGAAAAGGTCTCCACCCCCGGCGTCAAAACGATCGAGGCGGTCGCCGGATTCCTCGGCGTCAAACCGGAAAACACCGGCAAGGCGGTCTTCTATCAGGATGCCGGGACCGGCGAACTCGTTTTCGTGCTGATCCGGGGCGACTTCGAGGTCAACGAAGTCAAACTCGCCAACGCGACCGGCATCGCGGAACTCAAGTTCGCCGACGATGCGGCGATCGAAGCGGCGGGGGCGGTCCCCGGTTTCGCCAGCCCGCTCGGGATCGACGGGACCAAGGTCCGCATCATCGTCGACCGCTCCGCCGCCGAAAGCGGCAATCTGGTCGTCGGCGCGAACGAGAAGGATTTCCACTACCGCAACTTCAACTTCGACCGCGACATGGCGGGAACGAAGTGCACCGTCACCGATATCGCCTGCGTCCGCGAAGGAGATCCCTGTCCGCTCACAGGGAAGCCGCTGATCTTTTCGCGCGGCATCGAGGTCGGCAACATCTTCCAGCTCGGCACGAAGTATTCCGAGCCGATGCACTGCGATTACCTCGACAAGGACGGCAAGAGCCATCCGATGGTGATGGGCTGCTACGGGATCGGCGTCGGCAGGGCGATGGCCGCCGTGCTGGAACAGAATCACGACGACTACGGTCCGATCTGGCCGATGTCGATCGCGCCGTGGCAGGTCGAACTCTGCGCCCTCGATCTCCGCAAGGAGGAGGTCGCCGCCGCCGCCGAAAAGCTCTACGCCGAACTCAACGCCGCCGGCATCGAAACCCTCTTCGACGACCGCGGCGAAAAGGCGGGATTCATCTTCAGCGACGCCGATCTGCTCGGCGTTCCGCTGCGGCTGGTGATCTCCGCCAAGACCCTCGCCGACGGCGAAGTCGAGTTCCGCACCCGCGCCTGCCGCGACAGCAGGCGCGTCAAAATCGACGAGGTCGCGCCGGTCGTCGCCGAAGCGGTCCGCGAAGAGGCGGCGCGCTTTGCATAGAAGAAACTTTTTGGAGAGGAGACACCGTAAACCATGTGGAACTATACCGATAAAGTCCTCGACCACTTCATGAATCCGCGCAACGTCGGCGAGATCGAAAATCCCGACGGCGTCGGCGAAGTCGGCAACGCCGCCTGCGGCGACGCACTGCGGCTGACCTTCAAGCTCGACGACGCCGGACGCATCGCCGACGTCAAGTTCAAGACCTTCGGATGCGCCAGCGCGATCGCCTCCAGTTCGGCGCTCACCGAACTCGTCAAGGGCATGACCCTCGAAGAAGCCTCCAAGGTCACCAACAAGGACATCGTCAAACTCCTCGGCGGTCTGCCCGAAGCGAAACAGCACTGCTCCGTGATGGGCATGGAGGCGCTTCAGGCGGCGATCGCCAACTGCAAGGGCGAACCGAACCCCTTCGAGCGCCTCGGCGACCACGAAGGGAAGCTCGTCTGCAAATGCTTCGGCGTCACGGATCTCACCATTCTGCGCGTGGCGAAGGAGAACAACCTCCGGCAGGCGGCGGAGGTCACCAACTACTGCAAGGCGGGCGGCGCCTGCGGCGCCTGCCTCGGAGAGATCCAGCGCCTGCTCGACGACATGTGGCGGCTCGAAACCGCGAAGCAGGGCGCCGACGGGGAACGGAAATAGCCGGAGACAAGCGAGATGACCATCGAAGAAATCCAACAGCTGCGCGGCGGGATCGCCGACCGCCGGGAAAAGCTCCACTCCTACCTCGGCATCGAAGAAAAAACGGCGCGCCTCGCCGAACTTGAGGCAAAGATGAACGCCGTGGATTTCTGGAACGACAAAGAAGCCGCCCAGCAGGTCATCGCCGAACAGGCATCCTGCCGGAACGTGCTGGATCCCTTCCGGAAACTCGACGCCGGGATCGGCGACCTGAACACCGCGCTGGAACTTGCGGAACTCGATCCCGATTTCACCGCCGAATGCGAAAAAAGCGTCAAGGCGCTCCTCGAAGAGATCGACAAACTCGAGATCGTGAGTTTCCTCTCCGGCCGCTTCGACCGCAACAACCTTTATCTTTCCATCCACGCGGGAGCGGGCGGCACCGAGTCCTGCGACTGGGCGAGCATGCTGCTCCGGATGTACCGCCGCTACATCGAACGCCGCGGCTGGAAGGATGAAGTGATCGACCTCCAGCCCGGCGAAGAAGCGGGCGTCAAAAGCGTGACGCTTCATGTGACCGGTGAATTCGCCTACGGCTACTGCAAGGGAGAAAACGGGGTCCACCGGCTGGTCCGGATCTCGCCCTTCGACAGCAACGCCCGCCGCCACACCAGTTTCGCCTCGGTCGAAGTCTTCCCAGAACTCAACGACGACATCGAGATCGAAGTCGATGAAAACGACCTCCGGATCGACACCTACCGTTCCAGCGGCGCGGGCGGTCAGCACGTCAACACCACCGACAGCGCGGTCCGCATCACCCACCTGCCGACCGGTATCGTCGTCTGCTGCCAGAACGAACGTTCCCAGCACAAGAACCGCGCCACCGCCATGAAAATGCTCAAGGCGCGCCTCTACGAACTCGAGGAATCCAAGCGCAAGGCTGCCGCCGACGCCGCCCGCGGCAGCCAGATGGAGAACGGCTGGGGGAGCCAGATCCGCAGCTATGTGCTGCAGCCCTACCAGATGGTGAAGGACCTCCGCACCGATGTCGAAACCAGCGACACCGCGGGTGTTCTCGACGGCGACATCGAACGCTTCATCGAGGCGTACCTCAAGAAGCAGTAAGACCGCGGAAATCCGGACCGGACGACAGCGGCGCGCGCATGTGTGCGCGCGCGTTCTACGATTACAACAAGGAAAGACTCAGGCAGGAGGCGGGATGCCGCCGCGCCCGGAGGAATCAGTTCCGGCGGAGTTCCGGGACCTCCTCATCGTCGTCGCTCGCCTCCCCGCCGCGCGGCTCCGGAGGACGCACCCCGACGACGAACTCCCCGCGCCACTCCCGCGGGAGCGCGGCAAGTTCGGCGGCGCTCCCGCGAAGCACCTCTTCGTGGAGCTTCGTCGCTTCGCGGACCAGCACCACGCGGCATTCCGGCGAAACGACCTCGGCGATCTCCGTCAGCAGCTTGCCGATCCGGTAGGGCGACTCGAAGAAGAAGGTCGTGCCGCCATCCGCCGCGACCGATTCCAGAAACCTGCGCCGCTTTCCGGGCTTGACCGGGACGAATCCCCGGAATGAGAAACGGTCCACCGGCAGTCCGCTCGCGGTGACGGCGAAGGTCAGCGCCGAAACCCCCGGCACCACGACCGGCTCGATCCCGGCGGCGAGCGCCTCCCGCACCAGCAGGAATCCGGGATCGGCGACCGAAGGAGTCCCCGCGTCGGAGACCAGCGCCGCCGACAGTCCGTCGCGCAGCACCTTTTCCAGCAGAGGACGCGCCTTCTCGTGCTCGTTGAAGGCATGGAAGCTCTCCAGCCGGGCGTGAATGCCGAAGTGACTCAAAAGCTGCCGGGTGCGCCGGGTATCCTCGGCGGCGACGAGATCGACCTTCTTCAGCACTTCGAGCGCCCGGAGCGTGATGTCCTCCAGATTGCCGATCGGTGTGGTGACCAGATAAAGTTTGCCCGCCATGATCGAAATGTTCTCCCGCAATAAATCCCGCGCCGCCTCCCCCCCCGCCCCGCGCGGGGAACGGACCGCGGCCGTCACCGGGAAATATACCCCGTCCCCGGCGGCAAATCAAGACAAATGAGCGATTCTCCGCCTTGATATTTTTAAATAGAAGGTGTAAATTAATAAGCGGAGGATAAAGGCGGTCTCCGGCATCGCCCGCGAAAAGCTCCGGTCCGCCCACGGACCGGAGCGGGAAAACTGTACGCAATTGCCTTGAAACGGAAAAACTTAAACGACTTCAGGTCAAGGAGAGCAGAGTGACTCAGAAACGAGAGATCCAGACCGAGATCGACAACAACCGGCTGATGACCCGGCTGTCGGTCGGAGGCGGAACGGCAGCATTGATCCTGCTGGTCCTCACTTTGGTGCTGCGGAGCTTCCGCGGCGGGGACGTCTTCTATCTGGCGGCGCTTCCCTACGCGCTCGCGCTCCTCTTCTCGGCGGCGGCGATGATCTACGGGATCCTCGGAACTTCCGCGGCGCTGGAGGAGGAGGAGAAGAAACTGCTGGCGAAACGGGCGGAATCCCGCGCGCTCGACGTCGAAGAAGACGTCCGTTTCACCGCCGGACGCTCCTTCGCCAACTACCGCCGCTTCGCGCCCTACGCGGTCACGGTGCTCGCCGCGCTGCTCACCGGCACGATGATCTACTTCTACCGCGCCGATCTCGCGGGCAGGACCGTCTCCGCGATGAAGGGCGCGGCGATCCATTCGGCGCTGATCGCCGCGGTGATGATGCTGCTGAGCGTCTTCGCCGGAGCGTTCTTCGTCGGGCAGTCCCGTTCGCGCGGCTTCCGCTGGCTGCGTCCCGTCGGCGCGTGGCTGATCGCCGCCTTCGCCGTGATGCTCGTCGCGACCGCGACCGCAATCTGCTTCAGCAACAACCTCAAGAGCATCGACCACACCGCGGCGGTCGTCATGCTGTGGATCTTCGCGGTGCTCGGAGCCGAATTCATCGTCAATTTCGTCATCGAGTTCTACCGCCCGCGGACGCTTCAGGAATCCCGCCCGATCTTCGAAAGCCAGCTGCTCGCCCTCTTCACCGAACCCGGCGGCATCATGCGGAACATCGCTTCGGCGCTCGACTACCAGTTCGGGTTCAAGGTCTCCGGCACCTGGATCTACAGCTTCCTCGAGAAGTCCTTCTTCCCGACCATTCTGGTGTGGGCGCTGCTCCTCTGGGGCTTCACCATGGTCCACGAGATCGGCCCCAGCGAAGTCGGCGTCAAGGAGACCCTCGGCTGCGTCGTGAGCAAAGAACTCCCCCCCGGTATCTACTGGAGCCTCCCCGCACCCTTCGGCACCGTGCGCCACTTCAGCACCACCGAACTTCAGCAGCTGACGCTCGGCGAGACCCACTCCCCCCAGAAGAACGCCGCCGCCGAAGCGCCGGATGACGGGCACGGGCACAGCAAACCCGCTCCCGCCGACGACAAGAACAAACCGACCCGGGTCGTCACCTGGACCACCGCCCACGGCGCCGACGACGACAACTTCATCGTCGCGGTCCCCGACGAGGTCGGCAAGACGGCGCGCGACAACGAAGCCGCCTCGATCTCCTTCGTGCGGATGTCGGTGCCGGTGCAGTTCCGCATCAAACCGAACGGCGTCATGGACTACGCCTACCGCAACGTCAATCCCCGGAAGACGCTCCGGCTCGCCGGGCAGCAGGTGCTGACCGAATACCTCGCCAGCTGCTCGATGCAGGAGGTCATGTCGACCCACCGCCACGCGGCGGAAAAGGAGGTGCGCGAACGCATCCAGCGCGCCGCCGACCAGCTCCACCTCGGCGTGGAGATCGTCTCGGTGACGATCACCGACGCGCATCCCCCCGTCGGCGAGGAGGGATTCGAGGTCGCGGCAGCCTTCCAGAACATCATCGGCGCCATGGAAAGCCGGATGACCGAGATCCTCAAGGCCGAAGCCTACATGGCGCAGCAGAAACCCGAATCGATCGCCGCCGCCAGCGAACGCATCGCCGCGGCGCGCTCCTACAGCTACTCTACCCGGACCGTCGCCGCCGCCGAAGCGGAACGCTTCCGCACCCAGCTCAACACCTATCTCGTGATGCCGGAGATGTTCAAGCTCCGCACCTACCTCGACTTCCTCGAAAAGGACTGCGGTTCGATGCGCAAATTCATCGTCTCCTCCGACCTCGGCAGCGAGATCCTGCAGTTCAACCTCGAGGTCAAGGAACGGCTCGACCTCGTCGATACCGACATCACCAAACTCACCTACAACTGATCGCGAAATCGCAACACACGCAACACATACACAACAGAAAATCCAAGGAGTCGAATTCAATCATGGCGAACGGCAATTTCTTCAAACATTGGCCTACGATGCTGCTCGGAGTGATCGTCGCGGCAATTCTGCTGGTGGCGGTTTTCTCATTCCAGCTGGGACAGACCGAAAGCGCGGTCGTGACCACCTTCGGGCGTTCCGGCGAAGTCAACGAGCCGGGGCTCCACTTCCGCTGGCCGTTCCCCTTCCAGCGGGTCTACCGCTTCGACCGCCGGATCCGCTGCTTCTCCGGCAGCTCCGGCAGCCTCGAGGAAACCCGTACCAGCGACGGGCACAACATCCTCGTCGGCATCTACATCAACTACCGGATCAGCAACGCGCAGGCGTTCTTCGTCTCGCTTGAGACCCCCACCAAGGCGGAAAGCCAGCTCAATTCGTGGATGCGCGGCTTCAAAAACGCCGCCTTCGGTCAGTACCGCTTCAACCAGATCGTCAACACCGACGCGAAACAGATGAAGCTCGCAGAGATCCAGCAGAAGATCAAAGACGACCTCACCAAACAGACCGCGGGCTACGGCATCGAGATCGTCAGCGTGGGGATCAACAACATCGGAGTTCCGAAGACCATCAGCGCCAAGGTCTTCGAGCGCATGATCGCCGAATGCAAGAAAGTCGCCGACGGCTACATCGCCGAAGGCAACCGGGAGGCGCGCGAGATCCGCATCAAAGCCGACAGCGACCGCACCCAGCGCCTCGCGGAGGCGGAAGCGAAGGCGAAGGAGATCCGGGCACAGGGCGACGGCGAAGCCGCCAAGCACTACTCGGTCTTCAAACAGAATCCCGAACTTGCCGAATTCCTCCGCAAGCTCGATTCGCTGCGCGAAGTGATGAAGGGCCGCACCACGCTGCTCCTCGACACCAACACCGCGCCTTTCGACCTGCTCAAGCCCGGCGCCGAAACCCTCAAGACGGTCGCCAAGTAAGGAGCGGACCATGGAAGAAGTCAAAAGCGTCATTCAAAACGAATTCGACCGCTCCGGGCGCTACGAGAGCGGCTTGAAGTCGCTGGTGAAAAGCCTCCAGTGGGCGTTCCGGATCCTGCTGGCGATCATCATCGGCATGGTCATCTACTTCATCAGCTGGGGCGGCTACTTCTCGGTGGAACCCCAGCAGGCGGTGATCGTGCTGCGCTTCGGCAAGATCCTCGACACCTTCGAGACCGGCGGCCACTGGTATCTGCCCTACCCGATCAACACCTTCATCCGGGTGCAGACCAACCAGCAGTTCATCAACGTCGATTTCACCGGGACCGAGGTCAAGGCGGGCGAGATCCGCGACAGCCTCGAACCGGGACGGGATCACTACCTGCTGACCGGAGACGCCAACATCGTCCACACCAGCTGGACCGTGGGCTACAAGATCTCCGATCCCGAGCGCTACTACTCCGCGCTGCTCACCCCCGCCAATCCGGTGGTCAACAACCAGGTCGTCGATGACGACACCTTCACCGACGCCGACGGCTTCGAGGGGACCCGCGGTCCGCAGACCCTGCTCCGCAACCTCTTCCGCCAGGCGGTCATCAAGGTCACCGGCGGATTCCCCGCCGAGCAGATCCTGAGCTCGGGTCAGAGCCGTTACAGCGAAGCGGTCCAGCGCGAATTCGCCGCTTCGGTGCGGGCGATCAACTGCGGGATCGACATCGAAAGCGTGGTCCTCGACCGCGCCTTCCCGCCGAGCAAAACCAGCAACGCCTTCGCCGAAGTCACCGCCGCCGGCACGATGCAGTCCACGCTGCGGAATCAGGCGGAGACCTACCGGGTCGAGACCGAAAACGACACGCAGGCGCGCTGCGCCGAGATCAAGGCGGCGGCGGAGACCTACCGCAAGGAAACCGTCTCGACGATCAAGGCGGAAAGCAGTTACTTCTCGAGCATTCTCGCCGAGTACCACAACAATCCGCGTACCGTGCTGATGGCGCTCTACACCTCGACCCTCGCCGATGCGATGCGCAAGCCGAGCGAAGAACGCTTCGTGATCGGCACCGGAGCGAAAGCGGGCCGCAAAGTCTGGCTGCAGCTCAATCCGGAACCGAAGGTCAAACTCAACGAAGCGGCAAAAAAAGAGCAGGACGCGAAGGAGAAATAAATGGCTGAACAAGATAAAATCACCGCGCCGGTCTCTTCCGCCGCCTGCGGGCACGATCATCACCACCATCACGACGGCGACTGCTGCTGCCATCACCACCACCACGACGAGGAACATCAGGACGCCACCTGCATCTGCGGGCACGACCACAAAAGCGAAGCGGTCGGCGGCGTCGGTCACGACCGCGCGATGGGTCGCATCTTCTTCGCCCTCTTCGGCGGCATCCTGACCCTCAACAGCTTCATCCTCGGCTGGATCCTGCCGGAACGCGGATTCGCCGCCGACATGAGCGCCCTCGCCGGAGCGGTGATCCTCGCGCTGCCGATCATCTTCACCGCGGTCAAGGACCTCGTCAAAGGCAAAGTATACATGAACGAACTGGTCGCGCTGGCGATCCTCGCGGCGCTGGCGAGCGCCGACTTCAAGACCGCCGGGATCATCGCCTTCTTCCTGCTGCTGACGATCATCATCGAAACCCGCACCGCAAGCGGCGCCCAGCGTTCGATCGAAGAGCTCATCAAGCTCACGCCCAACGTCGCCCACAAGATCACCGCCGAAGGCGAAGTCGATGTACAGGTGACCGAGCTGGCGGTCGGCGACCGCATCCGGGTGCGTCCGGGCGAAAACTTCCCCGTCGACGCCCGCATCACCAACGGCGAAAGCACCGTCAATCAGGCTTCGATCACCGGCGAATCGCTCCCGGTCGAAAAGGCGGTCGGCAGCGACGTCTTCGCCGGAACCCAGAACCTCACCGGCATGGTCGAACTCGAAGTGACCAAGGTCGGTGAAGACACCACTCTCGGTAAAGTCAAGGAGATGATCCTTCAGGCGGAGTCGAGCCGTACTCCGGTGGTCCGCATCATCGACCGCTACGCCGGTTACTACACCCCGACGGTGCTGATGATCGCCTGGGTCACATGGTGGTTCACCGAGGACCTCCGCAGCGTGATCGCCTTCCTGGTGATCGCCTGCCCCTGCGCGGTCGTGCTGGCGACGCCGACCGCGGTCGTCGCGGCGGTCGCGGCGGCGGCGCGGCTCGGCATCTTCATCAAGAACGTCAGCCACCTCGAACTCGCCTCCCGAATCAGCGCCTTCGTCTTCGACAAGACCGGAACCCTCACCGACGGGCTTCTCTCGGTGGTCAAGATCCAGCCCTTCGGCACCGTAACTCCGGCGGAACTTCTGCTGGTGGCGGGTTCGGCGGAGCAATACAGCAACCACCCGACCGCGGTGGCGATCCAGAAGCTCGCGCAGGAGGCGAAGCTGAAGCTTTCCTCCGCGTCGGAATTCACCGAAACCCACGGCAAGGGCGTCGCCGCCGACATCGACGGACACCGCTGTCTGATCGGCCGCGCCGACTGGATGAAGGAACTCGGAATCGCCCTGCCCGAACATGACGTCAGCGAATCCGAGGGCATGAGCGTCGTCTATGTGTCGCGCGACGGCGCGGTGCTCGGCTGGATCGGCTTCCGCGACCGCATCCGGCGCGAAGCTCCGGCGATGATCGCCGATCTGCGCCGCCTCGGAGTGCGCTTCTTCGCGATGGTCACCGGCGACCGCGAATCGGTCGCCGAGAAGGTCGCCGCCGAACTGCACATCGACGAGTTCCGCAGCGGATGCCTCCCCGAAGGCAAGGTCGAATACGTCGAAAAGGTCAAGGCGTCCAGCACCGTCGCCGTGGTCGGCGACGGCGTCAACGACGCCCCCGCCCTCGCCGCAGGCGATCTCGGCATCGCCATGGGCGCGATCGGCAGCGACGTCGCGATCAACAGCGCCAGCGTCGCCCTGATGACCAACGATCTGCGCCGCATCGCCATGCTCGTCTACCTCTCGCGCAAATCGCAGGTCGTCATCAACCAGAATCTGGTCTTCGGCATGCTTTTCGTCTTCGGCGGCATGATCCTCTCGGTCGTCGGAGTGATGACGCCGATCTGGGCGGCGGTGCTCCATGCCGCCAGCACCCTCATCATCATCTTCAACAGCGCGCGGCTGGTACGCACCGGAGAGGAGCTGACTCTCGAAGAAGGCGCCGCCGAGGAGAACAAGGAGTAACATCATGGCCGAAGCAGCAGCGCAGGAGCCGGTGATCCGCGCAACAGGACTCACCAAGGAGTTCCGCGATTTCTGGGGCCGTCCCAAAGCGAGGGCGGTCAACGACATCGACTTCGAGATCCGTCCCGGCGAAGTGGTCGGTCTGCTCGGGCCGAACGGCTCCGGCAAATCCACCACCGTCAAGATGCTGCTGGGGCTGCTCTACCCCACCGGCGGACGCCTCACCGTCTACGGCAAATCGCCGCGGGTGGTGGAGACCAAGCGCGAGATCGGGTATCTGCCGGAAGAGTCCTACCTCTACCGCTACCTCACCGCCGAAGAGACGCTCGATTTCTTCGGTTCGCTCTTCAACCTCTCGGCGGCGGACCGCAAACGCCGGATCGACCAGCTTCTCGAAATGGTAGGGCTGGAACATGCGCGCCACCGCCGGGTCGGAGAGTTCTCCAAAGGCATGGCGCGCCGGATCGGTCTGGCGCAGGCGATGATCAACGATCCCTCGCTGCTGATCCTCGACGAACCGACCAGCGGTTTGGATCCGCTCGGCTGCCGCGAGGTCAAAGATCTGATCCTCGCCCTCAAGAAACGCGGCAAGACCGTGGTCATCACCAGCCACCTCCTGAGCGACATCGAGGATGTCTGCGACCGCGTCATCATCCTCTACGGCGGCAAGATCCGCGCCGAAGGAACGCTGTCGGAACTGCTCACCGTCTCGGACGCCAACCGCATCACGACCCCTGCGCTGCCGCCCGAAGCGATGACGAAGCTGCTGGAGCTGCTGCGCGAATCGCTGCACGGCGACTCCTTCGAGATCGACCATCCGCGCCGGACGCTGGAGGAGTTCTTCCTCGACGTCGTCGCCAAAGCGCGTTCCGAGAGCGTCGAGACCGCGGGCGTCGCGGGGGGAGGCCGCATCGCCTCCTACCTCACCGGCGACGACGAAACCAACGCCGTGCTCGCGTCGCTGATCGCCGAACCCGCCGCCGACGAAGCGCCCCGGCGGGAGTCCGCCGAAGCGGAGACGGGGCGCCGTGACGCCGACGACGCGGCGGACGTTTCGCAGCGGATCGCCGAACTCACCGGGGACAAACCCTCCGAAGCAGCCCCCCTCCCCGCCGAACCGATCGCGGATCAGTCCGAGGAGCTGGAGCAGGCGAACGACCGTCTCAGCGCCCTCCTCGGTCAGCCGGAGAAACGCTCATGAAGGCTTTCGCCGCCATCATCGGACTGACCTGCCGTCATTCCCTCAGGTCGCACATCTTCCAGCTGCTGCTGTTGCTGCTGCTGGGATGCGTCGCCTTCGTGCCGACGACGGTCGGGGCGGGAAACGCGGGGGAATTCATCCGCGTCTCGCTGCTCTACAGCCTCTCCGGAGTGACCGGGATCCTGATGCTTTCGGCGCTGTGGGTAAGCTGCTACACCATGTCGCACGACATCGACAACTACCAGCTTCACATGGTGGTCAGCAAACCGGTTTCGCGGGTGACGCTCTGGCTCGCCAAATTCACCGGCGTGACGCTGGTCCATCTGGTGCTGCTGGCGCTGGCGGCGGCGGCGATCTACGCGATCGTCATCTACCGTTTCGAGAGCTTCCAGCCCGAGGATTTCCCCGCGGGCGACCGGGCGACGATCGAAGCCGAACGCGCCAAGATCCGCAACGAAGTCATGGTCGGTAGGGAAGTCTTTCTGCCCGAACGCCCCAACTATGCTCACCTCGCCCGCGAAAAGGTCAAGGAGACCCTCCGCCGCGCGGAGGAGCGCCGCCTGAAGATCGACCAGAGCCTCAGTGCGCAGGAAGCCCTCTACAAGGAGGCGCTGCAGGAGGTCGCCGCCGAGGATTCCCGCGTCAACGCGGGCAGTCAGCGGGTCTGGGTCTATCGCGGACTGCCGTCGAAACTCGACCGCCCGATCTCGCTGCGCTACCGTCCCTACGTCGGCAAGGTGGACAGCAAGGACCAGCGCCAGACCCGGCTGCAGTGGTTCGCGGGAGTGCCGATCAAGCCGCGCGAAAGCGGAGAAAACAACAGCGTCTTCCGCAATCGGCAGTCGCGTTACGATCTGGCGTTCTCGCCGCTCTCCGCCGCGCCGGAACAGCAGTTGGCGGGGGTTTTTCACGAAAAGATCCTTCGTCCGGAATGGGGTTTCATCACCCCCGACCGCAAGGTCTACCTCGCGGTCGTGAACTTCGACCCGGAGCGGAGTTTGCACTACTATCAGCCGCTGGACGGCCCGAAACTGCTGATCCCCGTCTGCGGATTCTTCGCCAACTACTGCCGCGCGATCATCGTCGCCGCGCTTGCCGTCATCATCATGAGCGCCATCAGCTGCGCCTTCGGCGGATTTCTCACGATGCCGACGGCGATCTTCGTCGTCGCCTCGTATCTGATGTTCGGCAGCTTCTCGCTCTTTCTGACCGACGAGGAGTTCTTCGTCGAAAGCACGATGGATAAATTCGGTCAGTTTGTCGCCCGCTGTCTCCTCTCGGTCGTCGTGCCGCTGCAGGAGTTCGAATTTTCCTCCATGGTCGCGGGCGGAGAACTCATCAGCTTCAGCTCCATCTGGCATCTCGTCTGGTTCTACGGCTTCTGCCGCGTGGCGCCGCTGATGCTGCTGGGCATCTGGTTCTACCGCCGGCGTGAACTCGGTCTGGTGTTGCGCAGCAAATGAACAGATTTCGCACTATCGTCATGTACTTCTGGCTCGCGGCGGTATCGCTGGTACTGCTCGGCGGGATCCGGTTTGCGGAAAGCCGCCTCGACGGCATGGTCGCCGAGAAGAAACTCCGTTTCACCGGACAGATCAAAAACGCTCCGCCGATGGTGATCTTCACCACCGTCGGGCTGGGCAGTTTCCGCGGTCTGGTCGCCGATCTCCTGTGGCTGCGCGCCGGAACCCTGAAGAACAAGGGCAGCTACTTCGAGCAGGCGCAGCTCGCCCGCTGGATCACCGACCTTCAACCGACCTTCTCGGGCGCGACCGCCTATCTCGCATGGAATATGGCGTACAACATCTCGGTCACCTGCTCCACCCCGGCGGAACGCTGGCGCTGGGTCAGCGAAGGGATCCGGCTGATCCGCGATCAGGCGCTGATCTACAATCCTGAAGACTGGGTCCTCTACAAGGAACTCGCCTGGATCTACCAGCACAAACTCGGCAACGTGCTCGACGACGGCAACCTCTATTACAAGATCCAGCTGGCGCGGGAGATGACCGATGTGGTCGGTCCCGCCCCCGACTGGAAGGCGCTCGCCGCCGCTCCGGTCGGCGAAAAGGAATTCATGGCGGCGTATCCCCCGGAATCCCCGGTCTGGGCGGCGGCGAAAGCGGCGGGATACCCCGACTACGAAGCGCTTTATTCGGCATTCGCCAAGAGTTCGCCCGCGCAGCTTCCGGAGAACTTCCTCGCCGGACTCCGCCGCGACGGCAAACTGCAAAAGGAGCTGATCGATTACTTCAGGGCGGAACTGCTGCGCCGACGTCTCAAACTCAATCCGAAGGTCATCGAAGAGATCAACCGGAAGTACGGGACTCTCGACTGGAGAGTTCCGGAATCGCTGGCGATCTACTGGGCGACCCTCGGCAAGGAACATGTGCCGACGCGCGTCGACAATACCGCGATGCTCGACCGCGAGATCACCCAGTCGCTCTACGAATCCTTCAAGGCGGGGCGCATCCTGACGATCGACGACAAGAATTTCGAGAGCCTCATCACCGTGCCGAACCTCGCCCTCGTCGATTCGGTCTATCAGGCATACCTCGACGCGCAGATCAGGCACGACGGCGCGGCGAACAAGCGGTCGAGCTTCTACTCCGCGCGTCTGAACTTCATCAGGGAGGCGATCGCGATCCTCTTCAATTACGGAAACTTCTCGAAGGCGG
>Ga0310690_10007360_pt1 | contig 14197 bp, 34 predicted proteins | sample AusTroGonzalo_MG_2_FD_207661 | JGI IMG/M metagenome (GOLD analysis project Ga0310690, IMG submission 207661) | Bovine rumen microbial communities from tropical cattle in Woodstock, Queensland, Australia - Gonzalo_04 (v2) (version 2) | ecosystem: Host-associated > Mammals > Digestive system >...
ACCCCACCTTTATAACCAATATCACCTGGCCATAATCTTCCTTTTTCATCCGGCATAATTATTTTTCCTCCTTAAATAAGATATTGTAAACTTGAGCTAAAGTCTGTTGTACGATATTTAATTCGTATCTTGTAACAATATTAGTCTCAGTCTTAAGTTGGTTAACAACGTTTGTATAAAATGCTGTTAATTTTTCTTCTGAGCTTTTAACTTCTTTTTTTGAAGTTTCGCTTTTTTCTTCTGCCATAATAATTCTCCTTTAATAGATCTTTTAAACCTAACAGAGAGGGAAACTCAGATCTTAGATTGTCGATATGGTGCGTATATTCAGTGAGGAGAAACAATCTAGTTTTTTATATCTACGCCAGTCGGAGGACCGTCATGTAGATGTATTCATTTTTCTATAAATATATTATATCATATTTAATAATAATGATTTATATAGACTTTTATTTAAGCCTTTTATTTACTCTAAATATATAACAAGATCCAAGTTGGAAGTGTCTTCCGGTAAACTTAAATCCTTTTATTCCCTCTTTTTGAATAAGGGGTAATAATGTATAGGTCACGAACTTATCGTGGATTTGAACAGTTCCATTTTCTTGGATTGAATAATTATCTAAATCATAACAATTAGAAGAGTTATCGTATCTCATACCGATAGCGTTTTCTTTCTCATTATATAATAATTTAAATCTGGTTAGCTTATTCTTTTGCATATCGAGGATTAGATGCTTTGAAAAGATGATGTTGATTTCTAATTTACCTTTCCATCCTTTTGCAATTCTTGTAGTAAGGGATAATTCCCCTTCTTTTTCTAATGCTTTTTTACTAGCTTTAGTGTTTTGGAATTCTTCAAATCCAGCTAACATATTTGCAACCATTTTTGCTTACCCCTCCTTTATCATTCTTTCTGCCGTAGCGAATGCCTTAGCAACTCTATGATTTTCATTTGATTTTTCTATTTGAATAAATTCGTCGGGAGTGACAAAGAGGAGATTGTGTTCTTCAGCAATTTTCATTGCTGCATATGTCACTTTCTCTGGTGTAGACATTGGACAATGTTTGATGAAACATCCTAAGTTCATACCTTTATCAAACATCTCTTGACGTTTAACTTTGGTATAGATCCCTGCATCTAGAAGGGCGATATAAACTGTGTCGTGTTTGTTATACCATTCCCTGTATTCTTCATAAGGGAGGGTCCCCCCAGATGTAGAGAATAAGTCGAAAAAGATTTTATTTGCTCTCATGTTGTGATTCTCCTTTACAGAAAGACAATCCGTTAAAGTCTTTATAGTTTCTCATATTTACCATTTATTTCTTTCTACATGCCAACCCTCTTCTTTGAATAAAAGATCCTCTTGAAAGAAATAATCAAGGGCCTCTCCTGCTTCTTCCCAGCTATCAAATTTCATAATTTCTTGATAACCAGTGATAGGATCTACTTCTTCCAATTCTTCATTCTCTTTATTGACGAGAACATAATAAGATTGACCTGGCATCATAATACTCTCTCCAGCCATATTTGATATTCGTCTTCCATATCTTCATCGATAGGAGCAAATCCTAAATGAAGGACTCTGGGGATAAATAAGGTTACATCGTCTTCAGAACAATTTCTTAAAATCTCAGGATCGCTTGTTGCTTCAAATCCAAACTTTTCCCAATTCTTTATCATAGTGTTGCAGGTTTCATAATCATAGAATCCACCAAATCCAAATTCGGATTGGCGGAGAACGTTTCCTGATAACCAAACTTCTAATCCATTTTGGTCGACGCCTTCCACATCAATATACCAAAGATTATTTTCTTTACCGAATTTTTCAATCAATTGCTTCTTAGTCATAATTATTCATCCCTCTTATAATTTAAACCTTGTCTATTAAGTTCACTTCTTAAAGCAGTGAGCCATTTATTATAAGGACAATTTGGATCGAAAATATTAGAATTATCTAAATCTGGTCTAATGTCTTCCCATCCGATCCAATTGGGAAGCTCTTCGAGAATATCTGTATCTAAAGGTAATTCTGGATAGCTTCTATTATAGCAATATTCATAAGCATATTTAACAACTTCATCAAACTCTAACATACAAATTCCTCGTCTCCCTCTTCATCTAATGTAATTTCTGAATCAATTGCTTCATTCATTTCGTATTCTGCGTATAGATCAGAATCTGAATATTCCCATACAGAATAACCTCTACGCTTCATATCTAACATGTGAAGTTTAAGATCTTCAATGGTATCATAATAATAACGTTGAAATCTTAATGTTGCTGAGTAAGGTTTTGTTAGTTCTTTGCGATGATTATATTCAGCGATTAAATCTTTTAATACGTTAACTAAATCGTCACATAATTTATCAAAATCTTGAACGACTTTAACTTGCCAAATTAATTCGTCATGATAAGCTTTAAGTGAACCGTATGTGGCTTGTACATCTCTTTTCCATTCTTCATAATCTGTACGATAATAATGAATTGGAGAATTTCCGTCTTTTTCAAAAACGTGTCCATTGTGATCTGCCGAGTAAAGAACTAAATAACCGCCAGATCTTCCATTAAATCCAACAGAGCAATGTGGATGTTCTTCTTCCCAATCTCTAATAGTTTGATTAATTGAGAAATATTGATCTTCTTCTAAAGCTTCCATAGCCTTTTCATAATCTACAGGGAGATTATAAACTTTGACATTGTTAGCAATGCTTTTTAATCCATTCCAACTATTCATAGTGTCGTATTCAAAATGAGTAGTTAAAAACTCAAAACATGCTTTGTCTGAGTTTAGATTAACTTTTTTATAAAACATATCTTCTCCTCCTTATATATTTTACATAATTATTATATTATATTTTATAAATAAAATATATATAGACTTTTAATTACCAATACTCTTCTTCGTCGTCATCGACGGGGTTATCTAAATTAATATAACCACCATCTAATCCCGAGATCCCCAAGAAGATTTGGGGGTGGCCCAGGAAATAAGTGTTTGACACCATATTGACTTCTTTATTATCATCATAGATTTCTAAAGTGTCAATTGCTTCTTGCAAATATTGTCTTAATTTTGCTACTGTCATAAATTAGTCCTCCAATTTAATTCTATAAGTGTTAGCATAAGTTTCATAAATTAAATAAGTGCATCCGTCTTTTGGATCTACATACTTATAGGCACAACTATAATAATCAGATCCTGCCCCAGTGATTCTCATACCATAACCATTTCTGAGAGACATTTCTTTTTTAATTGCGTAAAAAGTCTCTACTTTTGTTGAAGAAGGTTTACCATAAGCTTTGAAAATGTCACTATATTTTGCATTATCATAAGCACGAACCATTCTTTTAGCTTTTTGTGTGTTCGGATTTAAATCTGTCATTTCACCATACCACCTTTCCATTTTTATAACCAAACATATCTTGTTGATCTATTTTAATCGATTTAATAATTATCTCTGTGTCGGGTTCACTACTACTCCATTCTTTTGCAGTTTTAATTGCATTTTCAAAACTACTACATTCTATATCTTCAGTGTCATCCTTATTAGAATGGATTTTGTAATAAACAATTGAATTATTTAATAAGGGGTTATTCATTTTCAATTCCTTTTTGAGGGGGGACCTCATCAGTATTATTTACAATATATATATTTTTGCATCGGATATAATAAATATAATCATTTTTATTTCTCCATTTTCTATCATGCCAATGATCCTCAGTAATAATTTTCTTTTCGGTGATCTTGATAATTTTTTCAAAATCGTAATAATAATATTCTTTAGAAGAGACCTCATTACCATTTTCATCTAATTTATAGTTATAATGATACCCCATTTTTGCAATATATTTACCGGGGGCGAGTTGAGAAATAATCGCTTGTCTTTCTTTTTCTTCTTTTGCAGCTCGAATAGCTCTTTCAATATCGTCGATTTCTCGATTGACCTCACGAAGTTTCTTTCTATCATCAAAATTGATATATGGTGCTAAGCTTTCAATAATCATTTCTTGATTTTTGAAAATTGCTGTCATAAGAAGTAATCTTGACCATTGTCCTTTATCTTCAAGACCCCAAGTCCCACAAGATCCATGATTTATTTGGATGTTTTTATTGGTTATATATAAAGAAAAAGAAGATCCGAAATCATATTCTCTATTAGTATCGTTAGGATCTTGATTAACAAAATAGATCTCTTTTCTAATCTTCCAGAAAACTTTATCATCTAACCAATCGTGATTTTCTATATCGACGGTTTCTTCTGATTTCAAAGGTAATAATTTCGCTGGACCTTCATTTAGGTTATTTAATATTTCATATAATTTTTCGGTAACACCTCTTTCGACGGCATACCATTTCTCATACAATTCCTTTTGTTGAGCTCTTAATTCATCAATTCTTTCTAATTCACTCATAACAACTCCTCCTTATTTTGAGATTTCATATTTACTTTCATATTTAATGTCAGTATATTCATTTATATATTCGATTACATCGCTTGTAGAAAATACATATATGTATTTATATGTAGATTTGGGTTTGGTAATATGTGGATTTCCACAATTATAAATATCTAATTCTACAATTTTGACGGTTCCTATTTTGACAATATGATTGGTAGAAAGGAGGGTTTCAAAGCCGTAAATATTATTTATTTTAATAAAAGGCTCGGATAGATCTTTAATATCGATTTTCTTTTTTGTATAAATGGTTTGGTTACATCCTCCCATACCCCCACCCCAACTAATTACAATAGATGTAGCAACATATTCATTTTTATTTTTAATTAATGCTGGAGTAAATGGGACTCCTAATTTAATCTTTTCAAACATTTAATTCTCCTCCGATTTATTTTTAACACATATATTATATCTTATTTTTAATTAAAAATATATATAGACTTTTATACTAATTTGACTTTGAAGGGGTCCCCCGCAAAATCTAATTGAATGTTGTTGAATTTCATTCTTAATGTAAACTCTGGCCAACCGTTGCAGTCTGCTCCATCAAATCTCATAATGGTTCCTGCGGGAATATAAACCCAATCTTCTTTTTCATTACCTGGATTATGATCAATAATGAATCCTTCTCTTTCTAATGAATAATCATCTTGGCCATCATCAAAAGGGAAATCGTCGACAGAGCAATATGGAATATTCTCTACAGCTTCAACATAATCGAATTTATTGAGATCCCATTCTTTAGGATTATCTTGTGGATCCAATATAATTTGATAATTAATATGTGAAGCGAGAGACTCTCCTACTGCTTCTCTTGACCATCCAGTAATAAACATTAATAATTCTACAATATAACCTAATTTGCTATTGCAGTCTTCCATGTCTACCTCATCATCGTTTAATTCAAAGCGATGTTTGTTAATCCAAAGTTGACGGTAGTCTTGAACCAACTTTGTTCTTATTTCTTCTAAATCAATCATTAATAGGAACCCTCCTTGTAATCACTCTATAAATAATAGGTTGGCCTGGGGTACTTGCCCTATATTCAGCAAGATCATGGCGTATGTTATTATATTCATTGCGATCATATATCTCTTCATCATCCCAGCCGTGACCTGCGTAGTTGGCTTGAATGACTTTTATTTCTTTAGTTTTTGGGGTTCTCATATAGCAAGTACCGCCTTTATTGCTTCAAATATTTTAGGATGATCGTATTTGAACTCCATGAACCATCCATCATCGGATTGTAAGAAGTCGAGAAGATTATCCCAATGGCGTTCAATATCTTCAAAGACATCAACCCCTTCATATTTAAGGTTCTTAATAGCAGATTGATCAAAATCAATATCCACTGTTCCTTCATCGCCGAAAGTATAATAGGTAGTTCCCATTTGAGAATAGAGTCCAATTGTAGATCCATTTAATTCGGGGTCCTCCCCTCCAAAAGGTCCAACACTTCCTTCGAAAGCTTTAGCGATAAGTAGTGCTAAGATTTCTCCTTTGCTTATCATGTAAATAGTCCTCCTCTTATTTTGTAAGATAATTATATAATAATTAAAGATAAAAGTTAATATAGACTTTTACCCCATCCAACAGAACCACCAATTAAGTAGATTTTTTGGTGTATCATATTTTGGAAAGATTGCCCAAAAAATTCCAGAATGATATTCTGGGTAATCTTCTCTCATTTCTTCTTCGAGATATTCCAACCATCCCTTAAAGAAGTCACATACTTCTTGAGGGTCCACCCCATATCTATTTTCATAATGATGTAGATAAACAGAATTAATGATAATATCGTTACGGAGTTTCCAAAGTTGTCTTGGTCCTAAATCACCGATAGTTTTTTCTTTCATCCTACATCTACCTCGATTTCTCTAATTTCTCCACAATAGGCTGTACAATATTCATCGTCGATTTGTAATAAAAAATAGTCATATTGTTTTGCTACATCTATGAGATTATATCCCTCAATCATTTTTACAATATCTTTATATGCTTCTTCAAAGAAAACTTTAGCGTCGTCTTTAGAAAGAAAGATCTTTTGTCTATCTATTTCGAGACTTACTTCTCCGGAACTAATGGTAGTTACTACGTATAATTTCATTCGTCGTCCTCCTCTGTATAGGTGTCCCAAATAATATCTTCTACAATTAATAAATCGTTTTCAAAATAATAAATATAATCATATATAAGAAACCCATAAGTATTGCTGAGATATTCGTTGATTTCTTCTTCTAATTCAAAATCGTCTTCCCCGTAAAACTTATCTTTTGATACTTCTACTCTAGAGGGGAGGCCATAATATTCTGCTGATTTTTTCATTATTCCTCATCCTCATTTTTTTCTTCTATGTAATTTTCATCATAGCCTTCTTCAACAAGAGATTGAATGTACTCATTAATGATTGTTTTCAATTCTTCTTTTGTCTCGAAGGGGTATTCAGAACCACTAGAACATTCATCTGCGATAAAAACGAATTTCTTTCCCCCGACGGTATATACTTCTATTGTAAGTTCAAAATACATTATTCTTCATCCTCCCCAATTCCAAAAAAGCGATATTCGAGTTCGTTAACAATCAATTCCCCAAGTGCTTTTTCATCTTCATCTCCACAACATTTATCTATACAAACTCCTAAGACAGCAAGTAGCACTTCTTTAAGTTCTTCTTTGCTCATCTCCCAATAGTGGTTAGCGATAAAGTCATAAAGGTTGCATCCATTCTCTTTAGTAATTTTTACTAATTCTTTTTTGAGATTTTCCATATCTTCGATCCCCCTTTTTAGAAAGTATTTAATTTTATTTCTTCAATATGCGGTAATCCTAATTGATCGTCCCAGAAATGAGCAATATCTATCACCTCGACGGGGACTCCCCTCCTAGAAAATAATCCAGCTTCATGTGCTTCTTTTTCAGAATAATGGCGAATAAAACTTTCTTCTAACTCTTTATAAGATTCCTCATCTCGAAAATCTTCTAAACAAGATATATAGGTTTCTCCGTCAGGCCAAATATAAAGCCATCCTGAATAATACGCTTCTTCGTCGTTCATGTATTGCATAACGAGACCAAGCTTCCATGCTCTTTCACCGAAGGTGAGTCTATTCCACTGTTCTTTTGTCATAAAATGTCTCCTTTTATTTTATAGGTATATTATATCATTTTATGATATAAAAATATATATAGACAATTAAAAAGGAAGGGGTTAATCTTCCTCTTCTTCGGATAAATCCTCAAACGGATGATAGCCTTCCCTTCTAGCGTTGTTGTCGATGATGTCATACATCCATCTGGCGCCCCAGTTAATTGCTAAGCCCTTAAAAGGGTAGATTGCAAAAATATTGAGGTCCTCTGGGTAAGCGTTGGATCCATGTAAACCACAAAGGGTATTCATTGTATTCCCTGAGATCAAATAACCTTTGGCCCCCTCTCCCCCACATTTTTCTAAAGCGAGGTCAAAATCCTCTTCTCTGAGTCCTTCCCAAGTCATTGCCCAATTGTCGTAAAGAAACTTCAATTCTTCTTCGTTAGTTACAACCTTAATATCAGCCATATCATTTCTCCTCCTATTATATATGGTTATTATATCACTATATATACTATAAGTATATATAGACTTTTAGATGATCTCCTTGAGGATCTTATAGCGAACGTTAGAGTCTATTTTATAAAGACCTACGACTGCGTTTAATAAATATTCGGTGAAGGCTGGATCGATCAAATAGATGGTCCCCCTGGCTTCTGCTTCTTCTTGTTTCTTTTGTTCTCTGAAGACGGCTTCTTCGATATCTGCTGGGGTTAGGTTTCCGATAACTTGTTCCCCAAGATAAAGGTAATGATTGCTAATCATTTTTAATGTGCGGTAGTCGATATTGTAATCTTTGCAATATTGATTGAAGACCGCTTTTTCTTGTTTAGTCATACTATCTCCTCCTAATATAACTATATTATATGGTGGTTCTCTTATAAGATATATATAGACCTTTGCCTCTAGCGGCACCTGTAGTCTTCTATCCGGAATAGACATCAGAGTTGTTTGAGGTATCTTCCTGCCGCCTCTATATATACCTTATAAGAAAACTCTAGAAGGAGGGGTCCTCCCCCTAGAATTATCTTGTGGCTCTAATTATTTCTTAGACTTTTTGGATGATTTTTTTGCTTTTGGGGCAACTGGAGTTGCTGGGGCTTCGACTGGAGCATCTGCAGATTTGCGGACTAAACCGGTTTCGACTAAATTGCCATTGGCGTCAAGTCTAAATCCTGTGCGAACTCTGTCGTGGAAAGTTGCTTGAGTGCAACCTTTGTTGCTGAATAACTCTTTAACTTCTTCCTCGGACTTAATGTGATTGAGGACGACGAATGTGGTTGAACCATCCTCTAAAGCTAATTTGTAAGCATATCTAATTCTCATCTTTTTCTCCTCCTTTGATATTTTAGATGCTTTTATTATAAACCCTTTTGAGTTAAAAGTATATATAGACCTTTAAGAATTGGGGTTATAAATTAATTTAGGTTGATCTATTTTTACGTGAATATTATATCGTATTTTTTGATATAAGTATATATAGACCTTTAGTAAAGGGGTTGAATAATTTTTAATCCCTTTATTTATTTTTGCAAGAGTATTATATCGCGGAAAATAGTATAAATATATATAGACCTTTATAATAAGTCTATATATATTTTTATTAAATTATGCGGTATAATAAAATGGGGTAATATTATATATACATATATGTATGCGGAATCTTATTTTATTAAATATCACATGCGTATTGCGTCTATATATATTTTTATCATTTTTGGTGGTATAATATTGGTATAATAAAAGGAGATAAAAGATGACGGATAAAGAAATCTTAGAAAAGGCATACTGGAACAAAAATACCACTTATTTAGAACAACTCACTTATATAGGTGAAGATAATTATCAAATAAATGTTGTTCGTTCGGCAGAAGGACAATCTAGAAAAGATTGTGAAAGAATCTTAGTAGAAAGAGTAAGATTCAGATATGAGGATTAAATTATCCTCTTTTTTATGGCCTTTAACGTTCACATTAAAGTCATAGAATATAAATAACCTTTCAAAATACGCAATTTAAGGGGCTTTTTAAGGATAAATATATAAACCAGGGGTATTATAATTTGACGGATTTAAAACCCTGTTATATGGGATTTTATCTTTAAAAGTCGCCCCAAGGGCGACGGAATTTTCCTAGGAATTTTTTCAAGGGGGTGTAATTTTTACTTCAAAAAGTCTATATTACATTTTAAAATTTATTATAATATAATACTTCCATCAAATTTCAAAAGGAGCAATATAATGAAATTCACAATAGTTAAATTAGCACCAAGAGGTGCACGTTTACATTTACAAAATGAAGAGTGCTGCATTATCATAGATAAAGCATCACCCACCTTTGTTTTTACAACTAAACCAGGTATCTTCGAACATGATGGTGTAGATTCTGTCTACATTCCTAAAGAACGTATTATCGTTCCTCTTACAGATATCACTCGTATCGAAATTCCTTCTACTCGTTTTACACCCGATATTAAAACCTTCATCGAAATTGCCTGGTAACTTTTCCCGCGAGCGGTACCCAAAAATTTCCCGGGGGAAAATTCGATATTTAAAAGTCTATATAAACTTTTATATTATTTAATGATATAATATAATCACAATAAAAGGAGCAAAAATAAATGAGAGAAAGCAGATTAAAGGGAACTGAGTTTTACGAATACACAAATGTAAATCCGCGTAATCGTATATGTGGTGATTGTGTAATAAGAGCAATCGCTCTTGTGACAGGACAATCCTGGGAACAAACAATTAGAGAGATGACCGAGATTGGGATTAAAAAAGGATTAGTCGTTAATGATAACGATCTTTATCCTTATTATTTAGAGTTAAAGGGGTTCAAAGAAATGAATGAACCCAGAGATGTTTGTAATAGAAAACTTACAGTCAAAGAATGGTTGATCCAAAGAGAAGGGTTTAAGATGAAACCAATTTTTGCAAAAGTTGGATCGCATCATGTCACGGCTATAGTCGACGGTAAGGTGAGAGACATTTGGAATAGTTCGACACAGACTATGCACCGCTATTGGGTCAAAATTTGAGAAAAGAGTATGAGAGTATACGCTATTAAAATAAACGATACAAATTCTAATAAAGAGCATATGACAAAATGGTGTGTGACACCTGATGAAGCGTGGAAAGCTTTTAATGATTATATTAAAACATATAAAAAATATCAATCAAGCTTTTCTGCATCATTGATCGATAAAGAGAGGGAGTAAGATATGAGATATTTAAAAAATGTCGTCCAAAAAAAGACGGTACAACTCAGTTATGATACTTGTGAGGTTGGGGTGATCGAGTTAAGATGTCCTAAATGTAGATCAATCACAAAAGGAGACTATTCGAGAGATTACGACGATCAAAAGAAAAATATATTTCCAAAATACTGTTGTTATTGTGGATGCAGACTTATAGAGAAAAAAGGATGAGATAAATATGAAAATTTGGGCAATTAAAATTAGGTATTTAGAATCAAAATATGATGGCGATGGGAAATGGCATCAACATACCACAGGTTGGCACCAAAATATTAATGAAGCGTGGGAAGAGGCAGAAGAGTACCAAAATCAATTCAATTATAATTGGGACGAGTGTGGATCAGGATTGATTCATAAAGAGGTGGAAGGATGAAATTTGGTGAATTAAGAAATTTAATATATCAAGATTGTTTAGTAGTTTATAAAGATAGAAATGATTATGTTTTAACACATCAACCTACTAAATATGATGATTATGAAGTAATTGGAATAAGATCTAAATCTTATTTGGTGGTGAGTGTAGATGATAAAAGATGAAGTGATTGAAACATTAGAAAAATTATTTGGTGATACAACTTCTATTCAACTGGGAGAAAGTTTACAAGCAATTATAGGATCGATGGTGATTCTTAAAGATAATTATGAAGGGTTTCAAATTTTAAAAAAAGAAAATCCAGAACTTTATTTTGGTCTACTTAATTCTATTACCGATACCCTAGTTTATAATTTATTATTCTTAGCGGGGTATGATGAGGAAGAAATTGAAGAAATAAGCTATAAATTACACGCAGGCGGCATTTATAATTTTAAAGATAATAAAAAACACGAAGCATAATAAAATATAAAATAATTCGATATTGAAAAAAGTCACAAGGAAACTTGTGACTTTTTTTGTGATTTGATTATTTACATTGATATTTAATTTAGATTATAATGGAATTAGGTTAAAATAATATGTCAAAAAAAGTAATAAGTACAAAAACTTCCAAAGATAATTTAAATCCAGCAGTTGAGGCTGCTATCAAAGAAGCTTTAGGAAATGGTTCTCGAAGAATGGGAAATGTTGTTGATACTGCAATAAATAATTCTGAAAATATTGCAAAATTAGCAAATTCTTCAGACGTCGTAAGTAAAGAAAATAAAAAGATTTTAAAAGATCATTATGGTAATAGTTTAGCTTCTGTCGGTAATCAAGATAGGGTTCAATCATTTACAAATTATGGTTTTAGTGCAGACACATTAAACTGGCCATTATGGTTAGCATTATATAATGATTCTTGGGTGTTCAGAAGAGCAATTGATAAACCTGCTCAAGATATGGTTACAGCAGGATTTACTTTACATGGTGATAGGGATTATACTCCAGTTTATAAATTAGCAAATAGATATAAAAATGATCTTACAGATATCGCAACCTGGGGCGCACTATTTGGTGGTTCAGTTGGTGTCTTTTTATTCGAGGGTGTTAAAAAAGAAGATCTTGCTAAACCTTTGAAAAAAGAAATGATTAAAGGTAAAAGATTTAAACTTTACACTGTAGATAGATGGTATGGAGTAAGTCCGACAGTCGAAGATTTAGTTAATAATATGAAGGATATAGATTTTGGAAAACCAAGATATTATAATATTACAATGGCGGATGGCACTACACAAAAAGTTCATCATTCTTGGGTATTAAGATATGAACACAGAACAGCTCCAAAATTGATTAAAAATGGTCAATTACAAGGCTGGGGATATGCAGAAGGTTCACATATTATTAATGAGTTAGCCCGGGACGATCAACTTAAAACTTCAATCACTTCATTAGTTAATAAAGCATTAATTGAAGTTGTTAAGATGTCTGGTATGCGTGGCGTATTTATGGGAACAGATTTAGGAAATGAAACACAACTTCGCAAACGTCTCGAAATGGTTAACTGGGCAAGAACTTATAATTCAATTACTTTATTAGATAAAGATGATGAATATCAACAATATCAATTAACAGGTTTAACCGGATTAGCTGATTTAATGGAAAAGAATATGTGGTTGATTTCTTCTGCTTTAGAAATGCAAGGAATTTTATTTGGTGATCTCAAAGGTGGACTTAGTCAAGAATCCGATGCTTTTGCAAGATATGCTAAAACCATTCTTAGAAGAAGTGATTCCTTATTCCGTCCAGTTCTATATAAATTCTTAAAAATCTTATTTATTGTTTTAGATTATGATGAAGCACCAGATTTTGATTTTAATAGTTTAGATAAAGCCGAAGAAAATAAACGAAAAGTTGCTTCTTTAAGTGATTTATCTAATATGTTAAGTAAATTAACAGAAGATGGTATTATTAGTACATATCAATATGCTAAAACATTAAAGAATTTTATGAATGACGATGTAATTAACTTAGAATTCTCTGATGAATTATTAAATAAATTAAAATTAGAAGAAGAACAAGCTATATTAGATACAATTAAAGATATTGGTAAAAAACGTGATAGAGCACCAAATATGGATCTTCACGGAAATATAAATATGAATAATCCTTTTGGAGAAGTTTCACAAACAGAATCAATTCCTGTTAGAGAAGAAATTGATGAAGTCCAAGAATCTACTGAAGGATTGAACGGGGGAGAGAGAATTGAAAATGAAGAAGGCGGAGAAAGGATGTAGTGCTAATCGAGCAAAAATAGGAAAAGAAATCTATTATAAAGGTCGATATTATTTAGCCTTCTATGAAGATGTTGAAAATAATGACGAAAGATATTATATAGGTTTCAATAATGTTACTGAAATCTGTAAATATAAAAAATTAGAGGTCACAACAACCAATGTGAATATAATCTATCAGGCTTTATATAAAGCTTTGAAAGAAGGGAAAGAGAAACATTATACAACTTTAATTGATAATAAACTCTTATCGGTTCACTTGATTGATATGATAGATGAAATTAGAGAGAATGAAAGGAGAGAGAAAGAAATGAAAAAATTCATTCAAATCCATTCGGAGATCACAATCGAGGTTTATCCCGATTTATCCGCAACAGAAACAACCAATGTTGATGCTCATGTCCCAGACAGATTTGCAGCAAAACCTAATTGGGTTTATCCAATCTTAATTGAAAAAGGATTACATTATTATCCAACCGAAATTAAAAATTGGAAAGCTGTTAAAGCATTACAAAAGAAAAAATTAATTTCTGTTTCTGAAGAAGTTGACGATGTTCCTGAAAGAGAAAAGGAAAAATGTGAAAAACTCAGAAAGCAAATGGAAAAAATCTTAAGAAGAGATGTTTCGAAAAAAGAATCTTCTAAAACTACAAAAGTTGAAGAATAATTATTGAAAGGGGATTAAATTGTTATGGCAGCAACCAGTAAAATTCAAAATAATTTATTCGTTTGGGGAAATGTTA
>Ga0310690_10007361_pt1 | contig 14197 bp, 12 predicted proteins | sample AusTroGonzalo_MG_2_FD_207661 | JGI IMG/M metagenome (GOLD analysis project Ga0310690, IMG submission 207661) | Bovine rumen microbial communities from tropical cattle in Woodstock, Queensland, Australia - Gonzalo_04 (v2) (version 2) | ecosystem: Host-associated > Mammals > Digestive system >...
CTGCTTGCTCGCCAAAAATAAAATAGTTTGCGCGATATCTTGCGGTGCTATGAGTTTGCCCATGGGGATAAGCGGCAAAACGGCTTTTTCCAGTTCCGCATCAATCCATCCGGTTTGCGTCGGGCCGGGGGCCACACAATTTACGGTAATGCCGTACTTAGCCACTTCCAGCGCGATACTGCGCGTCAGTGCTTCTAGCGTGGCTTTACTTGCGCCGTAGGTAATTTGCCCCGCGAAAATTTGCGCCGCATCCGTAGAAATGTTGATAATCCGCCCGTAATCCCCGCGGTGTTTAATAAATTCCCGGCTCATCAAAATACTTCCGCGCACGTTGACCGCAAAGGTGTTATCAATAACGGGTTGCGTAATTTTTTCTATGGTGTCCAAGCCGGTTTCGTCATCCGTTGCCGCGTTATTGAGCAAAACGTCCACTTTGCCGAACTTTTCCAGCACGGCCGCATAGATTTCCTTTACCGCGTTCTCGTCCGAAATATCATGCTCTAAAATCAAATAATCGGCTTGGAGTGCTTGGAGTCGGCTTTCCACCGCGCCGGCGTTGCCCGCATTGGCGGCATAATACCGGTCCGCGCCGTTTTTATCCGTTTTATTTTTATCAAACGGGCGAAGCACTTTTTTATAAACCAACGCCACTTTGGCCCCTTCGCGCGCGAACGCAAACGCACTCGCGGCGCCGATTCCCTGCGGGTTATTCGCCCCCGTAATTAAAACTACTTTGTCTTTTAAGCCGTAATCAATCATAGGTTATCCGTCCCCAATAAAATGCTTACAAGTATTGTAGCACATATGGGCGGCGCGTGCGCTTTTGGGCGCAGTAGTCCCGTAAATATTTTATAATAGAAGTATGAAACATATACCCGACCCTAATAAAGCGTTCCCCAACGAGCAACTCCCCCACCTTTGCTATATCAAAAATGTAGTAAAGAACCCGAACATTATTATCGGTGACTATACCTACTATTACGGCGACGACGCCGACCAATTTGAGAAGCACGTTACGCACCATTATCCGTTTATCGGCGATAAACTGATTATCGGCAAATTCTGCGCGATTGCCAAAGGGGTGGAGTTTGTGATGAACGGCGCAAACCACCGCATGAACTGCGCGACGACTTATCCGTTCTATATCATGGGCGGCGATTGGGGCAACGCGCTCGCCCCCGTAACCCAAGAACTCCCCTTAAAAGGCGATACGATTGTGGGCAATGATGTGTGGATCGGGCAGAACGTGACGATATTGCCCGGCGTGCACATTGGCGATGGCGCGATTATCGGCCTGAGTAGCGTTGTTACCAAAGACGTCCCCCCTTATACTATCGTGGCCGGAAACCCCGCTAAAATCGTGCGCAAACGCTTTGATGATGAACTCACGGGCCTGCTACTCCAACTCAAATGGTGGGATAAAAGTGTAGAAGAAATAAACGCGCTGATTCCGCTGCTTTCTTGCAGTGATTTAGCCAAAGTAAAGCAAGAAATTAAAGCATTATTGCAATAAGCCTTGTGCGTATTTTGGCGCATTAAAACCCCCCGGTAAAATTTACCGGGGGTTTTATATAAGAAAGACCGGTTTATAATTGCAGGATCTTTTTTTGTTCCAAGTTCTCGTACCCTTCGGGGCAATGCGTGGAGCAATAAATCGTCGGGTTGTGCTGGACGAACGCGCGCACGCGGGCCAAAGTTTCCAATGCTTTTTCTTTATCTTCAAAGATGATAGAGAGCGCATTTTCTTTCAAAGCCGCATCACAATAAGTGACGTCCCCATGGAACATATAATACGTGCCGTTATCTTCCAAAATGCCCACCGAATTGCCTTTTGTGTGGCCCTCGGCCTGCACGAGTACCAAGTTATCCGTAATGCGCTGGCTATGCGGGAAGTTTTTGTAAGGGCCGTCCGTAAATTCCACGCGCACTATATTATCCCCGGTTAGTTTCATGGAGTCCGCTTCTTTGGCAGAGATGTAGATTTTGGCGTTGGGAAACATACGCAACTCGCCCGTATGGTCCGGATGTTTGTGCGTTACAAAGATTTTAGTGATATCTTCCGGCTTGTAACCTGCTTTAGAGAGTGCCTCTTTGAACGTGGCTACTTTATCCCCCATCCACAACGCGGCGTCTTCTTTCTTGGCAATATCTGCGGTTTCGTTAGGAAGTCCGGTATCGGATAAAATGACGTCTTTTCCGTCGTCAATTAAGAAATTTTGCAAACTGGAGCGATATTTAACCGCTTCACACTCCGCTTTGGGACGCGTGCCGCCAAAGGCAAAGGCTTGCGTCATAAAGCCGCCGTCGTAGTACTTGAGCGCAATAATTTTCATATTTTCTCCTATGAAATGGGATACGTTTATTGTAGCACTTTTGAATATATTTTACCCGCTAATTTCTTTTTTCATTTTAAGTATCATGTAGGACGAAATTACCGCCGTCAGCGCAAGGCCCAGCGGCCACGCAATAGTTGCCGGCAAGTGCAAGCACTCCGGTGCGATTAAAAAATAAGTTACACTGACCGCCGTCATAAACATAGCGGGGATAAGCACGATAAAATAATTGCGCTTTTTACTATGCAAGTAAAACGTAGCGGCCCATAATACAATCATGGCGAGCGTCTGGTTAGACCAACTGAAATAACGCCATATAACGTCGTAGGGTAACTGGCTGATAATCACGCCTGCGAGTAGCAGCGGCACGCTTAAATAAAAGCGTTTTAAGAAAGGCTTTTGGTCAATTTTGAACCAATCGGCCAGCACCAAGCGCGAGGCGCGAAAAGCCGTATCGCCCGACGTAATCGGGCAGACAATTACGCCGATCATCACAAACAAAAGCCCAAAAGAAATAGCGCCCCATTTTAGCGGCCCGATGGTTTTTAAGCAAATATCATACACTACGCCCGCTTGCCCGCTACGCGCCAGCATTTCTTGCAAGCCCGTCATCAGGCCGCCCGTATGCGCATACACCGCGCAACCTGCAGCCGCCCAAATCAGCGCAATAATGCCTTCTAAAACCATGGCTCCGTAAAACACCTGGCGGGATTGGTATTCACTCGTTACACAGCGCGCCATCAAAGGCGATTGCGTGGCGTGAAAACCCGATATGGCTCCGCACGCTACCGTCACGAACATAAGCGGCCAAATGGGCAAATGCGTGGGGTGTAAATTGTGTAAGGTAATTTCGGGAATTTGATACCCTTGCGCAAACATACCGCCTGTAACGCCCAACGCCATCACGATTAAACAAATGCCGAACAACGGATAAACGCGCCCGATAATTTTATCAACCGGCAGAAAAGTGGCAAAGAAATAATACAGGAAAATCAGCGCGAGCCAAAAATACATATTGGTCAGCAAACTGCCTTGGGCCGCGTGGCTTTTGAATAAAAACACGAGCAAATTGGCAGGCCCCACCGCAAACACCGTGCCCACCATCACCAGCAAAATTACGCTGAAAATACGCATAAACATATGGATACGCGGACCAAGGTAAATCCCCGTAACTTCGGAAACGGATTTCCCATCATTACGAATGGACAAAAAACCGCAAGCAAAATCGTGCACGGCCCCTGCAAAAATGGTCCCCAGCGTAATCCATAAAAATACGCAAGGCCCCCACAACGCGCCGGCAATGGCGCCAAACACAGGGCCCAGTCCGGCAATGTTTAATAGTTGCACAAGCACCATGCGCCACAAGGGCATGGGCACATAATCTACGCCGTTAGCAAAGCGAACGGCAGGCGTTTGGTCCGTAGTTGGGCCGAAGACACGTTCCACATATTTTGCGTACGTGAAATAGGAGAGGATAAGCAGTACCAAGCAAATAAAAAAAGTAATCATATTATTTATTTTATAATTTTAAGCGGCAAAAAACCGCCCCTATTGCTAGGAGCGGTTTTGTAAGGTTAGGGAGTGAAACTACCTAAAGGTTTCTACCCACGTTTTTAGTTCGTCCACGGACGGGCTGCCGTTGAGCGTTTTGCCTTTGATAATCTTAGCGGAAGCGTCCACGCTGGGTTTTAAGTCCATATCCGTACTGCCCATACCGCTACTGCCTGACGTGGCAAACAGGATAATGGTTTTACCCGCGAAATTCTGCCCTTCTAAAAACGTCTGCACCACGTGCGGAGCTGTACCCCACCAGATCGGGAAACCCAAAAAGATGGTATCATATTCCGCAATTTTTACGTCGTCTTTGACAATTTGCGGGCGGGATGTTTTATCGTTCATTTCTACCGAACAGCGGGCGGTGCTGTCGCGCCAATTCAGGTCCGCCGGCGTATAAGGCACGACCGGTTTAATTTCGTAAAGGTCCGCGCCGGTGGCCTTAGCCAAGTTTTCCGCCACTTTTTTTGTGTTTCCCGTCGCCGAGAAATATGCCACTAACGTTTTTGCGTTGGGGTTCATCACTTGGGTCTCCTGTTTTGCAGATGGGGATTTAGCGTTACACGCGGTTGCGAGTAATGCACTTACTAACAAGATAAGTAGTTTACGCATAGGTTCTCCTTTTAGCATTTTTTGCCCGTTTCATAGGCTTTTTTATAGGCGGGCAACTCTTTGATATCGCCTTTTTGCCACGCGCCTGTTCCGTAGATAATACCTTTTTCTTTCGTGCCTTGCAAGCAATCGCGCGTAAAGCCGCGCAACCCCTCTACGGCGGGGGTTAGATTGTTTTTATCGGTATCGGCGGCGGACAAGATAAAATAAAACTCTTTATCGGAAATTTCCGTATATTTGGTTACACAGCGGTCAATAAAGGTTTTGAGTTGCGCGTCCATGGTGTAGAAATAAACCGGCGTAGCGAGCACAATGACGTCAGCCGCCAGCATTTTATCCAGCAGACCGGCCATATCGTCTTTTTGCACGCATTGGTGCGTATTGTTGCACACACCGCAACCCAAACAATAGTTGATTTTATGCTCTTGCAGACGGATTTTTTCTACGTCGTGGCCGGATTCTTGGGCGCCCAACAAAAATTGGTCGCAAAGCAGGTCCGAATTGCCGCCCTTACGGGGCGAGGCAGAAATAATTAACACTTTTTTGCCCATAGTTTCTCCTATAATACGCTTAAAGATATTGTAGCAGTTGGAGTTAACTCCAAGTCAAGCAAAAAATTAAAACCGCCGGATGTATTATTCCTTGTGCGTTTTTGGGAAACAATAGCGGTAAAAAACCGCGCAAGCGGGGCGTTTTGCGAAATAAAAATCCCCTAGTAGATTTTACTAGGGGGTTTTTATCGGTTTAATTCAACTTACAGGGTGTAAACGGCACGCACGATAAGCGAGGCAAAATTAGCCCGCGGGTAAACGGTGATATGGTTGCCGTTACGGCGCGTATCGGAATCGTGGAAGCGGTTGCTGTTATAACGTGTTTCTACCGCCAAAGTCCAATGTGCGGAAAGGCTTTTCTCTACGCCCACCCCAATATAGCAGGCAAAACCGGTGTAAGAAAAATGGTATTTCCGGTCTCCGCGCGTAGAAAAATCTTTCGTGTAAGTAGTATGTGCGGCGCCAAGCCCCAGCGGGATATAAAGGTTATAGGAACTATCCGGCGTTAAAAAGATATGTCCCACCGCCATATAATTTTGCATACGGGCATGGTTATACACGTACCAACCGCTGGATAAATCTCGGGCAAAGTATTGGTCGGAAAAGGAAAGCCCCGTCCCGACATATTTATTCCAAAAATAGAGGGCTTGTAACTCGCCGCCGATCCCCGGTTTGCCCAATTTGGCATCATGGGATTTATCAGCCGTGGTATCGTCCACATTGACTTCGCCCCACTCCGTGCCGATTTCCAACGGGGAATAAACAGCCCCCAAACCGAGGGTTATTTGTCCCTTTTCATACGCATATAGATTAAAACAAGATGTCAAAAACGTAGCGATAAGCAGAACTTCTTTTAGTACTTTCATACATATAAATGATATCAAATTAAAACGATTGTTTCCATATATTTTGTATAATAAAAGCCGAGTGGAAATGCCCACAGAAAAATTTAATCTCAAACAAGGAACTGACTATGAATAAATGCAAATCACTTATTTTATGTGCGATTTTAGGTGCCGGAGTGTTGTGCGGATGTACCGGTTCAAAGTTTATTATGGATAAAAAGGCGGATACTTATTCAAATGTGCAGACCTATTCGGAAAGAGACCATTTTTTCTTCTGGGGTATAAGCAGAAAACACGACCACGATTTTGCCGCTATTTGCCCGAACGGGAAAGTAGTTAAGGTAGTTACCAATAACGATTGGATTGATGAAATTTTAGTATCCTTAACCATGGGCGTCTATTATACGAGAACCTTTACCGCCTATTGCGTGCCGAACGAACAAACCGGCTCTAGAGCCAAAAAATAACGCCGGTTTTTAGCAAGCCTATGTCCTCGGTTATCCAATTTTTCAAACTGCTCATATCCGGCAATACGGCCAAAGGAATTAAGTTCCGCACCGATCTGTCTGTTATCTTAACTTTCTTTGTGCTCATTACGGAAATCGTTGTCTATTACGTCAGTTGGGACGCTATACCGGATATGATTAAATACGATTATGATTTTTCCGGCGTAGCCCATAACATTTGCGAAAAACAATGGCTCTGGGCCAATGTGCTGTTCCAAATTTTTATTTGCGTGTTTGTATTTGTAGCCAAGCGCTTTTCTTACAAAATAAAGCGCATCCGCCGTATCGTATACGACGAGAATAATAAATTAATCCCTCTAATGGACAAACGTTTTTCCATGTTCGCGTGGGAAACGGCTATGCTCTTTGTAACCACCGAGCAAGGCTATATTTTTGCGTTGACCGATATTATTAAAAACCGGATGTGTGATGATATCGTAACGCTGATATTCCTGTTTTGGCAGATTGTCCTTATTGTTGAGTTTTACTTTGACTTAAAAACGCTAAAAACAAACAATAAACAGCCTAACTGATTTTAAGCAGCCCCCTAAACGCGCGGCCGGTTTGAAAAAACCGGCCCGTTTTTTACCCGAAAAAACACCTTTACAATAACCTTTTTTGCTACAATATAGAAAATTTACTTCAAGGATAAAACATGATGAAAAAACATTTACTTTTAACCTGTTTGTTAGTTTTGTTCACCGCACTGCCCGTTACGGCCTATGACGAAGTACCCGTGGACGGGGATAACTACTCCTACATCTTCAACATTTACCACAAAGGGGAAAATTCCGGCATAGATGACGGAGAAGGCGACATGATCAGCGCGTTTACCCTCTTAAATAACTACCGCTTGCCGATTTTTACCTCTGCGAAAAATTGGGCTTCTATTATTAACAGTACCACCACCGAGCCGCTATCTTACGCCATTCTAGGCGATGACGATTACAACGCGGGAGCCTTGAGCCCTTATACACGCATAGAAGAAGGGCCGTACCAAGTAACGCTTGTTAATGCGAAAATCAACGGCTTTACCCCAATACCGGACGACGATGATGATGACGACGACCCCGACATAGAAGGCTTTATCAGTGTGGGTTTAGGCATAGACCCCGATCATCCCGGTTGGGCATCTTTTAGCGGTTATCACGCACTTAACCATAGCGAACTCTCGGACTTAAACAGCGTTATTTTGCACGAACTCATGCACTCTTTAGGGGTGTCCTCTAACGTGCAACGCATCAGCACGACCGATCCGACGTATTATTTCTCCGACACCGGGGAACCGATTTCTATTTTTGATAAAGATTTGCGCCTTTACCAAGACGACCCGTCAGACCCGTTTGACCCATCAAAAGAACTTGCCGCACAAGCGGAAATGTCCGTCGGAGAGGACGAAGAATTTGATATCGTCGCTTATTCCCCCTATTATGTGGGAGACGCTACCATAAAAGTGTTGGGTAATAACGATAACTATGCGCTCGCCAAACAAGCCATTATAGATAACGGCGGCTTAACGAACTATTCGTCCGCTTACGCCAGAGACGAACGCCCGCAAGTGTTCGGTCTGCCGATTCATCCCCAAGACAGCGACGAAACGCCGGAACTTTCCCACTTGGAAGTGCGCAATAGTTTTATGTCGCACCAAATGTACCGCAACTGGTTAGTGCCTATGGAAGCGGAACTCGCCCTATTAAAAGATATCGGCTACGATATTGATTTGCGTAGCAGTTTCGGCAAATCGTATTACTTAAACAACGTAACCGATACGTTTACGGGCGGGTTTTCCCAATGGGACGGCAGCAGTTATACGGGTACTCCTTCCGACGTGGTGCAAGCCGTCGGGTTGCACATCTACGGCAATAACAACACCATTACCCAAGCCGCCGACATTTTAACCGCCGGCGAAGGCTCCTTCGGCGTGCGTATAGACGGCACCGATAACGATTACACCCTGCAGAGCGGCCAACTTATTGCGGCTAACGGCAAAGAAAATATCGGCCTAGGCGTTACGTGGGGTGAAAACCACGATATCACCTTGGAAACCGGCTCTGCCATTACGGCAAGTGCAGACGACGGAATCGCAGTCAGTTTTGACTTCGGGGCCAACCTTTTCGGGCTGTATGGCGATAACAGAGGCTCGTATATCAATTTCAATTCCGATTTTGACATGGATGTCCGCCCGGAAGAAGAAACCACCGACCCGTTAGTGAGTAATTTTAACGTAGCGGGCACGTTAACGGGCGGCAAAGTGGCTATCTATATTTCCGACAACGCCCACGTGGAAAATATCAATTTGCTAGACGGCGCGTTAATCAACGGCGATATTATTTCGCAGTGGAACTCCGTTTCAAGCGGGCTGCTGGCCAAAGTGCAAACGGACCACGGCTCCTATTGGGGACCGGTGGACCCCGACGACCCCAGCCAAATCTATTTTACGCAGTTAAACGTAGCCGCCGGAGACAGCGTCAATATCAACGGGAAAATTGACGCCGGCAACGAAATTTACAACACCTTGCAACTGCGCAACGCCGGCAATTTAAGCGTCAGCGGCGATTTAATCAACGTAAACGCGCTGGATAATACCGGCACCATAAACCTAACCAATGCTACGCTATACACCCAAACCGGGGAAGTTAACGGCGACGGCACAATTTCCATAGCCGACCGGTTAGATTTATCCGAAGATCTTAACACCATAGAAAACACCCTTTCTTTAGCATCGGGGGCGGTGCTTTCTACCCTTAACGACCAAGCACAAAGCAGTATAGAAATTGACACCTTAAAATCTTACGGCGGCAAAATATCCTTTGATTTGGGCGATACACTGAGTTTGCAAAATGCAGACGCCGCTGACGACGCAACCATTCATCAAATTAAAATGGACGCTTCTGAAGTGGGCTGGCTGGATAACCCCACTTACTTGCTCTTTGATACGCAAACGCTGGACTTGGGTGCTTCTTCGGCCACTATTTACTATAACGGCAACCGCTACACCTTAACCCAAGATGCCGACCCGCACTACCTGTCTATTGCCACGAGCGCGGGCGGCGCAGAACTCGCCGACGCGGCAGCCGATACTTCCGCCGCCAACTATATTGTAACCGACGGCACGCTCACCAAACACGCGGGATCGGTACAAGGCGACACCTTTGAAATTAGCGGTAACGATATTGACGTAAACGGCTTCAACGGCCTTGTGATTGACGGGACCGATAATCCGCAGGGAACTACGCTACGTACCGGTATCAGCGGCGCGGCAGATAGCGATTTAAGCGTGCAAAACGGCGGCGAACTGCTCGTTTCCGCGCAGGATAAACCCATTACGTTAGGCCAAACGGGCCAAACCGCCCTTACCTTATCCGCCGCCGAAGTTATGTTGGATAGCGCGCAGAGTTTAATTAACGTATACGGCGATATCCGCGGCACAAATGCCCTTACCGATATCGTCAGCACGACGGGCGACGCGGTTAATTTTAACGGGGTCAGCAATATTACCTTGCGTTTAGCCGCACAGCAAACGACCCTGAATGACCGCGCCGAAAGCACCGCTTTTGAACTTAACGGCAGTGCCTTAAACGTCGTGCAGGACGATTATTTGGCAGACGCCGGCGACAATGAATTAGTCGTTAACGGAGGCGGTATCAGTTTGAGCAACAACAAAGCCAGTGATATTGCGCTCGCTAAAATGACCTTAAATAACGACTTAATCACTTCCATTGACGTTGATTTCCAAACCATGTCGGCAGACCGCTTTGTGTTCCAAAACAGTGCTGATTTGCAGACCAACTCGCACCTGCTCTATATTGCCAAAGTCAACGTATTAAACCCCCAAGTGGTGTTGGAACAAGAAAAATATGTTATTCCGGTCGCAAGTGCAGACACGCATAGCGAAAACTTTTTAGGCGGCGTGGCGGCCGATATAGCCCCTTACACCCTGCAAAGCCCTATTTTCCGCTATAACGTATCATTTGAACAAACGGATACCTATGCGGGCTTGGTGCTCGCCCATGGGCCGAATAATGATTACAGAAGTTATAACCCCGCCGTACTCGCCGGCCCCGTGGCCGCGCAATTAGGCGGCTATTTGGCGCAACTTACGCTTACCGAACAAGCCTTTACCCGTATGGGGCAGTATCGCACCTTGTCCGCTGATACGTTGCCCGAAAAAGATAGCGCCAACGTATGGGCCACTCCCTACGGCGCATGGGGTAAAGTACCGCTCAAACGCGGCCCGCAAGCCGATAGCACGCTCTACGGCACCGCCGCCGGTATAGACTCCCCCCGCTACGATATCGGGCGCGATTGGAACGCTTTAGGCGGTTTTTATGCGGCCTATAACGGCTCGCGCCAACGCTTTGACGGCGTTTCTGTCCGCCAAAACGGCGGTGCGGCAGGCGTATCGGGCATAGCCTACAAAGGCAATTTTTACGCGGGCCTTTTGGTAGGCACCGCGCTCAACCGCGCTCAAATTAAAGCCGGTTACGGGCACGATAATGCTTCCGTACAAACCTTTACCACCGCCGCCAAAACGGGTTACACGTGGGAACTGGGCGAACGCGGCCAATGGTTATTAGAGCCCGAATTATTAACCGCTTATACCCGCGTGCATACCCCCGCCTATACCAATAAATCCGGCGTGCGCATAAAAGCGGACCCCTTACAGGCGCTTACCTTGCAACCGTCCGTGCGCGTGGCGGGTAACTTCCAATTTTGGGGCCAGCCGTATGCGGAAATCGCATGGGTAGGCAGTGTAGGCGATAAAACCGACTTCCAAGCCCAGAGCGTAGATCTGCCGCAATTTGCCGTCAAACCCTATATGAAATACGGGCTCGGTATCCGTCAAATCGGTTTCGGGCGCTGGAGCGGACACTTGCAGACGTATTTGACCAGCGGCGGCGTGCGCAATTTCGGCGTACAGGCAGGCGTTTCCTACGCACTCTAACCGCCGTAAGTTCCGTTTCAAAAGGCCCCTTGCGCAAGGGGCCTTTTGCACTGCGCTTTTATTATTTCAGACGGATTTTATAGGTTAATGGATCGCCCCTTGAAAAGATTTGCTTTTCCCTTAAAATTATAGTAGAGTGCTAAGTGTAGGGATGTATGCCGTATCCGTATGTATGTAGGAAATGAAATGAAACTCAAATCCGTAGCAAAAGGATATTGCCATGAAAAGACTCGTTTTATTATGTAGTTTTTTGCTTCTCAACGTCGGTGTCGTTCATAGCCAAAATGCCGTACAATTAGTCAAAAGTGCTTCAAAAGGTGCTTCTAAATCTTATACCAAAACAATTTGCAGATCCGTTACCGTTCCCACTGCCGGTTATATGGCGGGTAAACAGGCATTATTATCACACAATCCGGCCAATTTTGCTTGTACAGACCTTTATTCGGCCATTCAATTAGCCACTCAAAAATCTATTACAGCCAAGTCTATCGCGTCGCCTATGGAAGTTTACGGGCCCTATTGTTATTTGCGCAAAATAAGTGATGCCGCCGAAGACTCCCAATTAGTTAATCCCGAATTTAAGGACGCATGGAAACACATCAACAAATCCGGGTACTACAACGGGGCGCACCATATCGTCAATAAGAGTGCCATTAAACTCATCCATGATGATCTCAAACGCGCCGGCGCAAACCCTTGGTTGGAAAGTATGCAGCGCGACGCGCCCGCCATATTTCACCCCATGCACGGCAACCCGAATTATAACAACGTATTTCATAACGCGCAAGAGCAATACCAAATATATAAGCAGTCCGGCATCAAAGCGGTTATGCAACACCAAATTAAAAAAATAAATCAAGTAAACCGCAAAATAGGGTTAGACGATATGTCCGAAGAAATGTATAACGGGCTTATGCACGAAGCGGAACTTTGGTGCAAAATTTACGGGATTAGGTTTTAATCGTAAAAAATTTTCGTTACAAAAAAAGGCATCTTGTGCAAGATGCCTTTTTTGCTTAAAAACGCACCATTTATCGGCTAATTAAGGTTTGCGCAATATCCGCACTCAGTTGCGCCAGTAATTCGCTGTAGCCTTTGGCCAGATCGTCGTAGGTCTTGCCGATAGCAAGGGTCCCCGCGAATTTTTGTTGGACTTGGATATTTTTACTATTATTTCTAATGGTGTACCACGCGGTCAGTTCCGCTTTTTCCCCCAACAGGGCGTCCATTTTCATAATTTCCACCGAAACCGTCCAATCAAAATTTTCCCCTTTGAATTGGTTGGCTTTAATTTGTGCCGCCGGCAACAAGGTACTTAAATTTTCCGTCAGTACGCGCAAGGTTAACACCGAAGGGGCTTCCACCCAGCGGTTATATTCGGACACATTGATTTGCGCCGAATCTTTATTTTGCGTTACCATTTGCGGGCGGTCTATATATTTGGGCAGTTGCACCCGATTGATGCCTATAAACCCCTTATAACCCGCCGAAATGACCCCGGCCGCGGTGGCCGATTGGGTGTAAAATTTGGCATTTTGGCTCTTTCCCAAAATACAAGCACTCAGTAACAAACACGGGATAATGATTTTCAGCAGTCGCATATTATTCTCCTTTTTTCCCTTGAATCAACGATTCGGGGTGTCTTTCCAAATAATCGGTTAAGTTTTGTAATGATTTGGCCGCGTCGGACACGTCGCCGAGCGTGGCGTTAACATTGGAAATGGTTTCGTCCATACTTTGCAGGGATTTAGCCGCCTTGGAAATATCAAGCAGGGCCTCGTTCAAATTGGCAATCGTCGCGTCACTGCTCCCCTCTATTTTAGCCAAGGTTTTATCCAAATTTTTAGCACTTTGCGTTAAGGCCGGCAACAAAACCGGCAATTCCTTGCCCAACACTTCCGTAACGCGGTTAAAGCGTGTCATGGTTTCCTGAATTTGCAACGTATCCAACCCCCGCACGATTTCTTCTTTTTTGGATAAAACCGTCGGGATTTGCGGGACGTCATCATTTTTTGCTTCCTCGCTTAGTTTGACTTCCGTATCGGGGAGCATCACCAGTTCAATCATCAGTTGACCCATCAAATAACTTTGCGTGGCCAAACGCGCGCGCATCCCTTTTTCAATCAAAATTTCAAGCAAACTTTCTTTCTTGAGAAATTTGGAAAAAATAGATTCCCGGCTTGTAATATCTATTTCTTTTAAGCGGGCATAAACGGCCAGCGTAAACTTCAAATTCTTCTTATCCGTTACCAACTGGATACGCGACACCTTGCCCACTTCCACCCCCTGAAATACAATCGGGGACCCTTCGCTCAAGCCTTGCAACGACTCGTTAAAATACATCACGACCATATTTCTGGTATCGGCGTTTATTTTATCGGAAATAGACTGGCCTATCAGGCCTACCAATAAAATAAAACCGACCACTAAAAATAACCCGACAAGTTTTTTATTTGGTTCCTTTTTCATACTGGGCTCCTCTTGTTAAAAATTCGTAAATCTGCTCATTGGGCGGATTTTCCAAAAGCGCGGCGGGGTTTCCCCGTGCGGAAATCGTCTGCGTGGTTTTATCCAAAAAAATACTATTTTTACCGATAGCAAAAATAGACGCGAGTTCATGCGTTACCACAATTATTGTCGTACCTAATGTTTTGTTAATTTCTAAAATTAAATCGTCTAAATTTTTGGAACTGACCGGATCCAAACCGGCAGAGGGCTCATCAAAATAAACAATTTCGGGATCCAACGCCAGTGCCCGCGCGAGCCCCGCGCGTTTGCGCATACCGCCGCTGATTTCCGACGGGTAATAATCTTCGTATCCGGCGAGCCCCACTAAGGCCAACTTAAACGA
>Ga0310690_10007362_pt1 | contig 14195 bp, 8 predicted proteins | sample AusTroGonzalo_MG_2_FD_207661 | JGI IMG/M metagenome (GOLD analysis project Ga0310690, IMG submission 207661) | Bovine rumen microbial communities from tropical cattle in Woodstock, Queensland, Australia - Gonzalo_04 (v2) (version 2) | ecosystem: Host-associated > Mammals > Digestive system >...
CCAGCTCGTATTGGAAGCCGCGACCATAGGTGAGGGCGGCGAGATCTTCATCCTCAACATGGGCGAACCGGTCAAGATCGTCGATCTTGCCAACCAGCTCATCAGACTGATGGGCAAGCGCCCGGGCTCCGACGTGCAGATCGTCTTCACCGGCCTCAGGCCTGGCGAAAAGATGCACGAGCAGCTAGTCTATGACGGTTCCGAACAGCCGACCAGAATGAAGAAGATCATGGTCACCAGGACCAACCCGGAAGATTACGAAGAGCTGAAAGAAAAGATCCTCGAGCTCATCGACGCGGCGGCCTTCGGCAACGAAGCCGAGACCAGGAGCGAGCTCTGCAAGATCGTTCCGGAATACACTCCCGACACCAGTTACAAGAACGAATAAAAGTGGCTGTAAAGATCGGAGACGAACTAGTCCTGGACCTCGTTGACAACGCCTTCGGCGGCGAAGCGGTCGGAAGGATCAACAATCTTGTCATATTCGTGCCCTTCGCCATCAAAGGCGAAAAAGTGCGCGTCAAGATCATAAGCAAGAAACGCCGGATGCTCTTCGCCGATCTTTTGGAAGTGATAGAGCCCTCCCCCGAGCGCCAGGAACCCTTCTGCAAGAATTTCGGTCGCTGCGGCGGCTGCCAGTACCAGCACATCAAATACCCCTATCAGCTCGAGATCTTCGTCAAGCAGCTGAAGGACCTTCTCATCAGGACAGGCGGCTTCCTTGAGCTCCCTGAGATCCTCCCGGCTCTCCCCTCTCCGAAGACCACCCATTACCGCAACAGAATAGACCTGCACCCGGCCATAGACGAAGCAGGAGAGCCGTATTACGGCTTTTGCTTAAGGAACGCGCCCAAGACCATCTTCCCCCTCACAGAGTGCCCTATTTTCGCCTTGGAGGACGATTTCTCGAAGATCCCCATGCGCATGGAGGACAAACTCCTGGTCCTGAGAACGCACAGCGGGGAACCCTATTATTACTTCAAGGACAACCACAACGTCGTCTCCTCGAAACCGTACGACTACAAAACAAAGGAAAGCTTGGGCGACGAGGACGTCTTCTACGATTTCTGCGGCCTGAGATTCTTCAACTCCTACAGCGGTTTCTTCCAGGTCAACCCCTCGCTTCTGGAAACGTTCGCCAAAGTCGTCAAGGATTTCGCCCAGCCTAAAGCGGACGACCTTCTCCTGGACGTCTATTGCGGCGCGGGCTTCTTCGGCCTCACCCTAGCCAAGGAAGTCAAAAAAGTTTTGGGCGTCGAGATAGACCCCTCCTCCATCGCCTACGCCAAAAAGAACGCCGAAGCCGCGGGCTTCACGAACTGCGAATACACCGCCGACTTTGCGGAAAACTTTCTGAGAGGGCTTCTCGAAGAGGGCGTCAAACCCGACATCTGCATCCTTGACCCTCCGAGGACCGGACTGACCAACAAAGCCGTTTCCGCCGTCAAGCACCTTGAGCCCAAGCGCCTCATCTACATTTCCTGCGGGCCTCCGACTTTCGCCAGGGACGCCGCCAAATTCGCGAACGCCGGCTACCAGCTCAGCAAGATCCAGCCTCTGGACCTCTTCCCGCACACCAAGCACTTCGAACTCATCTCGCTCTTCGAGTGGAAAGGAAAAGGCAAAGGCTCGCCCACCAAAAGCGCTGAAAGCGAAGAATAATGTCCCTGCTTGAAATATTGCTTTTAGGCGTCAGCCTTTCCATGGACGCTTTCGCGGTCTCAATCTGCCAGGGACTTTGCCTTCCCAAATTCTCCCTCAAGCACATGCTTGTCATCGGCCTTTGGTACGGCGCCTTCCAGACACTGATGCCGATCATCGGCTTTTTCCTCTCCTCCCGCTGCGCCGGCATGATAGAAAGCTTCGATCACTGGATCGCCTTTGCTCTTCTCGCCATAATAGGCTTCAATATGATCAGGGAAGCCCTGAAAAAAGAGGAGAACACCTTGACCGCCTCTCTGGCTTTCTTCACGATGCTGAAGCTCGCCATAGCGACTTCCATCGACGCCCTGGCGGTCGGCGTATCGCTCGCCATGCTCCAGAAGGAGATCTTCCTTCCCGCTGCAATGATCGGCTGCACGACCTTCACGATCTCAGCCGTCGGCGTAGTCTTCGGCAAAGCCATCGGCGAAAAATTGCGCTCCAAAGCAGCGATCGTAGGCGGAGTCATCCTGATCGGTCTCGGCCTCAAGATCCTCCTCGAGCACACTCTCCTGAAATAAAATCAGAGTTTGCGGCCGCCGAGATAGGCGGCAGCAACTTTTATCTTACGGATATCTTTGGGCTCGACCTTGAAGGGATTACCGTTGAGTATTACGAAATCCGCCAGCTGCCCTTCCTTTATACTGCCTTTTATATTCTCTTCGAAGCTGGCTTCCGCGGAACGAATGGTAAAGGAATCAACGGCCTCTTCTACGCTGAACGCTTCTTTTGGAAGATAAGGTCCTGTCCCGTCCAAAGACTTTCGCGTTACCGCCAGCTGTATTCCTTTCAGACAGTCCGGATCCTCGACGGGGCAATCTGAGCCGTTGGAAACAGATACGCCCTTACTTATCAATGTTTTCCAACTGTAACTCGTTTTGAGAAGCTCCGGATCCAAAAGCTCCTCCACGATATGATTGTCGTAATCAAGGAAGACCGACTGAGCGAAAACATGAAGCCCAAGAGCCGCTATTCGATCCAGCTGATCCCCTCTCGTAACCTGGCAGTGGACTATGCCGTGCCTGTGATCGCTTCTTGGGTTTTCCTTGAGCGCTTGCTCGAAAGCGTCAAGCACAGCGTCCAGACAAGCGTCCCCTATCGCATGGACTATGACCTGCTTTCCCTTCGAATTTGCGTAAGAGATCATATCCCGCAATTTCTCGCGGCTCATAAGCATCATTCCCCTGTCGCGCGTTCCCTTGTAAGGCTTCGACAGATAGGCCGTGCGGCTGCCAAGCGACCCGTCGCCCAGCATTTTCAAAGGACCGACTTTAAAAAGCTCGCTTTCTTTTTCCGCTTCTCCCGAAGCCAAGAATTCCTGCAATTCAGAAAATGAAGTTAGATTGAACTGCTCTCTTACCCTTAATGTCAGCTTGCCTTCCTTTTCCAATTCGCGGTAAACTTCGTTTATAAGCGAGGGCTTAACATTTCGGAAAACACAATAATCGTCGGTCTGCACGCTCGTGATGCCGCAGCTGTTCAGTTTAGCGCAAGCCAAAAGTATCATCTCCCTCAGCTCAGCGCGGGAAGGAGGCGGCAGCTTATCCAAAACGATCCGCATTTCATTGTCATAAAAGCGTCCGTCCTCGTGATCTTTGATCCCGCATAATTCCAAGGCTTTCGAATTTACGACGCACATATGACCGCAGACTCTCGTCAACATTATGGGAACATCCTTTGAGACTTCATCGAGATCCGACTTTGAAGGAAGGCGCGCGCCATCCTTGAAATAGTCTTGATTAAAGCCCCGGCCCCTTAACCACTGCCCGGGAGCGGCAGGATGCTCTTTTAAAAAAGCCTTGAGGAAACTTTGCATTTCCTCAAGGCTCTCCGAGTGCTCTCTAAGGTCTGCCTGACTAAGAACCAGGCCGTACCCGAGAAGATGCATATGCGAATCGTTAAAGCCGGCACAGACGAAAGCGCCCTTAAGGTCTATCTTTTCGCCCACGCTCTCACTCTCGAGCAGCGCGTTGTCGCCGACCGGGCCGAACCTTCCGTCTTCCACGACAAAAGCCTCAGCCCATTCGCCGCCACCCAAATAGACAACGCCGTTACAATAGAGTTTTTTCATTTACTCTATCATTTACTCTATCACTTCAGTTCGAAGACTCTGTAGGTGTATTCGAAGGTGGCCTCGCCCTTGGCGGGGATCTCCATCTCCCAGACCCTTTCCCTTTCGGCGTTCATTTCGCCTTCATTGTCCTTTGAGCTGACGAGCTTGTCTTCCGGGATCGGGAATTTGTCGAAGTCGCCGCAAACGTTCAAAAAGATCTTGAGCTTGGCGTCGCTGCCGCGGTAGTTGTTGATGGTGAGTTTGCCGTTGATCTTCTTTTCGTAGCCTTCCACGTTCTCGCCGTTGACTTTTTTGCGGCGTTTGGAGACCTTGGCTTTCTTATCGACTTCTTCCTCGATCTTAGCCGTGAGGGAGAGAGCCTTGGTCAGGTTCATGGTGACCTTCTGGCCTGGGTTGACCCATTTGCGCATGCTCTGGCTGTAGATGTGGCCGCCCTCGGTAACTTCCATGGCGCCGGCGGTCATCGGGAAAGCGAAGGGATTCTTGAAACTAAGAATATCCCACAAATTCTGCACGCCGCTTTCCTCAAGCGAGGGAACCAGTCTGCCGTTGTTGTAGCGTCTGGCTTCGATCTTCCATTCCGCCTTGCGCTCGATCTCAACTTCCGCCGTTCCCACCGGGATGTGCGTGGTGCTGTCTTTGTCCATGGAGTGCTTGCCAACGGAGACGTAGCTGACGTCGGCGCCCTGCTCCTTGTCGGTGGAGGCGAAGCCTTCGCTCATCTGCATGGGCGCGTCTTCGACAACTTCCATATCCTCTTCATCTTCCACAGCCGCTTCGCGAGCCATCGCTCCTGCGCCGGGAGCGGATTCTTTGCGTTTTCCGTAAAAATGCTGCGGAAGCTCGTAGACGTTGTTCATGGATGCAGCGTACACTTTTTTCCTTAGGGCTTTAGCCGTGTCAATTTCTCCTCCGCCGTTTAGGCCAAGGAAAAATCCCTGAACGGAAACCTTGAGGTCAAGCAATGAGGGAGTGCCCATAAACTCCACGTTGGGTTGTCCTGCGACTAAGGTTATCTCGGCATTCTCAACTTTTTCCAAGTGGTTTCTGACATCGGCCGCCATGGAGAGATAGGCTTTGCCTTCCCTGTCCAGTTCCAGCCTGTAGGAGGCGGCCCAGGCCATGCCGTCGGTCAAATACTCGAACTCGAAGGGCTTTGTGGCGCCAATGACCTGCCAGAGCTTCATCTTCAGATACTGCGGGCGTTCCTTCTCCTTGCCGGAAACCATCGTTATGCTGGCGGTCGGGATCTTGACGGCGGACTTGTTGGGAAGCCTGACCAACAGGTCGTTGCCAACGTTGCCTTCTATGATGCCGACAATGCTGTAAGTTTTGGCGCCGCGCGCTTCCTTCTGCTCTGGCAGATACAGGAACTGCTCTGCGCCTTCCTCGCTCCCGATCCACTTCAGGGCGCTGTCCAGGTCCGGCATATCGGAAGTAAACCAAACTCTTCCCTTCTCACCTTTGAAGCGTTCCGAATATGGCAGATAATCCAACGACTCGTTCCGGTTGGTCCTGACGTCTTCAAGTTTAGCGGCGATGGAGATCTTCTCGTCGCCCATGATCCAGAAAGTGCCGTAGGCCGGGTTGATGTCGCCGGAGAAATAAAGGGGCTTGTCGCCTTCCGGCGGCGTCACCTGCCTTCTCACGATGGTCAGTCCGCTCTTGAAGAATTCAAGGGAAACGACGGGCGCCTTGACCAGCTCTTCCTGCTCGACGGCGAAAAGCTCCGCCCCCAAAAGAAGCGCCAAAAGCGGTAAAACAAAGATAAAATTGCTTCGCATGATCTTTCTCCTAAAGTAAACTTTTTAATACCTGATGTAAGAGGTGTAGGTATAGTTGATCTCAAGAGTAGCGCCCGGCTCTATCTCCGTTTCCACAGTCTTGGAGCTGATGGGATTGACGCCGTAAGGAATGGAGAGGGACTTTGTTTCCTTCTGCCCTTCTCCTAATTCGACTTTCTCGAAAACGCCGCTGACTCTCAATATGATCTCCGCGGAGACTTTTTCCTTGCGGTGATTCTTAAGCGTGGCCTTGCCGTCCACCGTCACCTGACGGTAAGTGGAGTGATCGAGCTGCAGAGTCTTGGGCGTCTCCTCTTCCCTTTCGCTCTCTTCTAATTTCGGTTCCAGACTGAGGGCCTTGGTCAGCGTCGTCTTGCCTTCCTGGCCTGGATTCAGCCAGCTCTGCGGCGTCTGGCAATAGAACGTTCCGTCCAGCAAGACTTCCATCGGCGCGGTGGTCATGGGGAAGGAGAAGGGATTCTTGAAGACCAGGATGTCCCAGACCGTCTGGGCCGCGTTGGTCGTCAGATTCCGCATATAGCCGTTTTGATCGATATTGCGCATCGCGGAAACGTTCCAGGAGACCTTGCTGGCGTATTCCAGTTCCGCGGAGGCGATGTCCGTTCTCAGCGTCTCGCCTTTCTTCAAAGACTGTTTGCCGATCTTCTGGAAATGCATGTTGACCGCGCCTTTCTCCTCGACCTGAGCGACCGCGCCCAGCGTCGCGCTCTCCTCCATTCCGGCACCCGAATCCATATCTGCCTTGGCCATCATCATGGGAGCCTGCGCCATATAATTATTGGACATGTAGCTGCGGCGGACCGGAGCGTTGTAAACAGTTCCGCCATCCAGAACGCCAAGGAAGCCGTTCAAGGAGATCCTGAGGTTCAGGAGCGAATCCTTGCCTTCCATGTCGATCTTAGGGAAGCCGGAGACAAGAGACACTTCCGCCTCGCTGAAGTCTTCCATCTCGTTCTTGATGTCGGCGGCCATGGTGAGCTTCGCCTTTCCCTCGTTAAGCTCCATCCTGTAGTAAGGCGCCCAGGTCATGCCCTGGGTGGCGTACTCGATCTTGAAAGGTTTCTCGGCGCCCTCCACTTTCCAGAGATTCCTGGTGACGGACGTCTCGATCTGGTTCTCGCCGGCGGCGGAAACAGCCTTCAGATTAGCCGTGGGGATCCTGACGACGCCGCCCACCGGGAACCTGACCACCACACCGTCAAAAACGGGATTAGGCAGTATCATGCCATTCTTAACAGCTGCGCCTGCTTTCGGCATCTTCTCTACCACGCCTTCCACCTTGTAAAAAGTCTTTGCGGTCTTTTCGTCCGTGACCGGCTGCACGGTGAGCACTCTTCCCGCGGCGCCCTCCTTTTGCATAAAATCCAATTCTTCTTTGAGATTGGTGATCTCCGACACGAACCAAACGACCGCCTCGAAACCGCCGTGTCTTTCCGCAAAAGAGCGGGTGTCCACCGAGGACACGCTGTTGGAGATGACCGTCTCCTGAAAGGCCGTCATCTTTAAAGACTTGTCGCTCAGCGTCCAGAAAGTTCCGTGATAGGGCTTGATATCCCCGCTAAGGTAGCAGGGCCCTTCGCTGGGAGGCTCGACGCTTCTCTCCACCAGCACGGTGCCGTTCTTAAAAATAGAGAGACCCGCAATAGGCGCCTTAGTTATTTCCGAAGCATTTATCGCCTCGCCGAAAACTACCGCCGACAAAAGCGACGTAACAAGAAACAAAGAAAGATTTCTCATAAATGTCCTCATGTTGTTTTACTACACTCCATTTTAGCAAAAAAATGAGGAAGACGGTAAATAAAAAAGCTTCCCGGTTTCCCGGGAAGCTTTTTTCCTTTAAGCGTCAGAGCCCTTATCTCTGCTTTCTGGCGAAGGCCAGAGCAAGGAGAGCCAGGATGCCGAGGAAGGCCGGTTCAGGCAGTCCCTTGGGAACCAGGAGGATGTTGACGTTGTCGAGGCAGATGTTGGCCTCGTCGCAGTAGCTCCAGAGTTTCAGCTTGGTCAGGTCTTCCCTGTCAAGCTGATCTTCAGAGATGCCGCCCGGATAGGTCAGGTCGGAATCGTTGCCTTCCATCTGGTATTCGTTCTCACCGAAGGTGACGGCGAAGAGGTTCTTGTGATCGAAGTCGATCAGCTGGGTGCTGAACCTCATGTAGAAACGGAACCAAGTGTCGCTTTCGACAGGAGTGGCCGTCTCTTTGTGCTCATCCCACCATTCCTGGTTGGTGATGTCGGAGAGGCCGATCTGCACGGGCAGGCTGGCCTGTTCTTCATCAAGCCAGAAGGAGGCTTCGCACTGTCTGTTGCCGTTGATCTGCGAGACATACCAGGCAGAGGAGGGATGCTCTTCCTCCGGACGGTCAACGTAGGTCTTCGGGATGTACATATCCATCGAATAGACCACATCGTAATCAGCAGCGGCTTCGGCGGGAACGCCGAGGTTCAGCTGATAGCCGGTGTAGGTGGCCCAGTCGTTGGCGTTGATGAACTTCGCGACTTTCTTGCCGGATCCGGCAGGATCGAGAACGATGTCGGCTCTGTTGTGAGAGGTGCATCTCAGCCAGCAGGAATCCTGCTCAGAGAGCTCGCCCACGACCTTGTCGCTTTCTTCCTTGGTGGTGTGCAAGGACCCGAAGTCGGAAGTATAGAGCACGTAGCCCTGTTCAGGCGTGCCGCTCTGGATGGGCAGCACGACGTCCACGGTCTCCTGGCCTTCGATATCCGTAGTGAAACGGATGGTCGGGCGATAGAAGCCGTAGCCGAGTTTGCTGCGGTCGATGCCAACGGTCATTCTGCAGGCGCCCTTGACTTCAAAGGTGTTCGTCGGAATGTTCAGGTAATCGACGCCAGGTCCGGGAGCCGCGGTGAAGTGGAAGCTGTTGCCGCCGGCGTTGGTAACTTTAACTTCGAATTCATCGGCAGCGTAAGGGACCGGAACATTTTGCAAAGTGGTCACCATGACCGGCGGAACGTTCGGTCTGCCAACAGCTTCGATGCGGAAGTCATCGATGAAGTAAGGCTCGGCGTTGTCCCAGATATAGAAGCGGAATTCTTCGAAGTAGCTGTCAACGCAGTCGGGGTTCGTGTTGGGATCGTTGAGTTCATAGAACTCATCGCCGAACTGAACGGAGACCGTCCTTCTGTTCAGAGGATCGGAGTTGAAGGTGTAGCTCATGTCGAACCACTCGCCGGCCGGGATGGTGTTGGAGACCGCATCCTGGTTGGCGCTGTCCACGATCGTGAAGTAAACTTCATTCTGGTCGCAGTTCAAGGTGTATTCGCCCTGGCGTCTGTTGGCGCCGAAGGTCAGCTGCGGAACGCCGTCGCCCGGGACTTTCACGCGGCAGCTCACCCTGAAGTTGAAGTCGTCATAGAGATTGTCGGGGACGTTGACTTTGGCATGCAGCGGTCCGCCGCCGCCCTGAAGCTTCATGCACTTATTGCCATCTTCTTCGACGACTTCAGCGAGGTCATGCAGCCAGGCGGGATCGACTCTGTTGATCACGCCGAAGGGCGTTTCTTCAAAGTCGCTGTAGTAGAAGGTAATGCCGGTGTCGTCATAGCCCTGGACATAGAGATCGACAACTTCGGTCGAGCCGGCGCCGGTGACGGTGACCTTGCCGCGGCCGTAGGCGTTGCCGAGGGCTTCTCTGTCGATGTCAAGGATGTACTTCTTGGTGCCGGTGCCTTCGATGGTGTCTTCCAGGATGCCGGTCTCGGGATCAGCCGCTCTGATGGAGAGCCAGCCGCCGCCTTCACTAACTTCAGCGCTGAAGCTGAGGTTGCCGGTGCCGCTGTTGACGACCGTCAGTTCGACATCTTTCTCCCTGTCCTGATAGAAGACCTGGCCGATCCTGGCGACTTCCAGCTGCGGGCCGGAATCCGGACGAGCCACGGCTTCTATAACGACGTCCTTGATGTAAGTGGGAGCGGAGCTGTCGTTGCACCATCCGAAGAAACGCCAGTAATTGAGGCTGTCTTTGCTCTCAAAATTGATGTCGTCATTGAAAGTCACTGTGACGCCGTCAAAGGTCGTTTCCAGATGTTTTTCGTTGCCGGGCATGGTGTTGAAAGTGTAGGAAACGTCAAACCACTTGCCAAGATCAGCTGTGTTGTCCATCTTGTTGAACTTGACGTACCCTTCGGAATGTCCCTGCAGGGACTGTTCGAAGTAGGTGCCGCCGGTCTGGAAGCCTACCCAGAAGTCGGAATAATCGCCTTCCCAGCCAGCGGGAACGTAAGCCATGAAGGAGACGCGATAGTTATAGCCCAGGGACAGGCCCGTGGGGGACTTGATGGTGCAGTGCAGAGCGTTCAGAGTGTTGTAATTCAAAGCCAGACACTTCTGTCCGCCTTTCTCAGTGATCGGGCAGAGCGGAGGATTGCCGTAGCCGTTGATCCAGGCAGGATCCTGTTCGCGGATGTCGATGCCTTCTTCCAGGGTTTCGAAATAGCTCTTGTAGAAGGTATAGCCTTCTCCTTCCACGCCGGACTGGATCATCACGGGCTGATAGATCGTCATGGTGTCGTTGGAGACCTTGATCTGATTGACATAGTAATCGTTGCCCATGGAGGAGCGATCAAGGGAGATCTCGAAATCAGTGTAGCTGTTGGCCGGGATGGTCGTCACGACTTTCGTTTCGCCGCCGAAGGTCAGGAATTCAAAGGGAGACTCGATGGTCACTTCGGTGTCGACACTGCCTTCGTTGAAGACTCTCATGGTCCCGTTGGTGGCGAAGATGTCGTAAGTCTTGGTGCCGGTCAGGCTGATCTTGTTGTCAACGCTCTGGCGCGGTTCATAAGAAAGGCTGAAGTTGTCCAACAGGACGCAGGTGCTGTCGCCCCAGATGAAGAAACGGAAATACCTGAAGCGGTCGTATTCAGTCTCGCTGGTAATGGTAACGTCGAGATCCTTGTAAACGCAATCACCGAACTGGAACTCCAGGATCTTCTTGTTGCCGATGGTGGTGTTCAAAACGTAGCTGACGGGGACCCACTCGCCGATCGGGCAGGAGTTGGTGGTCGCGAAGTCAGCGTTTTGGCACTGCAGCTTCCAACCGCCGTCGTCGCCGTTGGTCAGCCAGATTTCGCCCAGACCGTCGGTGCTGTTGAAATAAACGCCCCAACCGTTCAAAGCTTCAACTTTGGCCATGAAGGACACTCTGAAGTTGTTGGTGGAGGAGTGATTTTCTGTGTTGGCGAAGTTGATGTGCGGGGCAAAATAGCCGGTGCCGATGACTCTCACGCACTTTTCGCTGCCGTCGAAGCCGCCGGAGACGACCGTGGCGGAGCCGTCGCTGCCGTCAGTTCCGTAAGCGCAGGTCCATTCGTCGGACTGCGGGAAGATGTTGCCGAGTTCGAATTCCTCGAAGGTCGTCGAATAAACGACGCCGTTCTGGCAAACGACCTTCACTTCCTTGGAGCCGGCTTCGCCGCCGTCGATGGTCAGGGTCGTCTTGAAGAAGCCGCTGGGCTGGGTGCAGCGCAGCGTGATATCCTTCTTGGTCGTCAGTTCGCCTTCGGAGGGGGTCACGGTCAGCCAGTCAGCGTCGGTGGTGATCGTAAAGTTGATCGTGCCGTCCGGGCCGGCGTTGTACATGGTGAATTTACCCTTGGCGCCCGTATAAACAGATTCGGGAGCGAAGATGGAGGGATTTTCAGTGCGGGGATCCGCTTCGATCTTGAGGTTGTCGAAGTAGGCGGCCTTGTCGGAGGTGATGAAGCTCTCATACTGCGTGGAGAGGCGCAATACCACGTCCTCGGTCACGTCGTCGCCGCAGGCGAGGGAGCAGTCTTTCTCTTCGCCGTTCACGCCGATCTTGACGACCTTCTTGTTCAGAACGTCCAGCACGACGAAACATTCATTGTAGCCGTCGGTGAGGTTGGTGAATTCCACGCCGCTGGGAGAAGAGCTGACTTTCTTCTCTTCGCCGTTGAAGGCGAGGTAGAAGTAACGGGCGATGGAGTCGCCGTTGACGCCGTAGAGGGCGAAGAGGTCCGTCTTGGAGCCGTTCTTCAGAGAGAAAGAGAATTTCTGAAGGGTGCGTCCCGGGTCGCCCAACTTGATGGTCGGGGTCAGGATCATGTCGTAAGAATCGTCAGCCTGTCCTTCCACTTTGGAGAGCTTCAGGACTTTGCTGGAGCCGTCCAAAACGACCGTGGACGTGCCCGCATAATCGTTGAAATAACGCCAGCCTTCCACCGTGCCGACCATTTCGGTTTCAACTTCGTAAGATTCGAAGTCTTCGGACCAGATGGTCTCGGCGTAAGCTGAAACGGCCGTCAGGCAAAGAGCGAGAAGGGCCGCCATAGTGAATTTGAAGAGTTTCATATAAAAAACCTCTCTTTTTGTTATTTGGTTAATAGGTATGCTCGTATGGTCGTTTCCCCTATTGTACCAAATATCGGTTTCAAAGACTAATTTCGTCCCAAACTTTCACTTTTGCTCTTTTATCTCTATGGCGTAAATATCGTCAAACAAGATTGTTTTACCGTTAAGTTTGAGCCTTCTCAGCGCCAGGTTAAGGTCTGTCACGACGCCTCTTTTCACCACGTCGTGGAAAGAAAGATGACAAGAGACCTCGATTTCCATCCCCCGCTCGAGCTTAAGGATGGTCCGGGAATTGGCCTCCGCCTCTTCCTCGGTCAGTTCGCGCTTGGCTACCCTGGAGTGGCGCTCTTCCCTGTCCCTGAGCGCCTCCTTAAGGCCCTTCATGGCGTCGAAGGGCGCGAACAGCTTAGCTCTTTCCGCTCTTGTCAGCATAGCCCGCTCTGTGCCCTCCTATGAAGCCGTTCCTCTCCCGCTGCGTCCCCTCCGGCAGGTAGTTGAAGGCCGGCAGCACGGCGTTCTTCCCGAAACGGCCCTGGATCTCAAGGACCGTCTGCTGCACCTTCTTCTCCTTTTCCACGGCCTCGAAGTCCGTGAAAAGATCGTACCCCTCGCAGCCCTCGTCACAAACGTTCTCGAAAAACAAGCCCAGCCTTCTAATGGGTACGTCCCGCCTGGTCGTCTCGTCGTAAGCCTTGAGCGCCGTTTCCGCGATGAAGGAAGCCAGCGCTGTGGAGACGCCCAGCCTCAGGTTTCCCTTGGTGGGCGCGGTCTCGTCATGCGTGTAGCCTACGAAGATCCCCACCTTCCCGGCGATGACTTTCCGCTTCATCAATTCCCCCGCTCCGTTCACCGCCATCTCGTGGATGACCGTCCTGGCTTCCTCGAAGGTATAGTCCCGCGGCAGGATCTGGGTAAAGGAGACCGATTTGCTCTTGCTTTTATAGTTCTTGATGTCCGAGATAAGGCAGGGCTCCCGGCCCCAGGCATGGTCTATTAGGATCTCCGCGTCCTTCCCGAAAAGCTTGTACATCACGTCGCAGGGCAAATTCGCGACCCCCCGCATGTCGAAGACGCCATAGCGTTCAAGCCTGCGCGCCGTGCCGCCCGCCACCATCCAGAAGTCCGTTATGGGCCTATGCTCCCACAAGGTCTTCCTGTAAGTCTCCTCGTCCAGGAAACCGATGTGGTCCCTGGCGTGCTTGGCCGTGATGTCCAGGGCGATCTTCGCGAGGTAGAGGTTCGTCCCCACCCCCGCTGTGGAGGGAATGCGGTAGCGAGAAGCTATCTCGTTCATCAGAAACTTCGCCAGCCCGATAGCGTCCATCCCCATAAGCGCGAGATAATCCGTCGCGTCGATGAAGGATTCATCGATGGAGTAAACGTGGATATCCCTCGGATCGAAATAGTCGAGGTACAAAGAATAAATATCCGCCGCATACTCTATATAGAGAGCCATCCTGGGCGGCGCGATCTCGTAAGCTATCCCTCGTGGGATATCCGAGAGCCGGCAGCGGTTCTTAACGCCCAGGGTCTTCAGTTTCGGCGAGACCGCCAGGCACAAGGCGTTCCTCCCCCTGGTGACGTCCGCCACCACGAGATTCGTCTCGAAAGGATTCCAGCCTCTTTCCGCGCACTCCACCGAGGCGTAAAAAGACTTCATGTCTATGCAAAAATATGTGCGCATCCTTCACGAAAGATCCTTTATGACTTTCACCGCCACGCCCTGGATCTTGCAGCCGGGAACGATAATGTCCTCCATATCGGGATTCTCGGGATGCAGCCGCACACATTTCTTCCCGGCCTCCGGGTAAAATCTCTTCAGCGTTGCCTCCTCCCCTACCAGCGCCACCACGATCTGCCCCTTTTCGGCGGTATTCTGGCGCTTCACCAGAACGAGGTCGCCATCAACAATCCCGGCGCCCACCATGGAATCGCCCACCGCCCGCAGCAAGAAAAACTCCCCGCTGCCTATGAGAGCCTCCGGCATCCGCACATATTCCTCGATGTTCTCCTCCGCGTAGCGCGGCAGACCGCAGGCCACCCTCCCCAAAACCGGCACCATAACGGAGCCGCCCTTAACCCTGGCGGGAACGAGGCTCCTGTATCCGGAATACCCAACGATGCCGTCCGATCTGAGCTTCGCCACGTAGCGGTGCGCGGTAGTCTTGGATACCCCCACGCCGTCAGCGATCTCCTGCAGCGAGGGAGAGTAGCCGCGCTGATCCGTAAATTCGCAAACGAATCTCTCCACGGCCTTTAAAACATTTTGATCCTTGCTTCTCAT
>Ga0310690_10007365_pt1 | contig 14188 bp, 26 predicted proteins | sample AusTroGonzalo_MG_2_FD_207661 | JGI IMG/M metagenome (GOLD analysis project Ga0310690, IMG submission 207661) | Bovine rumen microbial communities from tropical cattle in Woodstock, Queensland, Australia - Gonzalo_04 (v2) (version 2) | ecosystem: Host-associated > Mammals > Digestive system >...
ACGCTCTATGGAAAAATCGAGTGAGTATTTCTTTTTCATATTTCCACCTCCTTGCTTCTATTATATCACGATGGGTTTGTGTTTGTCAAATGTTTGACTTAAAAAAGTTGAAAATAAAAAAAGTTGAAAATAAAAAAGTTGGTGGATGAGGGGGAGCGCCCCCATGTAACCGAAATGTAACTAAGCTAGAATCCCAAAAGCTACCCCGGGAGCTAGGACCTGCGCTGAAACCTGGGCTGCGGGCAACGGCGCTGCCCGCCGCGGACGGAATTTTCGCGCACCGACCGCGAAAAAGTTACATTTTCCATGTAACCGAATTTCATCGTAGGGGTACCCCACCGATTTCAAATTTTCGTGGGCACGCCCTCCGGAGAAAAACACAACGCAAGGCATACGCTTTTTTTACCCCACTCCCCATAGTAATTCGAAAATGGCGCTGCCCGGCCCTCCGAGAAAAACCCATGCAAAGAACACGCGACATTTTTACCACCCCGGCAGCAGAGTTCTCCGGCGGAACGGATACGTTCCGCCGAATAGAAGTGGCGCCTAGTTAGTCATAACTAACTAGGTACCGAATAGTTCGGTACCGAACAAATAGAAGTGGTCCGGAGTTAGTCATGACTAACTCCGCGGGACAGAATTGTCCCGCGGAAGTGGTTCGGAGTTAGTCATAACTAACTAGGTACCGAACGAATTGAAGTGGTCGCGAGTTAGTTATGACTAACTAACTCTACCTCACCACGCGAGGTATATCGGCAGACGATATACCTCATCTGATGAGGTATGGCGCTGTCTGATATACTTCGACAGGCGAGAGCGGAAATTATTTTTTTACCTATTTTTTTGCATAATTAGTTCGATACCAAATAAAACCGGGTACCTTATGCGAGGTACCCGGGGAAGTGGCGCCTTATCGTCTTCTCGTTTGTGAGTTCCGCGCCGTTGAACTTGACTTGAATCTGTGTCCCGTTCAGTTCGATATCTCCGGCGATCCAGAAGGGAACCGAATCCCTTTCCCACTTTTGCCCGGCGATCTGTTCGGTTACGATCTGTTCGAACTTGATTCCGGTGTTCCACTTCTCATCGTGGAGGATTTCCTCACCGCCGAGGAGCGTAGCCCGTCCGACCAGTTCGGCACACTCCGCAACCCGGGCCTTGATCCGGATCTTAGAGAAACCGCCTTTGCTCTGCGCGGCCTTCTCGATCTTGAAGAACCGGGCGATTTCTTCGAAGGTCATCCCGGTCACCACATAGACCAGATGATTGAGGATGAAGCCGAACCAGTATTCAGTGGCGGCGGTGTTGGCGTGGTAGGCGTTGATCAGCAGGTTCATCATTTCGGGGTTCCTCCTTCGTCTGTCTTCGGTAAGATTATATCGCATATCGGGCCGGTTGTCAAGAACTTTTTTAAAAGTTCTTTGACTTTCTTTGACCTTTCCCCAGACTCCGAAGATTAGATATCTTCGGAGTCGTACCGGATTTCCCAGCCCTGTTCGGCGAGTTCGTCGAGAACGGGTTCCAGTTCTTCGGGCAGGTCGATCATGATCTCGTCCCAATCATCGTCGAACCCTTCGAAGTCGTGGATCTGAATCCAAGTCTGTTCCCGGTCGGTCCCGGCGAAGATGGTCACGATCTCGGCGAAGTCGGAGAAGTTGGTCAGCATTTCGATGGTCATCATTGTGTGGTACCTTCCTTTCTTTCTTCCGGGGTTCCTCCCGGTGACTATATGATAGCATAACCGGACAGAAATATCTACTCATTTATTGCGCACCTTTTGATCAGTTGTTGCTCTGATTCTTTTCGCATATATTGCGCCTTGGATACTGTATACAGTGCGTAAGTTGTACGGTTATAAGCATACATCTTAAAAAAGGGCAGGTCTGCCGTGGGTCCCGGCGTCCTCGTGGTTCCTCCTCCGATCTAAGAAGATTATACCAGATAGTCCGATCCATGTCAATAGGTTTTTCGCCATGAGAGAGAAAAATTTTCAGCCGGCCCAAATAGTTAGATACCGAACTTTATAGGACAAAAACAGGGCGGATCTCAGATCCGCCCTTGCTTGTCTTACTGCCATTCACCGTTCAGCCATGCCCTCAGCGCGTTATGATCCATACGGCCCTCATAATAGACCTCAATGATCTCGTCATCCGTTTCGGTCTCGCCCACGTTCCACATCAGAAGGTTGAACACGTTACCAATGCGCGCGTCCTCTTCTTCACCGTAGAAGGCCCATTCGTTTCCGTCTTTATCGGTGCAGGTGATGATCCATTCATCAGTTCCTTCAATCTGTTCATAGGCGGTAACTACTGCAAGGCGCGGATAAAATTCTCCGCGGTCACCGACTTCCGCAACTGCGGGAACCATGTAGGAACAGGCGATCATGATAATGACGGTGATAATGGTGGCGATGGCAGCAATCTTAGTAGTCTTCATGGTGGATACCTTCCTTTTCTTCTCTTCGTACTTAGTATAACAGATTCAGCGGGCCTTGTCAAGGACTTTTTTCGGAGGGAGGAGGAGGATTATTCCTCCTCCTCCTCAGCGAGGTCTTTGAGGAGTTCCATCAGTTCCTCATAGTCCTCTTCGTGGTTCTCCGCGTTCATGTACCAGTTCATCATCTTGGCGCCCTCCTCTCTCTTACTGTAGTCATTATATCATAGGTTGTGCCGGTTGTCAACACTTTTTTGAAAGTTTTTTCAAAAAATTTTTCAGCTTAAAAATGGGCAGGTTCGCCGTTGGTCCGAGTTGAGTTCCTCCCCTCATCTGTCTGTATTATAGCATATCCGCACCGGCTTGTCAACACTTTTTTTCAAAAAAATCAGCCGGCCGAAATAGTTCGGTACCTAAGGATCCCGCATAGAAAAAGGGGTTACGCGATAGCGTAACCTTCCTTTTTCAGTTCTTTAACGCGCGCATTCAGCGCGGTCTTGGTCTTGAAGTATTCGCGGTTCTGAGCGCGACCGCCGTACCGAGTAGTCAGATAAAATCCTTTGGGCATGGTTACGATATCGAGAGTTTTCATAATGGGTTACCTTCCTTTCTCTTTTTTACATCCTTATTATAGCGGTTTCGATGTTACATTTTTCCGTCATCGGTTGGGATCACCGATCCCAACCGCGAACGGTTTCAGCGTTCCAGATCTCGCCATTTGCAATGGTCATTGCCAGAGCCATCAGTTCGGCTTCTTCGCGAGTATCGAAAACAGTTTCCAGAGTGATCGCCCCACGGTTTACGGTGTTCCAAGTAGTCATTTTCTTTCCTTCCTTTCTCTTAGGGTTCCTGTCCCTTTCTACGGTCTTATTGTAGCACATTCCGGATCATTTGTCAACACTTTTTTTGAAAGTTTTTTCAAACTTTTTTCAGCCGGTTGGCGGTCACTCAGTGACCGCCGCGATATCGAAGATATCGTACCAGATCGACCAATACAGAGCTTTCAGCTCTTCGGCGGTCACGGTCTTATACTCGATCTCGTTGGTCTTGTTGTTCATAACCCGTACATTGTACTTCATTGCTTAGTTTCTCCCTTCCTCTTACTGTAATCATTATAGCGCATGAAATCCGGTTTGTCAATACTTTTTTCAAAAAAACTTTTTTTTATTTTTTCTCAAAAAGGTATTGACATATAAGATAAGATATGATAATATATAGTCACGGAAGGGATGAAGGTAAGCGCCCTCAAATGCCACCCGCGAAAGCGGTTACGGGGAGTGGGAACCAAAAAAAATGCTACCAGAGGGGTCAGGTAAGACCGCCCTCTTTTTTTATAGGTAAATCGTTAGGTACCTAATGATCCTCCGCCGGCGCAAATTTTTTTGAAAATTTTTTCAAAAAAGGGTTGACAAAATCGGCCGGCTATGGTATCATATAGTCAGAGGGAGGGAGGCAAAAGAAGATCCGGACCCACGGCGGAGATGCGTTTTTTTAAGTTGTACGGACAAATAATCGGCCGGCAGATCTCTGCCGGTTTTACCAGATTTGACATTGTCTTATCTGGTCAGTGCCTTGAGGACTTTCACGATCTCGCGCGGTTCATGCGCTCCCGCACCCCACGTTGCGCGGTTCGGCTCTTCGTCATCGAACAGGATCCCGCCACCGCAAGCCATGTACTTATTGGTACCATATTTGACAACTTTGATCTCGTCCCACTTTACGCTTGCGAGATGGCGGGCGAGCCATTCACGCTTCGCGGTCGCGACGCGCGCGTTATAATCAGCGGGCGCGTTCTTCGCGGTCCAAGAGATGATTCCGATCTCGTGACCGTTTGCCTGTGCCTTATTCAGCAGGCGGGCGATCAAGGCGAGATTTCCGATCCCGCGGGCGATCTCGTAGGGGCGAGTGCTCCGCGCCATCAGATCATCGAGCCACCCCACAACCCCGTAAAAGTCGGCCAATGTGCCGTCCATGTCGAACCAGATCTTCATTCGGTAACTCCCCCTTTCTGATTATATTATACACGATCCCCACCGGAATACAATGGAAAATAAGGGAAAATTTCTTACCAAATCCGACATCCCGCAGATCAGCCGGCCGAAAAAATTTTTCCAAAAAACTTTCAAAAACCTATTGACAAAACCGGCCGGCCATGCTATAATACAGGTACAGTCGAGGACACCCCGGAGAGGGGAGAGAGGTTGGACAGGCTCACGAGGGGTCCGGCCCTCAGTTAGTCATAGCTAACTCAGCCGGCGCCCGCAATAAAAAAAGAGCCGTTCGGCTCTGTTTCAACGGGGTTCGGGGCATCCTCGTTTCCCGATTTTGAAGGTCTTACACGAGCAACTTGCGCTCTTGCGGTCCGCTTCGGCCTCCCCGGGGCTTGTTAAGGCGGTGGCCATCCGCCATTCACTTGTCAAGGTTCGCTCGCCACCCTCGGGGGCCCTCCCCTCAGTGGCGCGGGTGCTTACCTCCCGCCCGTGTGGCCCGCTTCGCACCTGCCCGCGGGCCGTGGGCCTCGGATCCCATCGGGATCACCTCCCTTCGATGGTTAAAGTATAGCATAGGTGACCGGAAATGTCAACCCCTATTTTTAAAAAATTTCAAAAAAAATCGGCCCCGATTTTTTCCTCGGGGCAAGGGATTGAAGCGCGGGGCCGTGGTCAAACCACTTTATAGCCCCACTCGCGCGCCCAGTGGTCGCGAACTTCGCGCGCCACCTTTCGGGTGGTGAAGGAGGCAAGCGCGAGGTTTTCGGTCTTGCCTTCTTCGCGCACGATCACGTACCACCATTTGGCGTACTTCTCGACCGTGACGGTCTTCACTGGATCCTCCTCCTTTCCTTTACTAAGTGGGCTATTTAGTTGACAAGGTACCGGAGCAGGCCCTCCCTGCACAAGTATAATACCACAACCGGATCCGAAAGTCAACCCTAATTTTCAAAAAAATTTTTTTAAAAAATCTCAAAAAACCTATTGACAACCGCGCCGGTATAGTATATAATATAATCAGAGCAGGGGAGGAACGCAAGACACTGGGACCCACGGCGAACCTGCCTATCTTTAAGTTGTACTTAAAGAAACGTACAACTCCGGCCGGCCGGCAGTTTGACTATCTTTGACTTTCAGCCGGCCGGCTGCCCGCTTTAACACGGTAAAGTGCTACCATATTAAACCCACCTACCTAATAGGTGGGCGGGACTTTAACGTGTTAAATCGTTAAAGTCCAGTTAGTCATAACTAACTAAGGTCTCCCCCGATATTCTACCACACCGGCGCGCAAAAGTCAATTACGAAATTGTTACAAAAGTCTTAACAATTCAAAGAAAATTGTAACATAATTGTAATAAAATGTTCATAAAAAAGTCATTGACAAATCCGGCTTTATCGTTTATAATTTCAGTGTAAGGTAAAGGAAAGGGGTTGACCGAAATGACGATGACCGAAATGATGAACCGCTACAACGCGCTGAGCGCATCCCACAAGTACGCGCTCGGATTCGCGCAGGGCGGTCGCCTGTTCGTTGCGAAGCTGAGCTTCGCTGAGCTGAGCCGTTACTTCAAGCTCGACCGCGCGAGCTCTAAGCGGGGCGGGTTCGCCAAGATCCGGATCAAGCTGAGCTCCAAGGATCGCGCCGAGCTGAGCCTGACCGCTGAGTGTCTCGGAGCTGAGAGCCTGCTGACCGCTGACCCCGCTCACAACAAGGGCGAGAACTTCGAGCGGGAGCTGACCGAGCGGTGGACCGCTGAGACCTGGGTCAAGGACAGCGTCCCCTTCTGGGTCGCGGGTGACATTCGGGTCAACGGCGAAGAGGTTCAGGTCAAACTGGACGGAGCTGAGCTGACCAACGAGCGGACACTGGCTCGGATCGCCTGAGCCAGTGCCTAGCCGGTCGGCTACACAAGCCGGCCAGCTACAAGCCGGCCAGGTTAGCTACAACTAACTGTCAGCTGCTAGCTGCCGGCTGCTGCCGGCAGCTACTACTATAAGCCGGCTGGACCGCAGCTGCCGGCCGCAGCTAGACAAGCAAGCTACGCAGACGCTTAAGCGTCTGCGTATCCCTGTTTTTTCAGCTCCTTAACACGAGCAGTCGCAAGCCCCTTAGTCTTGAACCATTCGCGCCCCTGTGCGCGCTCGTTGACACGGGTCATCACGTAGTAGCCTTTTCCGAATTTCAGCATCTCAACAGTTTTCATAGTAGTAATCCCCTTTCTTTATCTTACATTTACATTATAGCAGGATGGATGTTACATTTTTTAATCATCCACCCGCAAGACACGCTTCTTATACGCAACCGCCTTATCAAGGCAAGCCATCGCATACTCAACACGCATCCGATACTTGATGTAATCCTGTTCGGACGCTTCAACCCAAAAACCGTTTTCAGTGGGTTTCGTTTCGGAAGCTTTGACCGCTCCCATCATCTGCAGGTTCTTCCAGTACTTCATTCCTTAACACTCCCTTTCTACATTCTTATTGTAGCAAATACGATGCTACATTTTTTCATCATCAAAATCTTCGGCCGGCCGAAAAAAAGTGTTGACATTCATACCGGATGGTGCTATAATTAAGATGTTCCAAGAGGGAACGGAAAGGAAGGAAACCCCATGACACGCAACGAAATGATCAACCGCTACAACGCCCTCTCCGCCGCCACCGCCTATCTGATCGGCTTCATTCTCAACGGCATGATCTACTACACGATGTCCGCTCACATCGCAGACCAGTTTCTGAAACTGGATCGGATGTCCTCAAGGCGTGGCGGTTGGGCAAAGATCCGGATCAAGCTCTCCTCCGCTGATCGGAAGGGTCTGGTCGAAAGTGGCAAGGCGGTTCTGATCGGAGCGGCTTCCATGCTCGAAACCAACGATCAGTACAACAAAGGCGAGCGGTTCGAACGGATCATTACCGAAACCCTTACCGATGAAAAGTGGGTCAAAGACTCCGTTCCCTTCAACGTAGCAGGAGATATCACGCTGAACGGTGAACAGGTACAGATCAAGTTTGACGGAGCAGAGTTGACCAACGAAAGAACCCTTATGCGGATGGCATAAGGGTTTGACACCCAGTAGAAATTATGATATAATAGAGAAGGGTGAGAGATATATGGAAAAGAATGTAATGACTTTGGGGTTTGTCCTGCTTGTTTTCTTCTTCTTCGTGGCGTGCTTTACAACTAACGCTTTCCTTTGGGGATGCGTGCCCAGTGTAATTATCATGCTTTTCGGTTGGTTCTTCTGGGATGAATGACCCACGGCCGGCAGGCTAAATTTCAGCCGGCCAAAATCAGCCGGCCCGCGGGATGTAAAAAATGGTGGAAAATTCGCCAAATTATCAATTGTACTGCCCCTATAAGGGTGATATAATGTCAGTGTCAGGAGGGGATGCGGACCCCAGCCCCTCCGAGGGATGCTCACAGAGAGCCGAGCAAGGGGACGCCTTGTGGATGCGTACGATCCTTCCTGTGAGCGGTACTCCCGAGTACAGCTAAGCCTGCTAAACGCTGGTCAGAATGCAGTAGGCTCGATCCGCTCGGTATCGATGACAAACTTCCGAGCAAAAACCCCTTGACAAGTGAGCTGAGCTGTGATATACTAAGACCATCGAAAGGGGATGATTCCAACGGGATCTGGTGACCACCCGAGCAGGTCGCGATGGCTCGGAAGGTCGGTAAACGGAGCGACTGGGCGCCGCCACCGAGGAATGGCGGGTAGCAGTGCCGCACAAGGGTGCGGATGATCCGACCGAAACGGCGGGGAGTCTGGTCTACCGAGCTCCGAAGGGGAACTGTGAGAGCAGGGAAACGAGAGGAGCAGGGAGAGGGGCAAAGCCCATACAACACCCGCAGGGTGGGGTGTGACCCACGAGAGTCCGTAAGACCCTATCAACCTCCCACCGCATGCCGAAGTCATACTGTGCGGTATATAAATGTGAGGCAGCAGCAGGGCGGCGCTTGGGAGCCCGAGGTTGGTATGATGAGCGCAAAAGGGATCCTCCAAAACGCACTGAGAAGAAAGCGTCCCTTGAGATCCCATGTGCCGCCCGTATGGGTGGCTTTTTCGGGCCGGCCGCAAGCCGGCCGCCGATGTTGAAAAAATGTAGCATCCCATATGTTATTATATACATGTAAGAAGGAAATGGAGGTAATTCAAAGATGATGAACGTACAGATCAACAACCTTCCCGAAACCGCCACCCACCGCAAGTGGATCGTGTGCCGCGCGGTCGATGGCACGGTGTGGTACTACGGCGCGTGGGCGTATGATCGCGAGGAGGACGCGTACGCGCAGGCGCGCGAGGTCGATGGCTTCGTGGTGGAAAATACCGCGTGGTTGAAGGATTGTTTCAAATCCTAAAACCCCTTGACTTCCAATTTCATTTTTGATATAATAGATACGAAAGAGAGGTAACGAGTATGATTAAAATCACGAAAGGCATGGCACGGAAACTGTACAACGAGGGCGCGGAAGTTATGATTATTCCAAGTCGCGTCCGCCCCAATGGGATGCTTGCCTCATGGATCACGAAACCCGAGGACGATTCTGTTTCCTTTGAACAGGCGTGTAATGCCATCCACTATTATAACTGTTCTCCCGAAACTGGTATGTCCCTTGTATATTACGCAAAGGAGATCTGAGGTTAGCGCGGGCTAACCGCGCCGGCTGATTTCAGCCGGCCGAATTCTAGCCGGCCGGCCGAAAACTTAACAGAATTGTAATAAAATTATACTTGATTTTGTAACAAATCTATGGTATTATATACTTGTCCGAAGGGGACAAGAAAGGAAGGAATTTGAAAATGGCTACTCGTAAGTTTACGGATCACAAGTACGCACAGGCACAGATCAATACCTACCTCGATGGTTCTCAAGCTCTTCAATCCTATGATACTATCGTGGTTGAGATTGACCCCGAAGGCTGGCTCAAGGTCAATTGTCTGTACTCTAAGACCACGATCCGTCACATCGGTTGGTTCATGCGCGAGCTCGGCTTTACCTACCAGCTGGCAAAGCAGCTGTACAACGATCGGAAAGAGTTCAATATCTACACGGGCGAGGTGATTGATTGTGAATAAGGAAAATCGTATTCGACATTGGGCATTCCTGTGGTGGAATTTTGACCAAACTCCGCCCGTTGATATCCGCATTGATGTCATGAAATATATACAGAAGCATTCCGAAGAGTTCAAAGGAGCGGGTCCTCAGTGACCCGCCTTCGGGCCGGCCAATCCGGCCGGCCCGCAAAATTAACAGAATTGTAACAATTTTATACTTGATTTCGTAACAACTTTCTGCTATAATTAAACCATCGAAAGGGAGGGAAGATCGAATGAACCGCACGTATAAGAAGTCCGCAACTCGTCCTCAGCCCCGTGACATCTGGCCCTGCCGCCATACTAACCACCGTGGTCTCCGCAAGCGGATGGATCGGATCGACCGCCGCAGGCTGAACCGCTCCTGCAAGGAGGTGGCGTAATGGCGCTGCGAGCTGGCTATAAACGCCACGACGAGCTGGCAGCGTGGGATCTCAATGCGAGCTGCCGCCGCTGGATCCATCAAGACTCTCCCGCTAATCGCAAGCTGAAGAAAAAACTTCGCAGGCAGGCGAGAAAAAGGCTTGACAAAACCCTGTGGAACTGATATAATATACTTGTAAGAAAGAGAAGGAGGATTTCAAGATGGATACTTACGAATACGAGGATTCTTACTGGGACGAATACGATCAGTCCATGCCCGACCCCGAGGATTATCCCGAGGGCGACTTCTACGAGGACTGGGACAACCTCGAGATGGGGTTCGACCCCTACATGGGGTGCTACTCGGATGATTGCTAATCGTCCGAGCATCTCGGCCGGCCAATTTCATTTTAGCCGGCCGCCGATTTAACAGAATTGTAACACTTTCGTTCTTTTCCTGTAACATATTTATGGTATAATAATCATGTCAAAAGGGGAAGGCCGAGCGAGAGCGGAGCCGAACGAGAAACGAAAAAAAGTTTCAGAAACCCCTTGACAATCACACGAAAGTGTGATACAATAACAATGTCGAAAGGGAGCGGATCCCCTTCCGAAAGAACCCTGCGAGAGCGGACTGATCCCCCTCACAGTCGCAAGATGCGATGCTCCGCAGGGAACGAAAAAAATTTTCAAAAACCCTTGACATTAGATCACGAAAGTGATATAATGAATATGAAAAGAGGGGAAGGAAAACCCCACAAACCAGAAAGGGAAACACCATGAAGAAAGTCACCATGAACACCATCCTGTCTCTGATCGCTAACATCGACACTGACGAAGCGAACGAAGTTCGTGCTGAGCTGACCGCTGAGCTGAACAAGGGAGCTGAGGAAAAGGCTCGGAACGCTGAGCAGTACGAGCAGGCGAAAGCCATCGTCATGGATGAGCTGAACGACACGCCTGTGACCATCGGCGAGCTGTGGGATGCTCTGGCTGACAAGCTGAGCGAGGTCGGTATGACCAAGGGCAAGCTCCAGTACGCTGTGACTCGGCTCTGGAAGGACGAGATCGTCCGCACCGAGGGCAAGGTGAATACCTACAGCAAGGCGTAAGCCTTGCGCCCTCTCCCTCCCTATGGGGAGGGGTTTTTCTTTTAGCGCAAGTTGTCCGTACAACTTCCGCCGGCCGTCGTAACAAAATTTTAACAATTTTACTACTTGACAAACTCTAAAATTATGATATAATAATAGTGAAAGTGAGGTATGAAGTATGAACGTAAAGATTGGTAACGTAACCGTAGATTTGGACAAAATGTCCTTCGGAGAAGTCAATGACCTTATTCAGCAACTGCGTGAGGTACGCGCACGCAAGGAGAAATCCAAGCACATTGTTGATAACTTCCGCGCAATGATCGAAAACATTCGCGCCGAAGGTTTTGACTTCCTATGTGATGGTACTGGCGAAGTCCTCGACCCTAAGTACTGGGTACTGTACGACTCAATCAATCATTGCGTCTATCCAGAAAAGGAGCGTGAATAATATGGCGACTCGTGTGGGTAAGTATCTGTTCGATATAGATCTCGAACATATGAGTATCGAAAAACTTGAACACTTGATTAGTGGGTGCCAGAAAATAATCAAGAACAAGCGGAAAGAAGAAATCTGGCGCGACTTTACCGCACTCAATCTTCAAGCGCACTCTCTCGGTTTTGATCTCTGTTATGTCAATCCCGATGACTCGGATGACAAATATGTCCTCAATCAGTACAACTTCGAAGTCGTTGAGCGTGAGTCGTGCTGACTCGCGCCGGCTAAAATTTCAGCCGGCCGCCAAATTTAATACTTTTGTAACAATTTTCCTCTTGACAATCCCGAAACTATCGTGTATAATTTAGGTACAGAGAGAGGAAAGGAAGGTACGAACGATGAGAACGATCTGGTGGGATATGGATGGCACGATCGCCAACCTTTATGCGGTTGAAAACTGGCTTCCGAAACTGAGAGCCGAAGACCCCACGCCCTATAAAGAAGCTGAGGTACTGTGGAACATGAGCCAGCTGGCTCGGCTGATGAATCAGGTTCAGAAGCTCGGATACAAGCTGGGCATTATCAGCTGGACGAGCAAGGGTGGCTCGGCAAGCTACAACGCCGAGGTAGCGAACGCCAAGGCGAGCTGGCTCAAACTTCACCTCGCAAGCGTTCAGTTTGATGAAGTGTGTATCGTCAAGTATGGAACACCGAAAAGCCTTGTGATGAACACGGAAGATGATATCCTGTTCGATGATGAGGAGCAGAACCGTGACAACTGGCTCGGTGAAGCCTACGAACCCGACATGATGATTAAGGTGTTGAAAGCACTGCTCGGAAAAGGGTGGAACTAATTAGTTCCACCTAACTGCGCCGGCCCGCCAGTTGTACGTACAATTTTGTATCCAGTATTCTTAAAAATTTTTTATTGACAAATTTCAAATTTTATGATATAATATATGTAGAGGTTGAGGAAAGGAAGAAAATTTCCTCTAACCCAACCCCTTGACAAATGCCAAATGTTGTGATATAATGTGTGTGTAAAAGGAAAGGAGAGATGCCCAATGACTAAGGCTCAGCTTGAAAACAAACTCCGCAACACCTACCTCGACATGATTCGGAACATGGTATCTTCCGAAGTGGAAACCGATGCGCTCACCGTAAGCGCAAGCGAACTCGCCATTCCTTGCCTTGATGAAGAAGGCAACGAGAAATTCGTGCTGATCAAGGTCAGTATTCCTCGTGGCACTCGCAATGGTCAGGGTGGTTATGACCCCTACGATGGCTATGCGGTTGCCGAAGACTACGCTATCGACTGCGCCGAAAAGACTCAGAAGAAAGCGGATGCCGAGGCGAAGAAACAGGCGAAGATCGCCAAGGACGAGCAGAAGCGCGCTGAAAAGAAAGCACTCGCAGACGCCAACAAAAACCTCAAGGAACTCCGCAAGATTAAACTTGCGGAGAAGAAAGAGGACGATGGCGATAACTATGCAAATGAATATGCTCCGCATGAACTCACGGATATGCTTAATTAAGGAGGGCTTTGCCCTCCTTTAATTTTATTTTAATACTTCACCACTTTAGCGCACTAAAGTGCGCCGGCACAAAATCCCGTAATCAGCCGGCCCGCAAATTTAATACTTTTGTAACAATTTAAGTATTGACATTCCTCCTATATATGGTATAATGTATATGAAAGTTGAAGGGAAACAACACAAACCAGAAAGGTTACATGATGAAAGACTTGTACATGGTATTCGACACTGAGGTATGCAACTGCCCTAAAATTGATGGTCAGTTGGATGTTGCAAATGGTCAGTTTTATGACCTTGGATTACAAATTGTAGATAAAGAAGGTTTTGTCTACGATCAGTATTCCATCGTGAATGAGGATGTCTTTTTTGGTATGCCCGAAGCAATGCGTGAAGCGTATTTTGCGGACAAGATTCCTCAATATCTTGAAGATATGCGGATGGGCAAGCGCAAAATCATGAATACTTGGCAGATTTACAAACTGATTCGGCAGTTATGCGAACAGTATGATATCAAGGCGTGTATTGCTCACAACGCAAGATTTGATATCAAAGTAACCAATGCGACCCTCCGTTATCAGACCAAAAGCAAGCGGCGTTGGTTCTTCCCTTATGAAATGCCCATTTGGGATACCATGAAGATGGCGAATGATACGATTTGCAAGCAGAAGCGTTACATTGAGTTTTGCAAAGAAAATGGTTACATGACCAACCACGCAACTCCGCAGGTACGTAAGACCGCAGAAATTCTTTGGCGGTATCTGACAGATGATACGACATTTGAAGAGGATCATACTGGACTTGAAGATGTAACCATCGAAGCACAGATTTTTGCAGAGTGTGTTCGTCAGCATAAGAAAATGGACAAGTTCGCAGAGTTGGACGAAGGGGATCAGTAAGATCCCCTTTTCCACTTCATTTACCCATGTAACCGCGCGCCGGCCTAAAATTTCACAGAATTGTAACAATTTTGATATTGACTTGTAACATGATTTCTGCTATAATAAGAGCGTAGAAAGGAAGGTGCCCAGTATGAGGAATAGTTACGAAGTTCGCGCCCAGAAGTTCATTCGCCAGATCGCTTCTTATCTTGAATCTATAACCACCCATGACGATCGTGCTTTTGCGGTTGATTGCTTCAATCACGACTACAACCGCAAGGTACAGTATGCCCACGGCATGACTCGCTATGCCTTGATTACTTCTGACTATGTGGTCAAAGTTGATTATGCCGTTACTCGGTGGG
>Ga0310690_10007367_pt1 | contig 14187 bp, 8 predicted proteins | sample AusTroGonzalo_MG_2_FD_207661 | JGI IMG/M metagenome (GOLD analysis project Ga0310690, IMG submission 207661) | Bovine rumen microbial communities from tropical cattle in Woodstock, Queensland, Australia - Gonzalo_04 (v2) (version 2) | ecosystem: Host-associated > Mammals > Digestive system >...
CGGAGCATCTGCACCGGTTTCGGCAGAAGCGCCGACGGCATCCGTTTCACCATGGAGCCGGAACCCATCCGGGTCCATTACCGCGGGGAGATCCTGCCGTGGGTCTGCGACGCCCGTCTGACCGTGCTGGAAGACGAGCTGTATCTGAGCTTCTGTTTCGAAAACCAGCATTCGGAACGCCCGGGGATCGCCCGCTGGCGGGGGAGCGGGACCGATTTCGACGCGGTCTGCGTCGGCGTGCCTCAGCAGCGCAACATGATCCTCTGCCCCTTCCGCAAAGACGGGCTCTTCATGCGGCTGGAGCGTCCTTCCAACCAGTGGCAGGATCCCTTCCACATCTGGTACAGTCTGTCGCCCGACCTGCGCTACTGGGGCGACTCCGAACTGCTGCTCGGCTGCGAAGACGTCCCCTTCGCCAACAGGAAGATCGGCGGCGGCGCGCCGATGCTGGAACTCCCGGAGGGATATCTTCTGATCTTCCATGCGGTCGACGACGATCCGGCGCGGAAGGTGACCTTCCCGGACGGCAGAAGCTGGTCCAAACGCTACACCGCGGGGGCGGCGCTCTTTGACCGGAACGATCCGACGAAGCTCGTCGCCATCACTCCCGACCCCCTGCTGGTCGCGGAGGCTCCCTACGAGACCGGCGACCTCGAACATCTGTGGGTCGAATTCACGGTATTCCCCTGCGGCGCGGTGCCGGTCGACGGCGGCAGGACCCTCCGGATCTACTACGGCGCGGGCGACTGCAACACCAACATCGCGGAGATCGACTTCGCCGATCTCCGGAAGCTGCTCCGCCCGTGTTCGCGGCTGGCGGAACGGGCGACGGTGCCCTTCCGGATCGAGGACTGGAAGCGGGGCGACACCTTGAAAAAGCGGTGAGCGGAAGGTATATTAAAACGAATGGAATTCAGGTGCGGAACCGCACAGGCGGTCTCCGTGCCTTTTGCTGACGGAGGGTCCGTTCCGGACCGGAAAACAAGGATGAGATCCCGATGAAACTTGGTTCGCCGTTTTCCCATGGAGCAGTACTTCAGCGCGAGATGCCGGTCGCCGTATGGGGCGAAACGCTGCCGGAGGTTTTGGTGCGGGCGGAGATCGCCGGCAAAGAGGGCTATGCGAAGTCATCCGGCAGCGGCGATTTTCTGCTGCGTCTCCCCCCGCTGGAAGCGGGAGGTCCCTTCGAGCTGAAGGTCTCCGTGCCCGGGAATGCGGAGGAATGCGTCGTTCTCCGCGACGTGCTGGTCGGCGAAGTCTGGCTGTGTTCCGGGCAGTCCAACATGGAGTACCGTCTGGAGAGCGATTGCGCCGTCGTTCCGCCTCCGGCGGGCACGGAGCCCCTGAGCCGTCGTCAGGAGAGGGAATTCCTCGATCTGGCGGCGGAGACGGGCGATTTCCATTTTTTCACCGTTCCGGAGAAGGTCGCCGGATGCCGTGAGAAGTATTGCGGCGGCGAATGGCGTCCCATGGATCGCGAGAATGCCTCGAAGGCCGCCGCCGTCGCCGCGTGGTTCGGGCTGGAGCTCCGGAAAAAACTGAATGTCCCCGTCGGGCTGATCTGCTGCTCGTGGGGCGGCACGCACGTGGAGGCGTGGACCAGTCCGGAAGCGCTCCGCTTCAATCCCGACACCCGCGCCGCCGTCGAAGCGTGGGAGGAGGCGCGAAGCGGGAAAGAGATCTGGAGCGGGATGAAGACAGCGACCCTCGATGAGCAGCTCCGCAGTATTGCCGTTCCGGATCGCGGCAACCGCGGCGCCGCCGACGGCTGGGCGGAGCCCGGTTTCGACGACTCCGGGTGGGGGACCATGGAGATCCCCGGCAGCTGGATCGTCCAGCGGATCGCCGGGAACGGCGCGGTCTGGGTGCGGCGCAAGGTCGTTGTGCCAGCGGAGCTGGCGGGCAAGGAGATGCGTCTTTGCATCGGCGGCATCGACAAGCACGACATCGCCTATTTCAACGGGGTGGAGATCGGCAGGACCGGCAAGGATCTGGAGACCTGCTTCTGGAATTCCCCCCGCGAGTACCGGATCCCCGGGAAACTGGTCCGGGGCGGAGAAAACACCATCGCGATCCGCGCCTTTTCGTTTGCGATGGAAGGCGGTTTCATGCCGCCGGATGAAGCGTATCGGCTCGAGGGGGCCGGCGTTTCGATCCCTCTCTCGGGGGAGTGGCGGGCGAAGGCGGAATACGATCTCGGCAGGGTCGAGCCTCCCCGCCGTTACGGCATCGACATGCCCAACATGCCCGGCGCGCTCTTCGACAGCATGATCCGGCCGCTGCTGCCCTTCGCGGTCCGGGGCGTCCTCTGGTATCAGGGGGAGAGCAACGCCAACACGCTGGAGGAGGCGCAGACCTATCGGCGCAAGATGACGGTCATGATCCGCGACTGGCGCTTCCGGTGGGGCGCGCCGGAACTCCCGTTCCTGCAGGTCCAGCTGGCGGATTTCCATTCCCCGAAGCCTTACGACCGGTGGTCCCCGTGGGCGGCGCTGCGCGACGCTCAGCGGCGGGCATGTCTCGATGAACCGAATGTCTTTCTCGCGACCGCGCTTGGAACCGGCGAAGCTGCCGACATCCACCCGCAGGACAAAAAGACGGTGGGTTTCCGTCTCGCGTCGGCGGCGCTGCACCACTGTTACGGCGAAACGGAGATCCTGCCGGGCGGACCGCAGTTTCTGAAGGCGGTCCCGGAGGGCGGCGCGCTGCGCCTCTTCTTCCGCGATGCGGAGGGGATGACGCTGCGCGGAGAACCGGGGCGCGCTTTCCGTCTGGCGGGAAGTGACGGGGTCTATCTCCCCGCCGACCGGGCGGAGATCGACGGCGGCACCCTGCTGCTCTCCTCCGAAAAAGTTCCGCATCCGCTGACGGTGCGCTACGCCTGGGCGGACAATCCGGAAAGCATTCTTTGGAACCGCGACTTCCCCGCCGCGGCGTTCTCTTCGGAAAATTGACTCGAGTTTGAGAAGAAAGGATAATTCGAAATGAAGAATTCCCGTATCGAAGCAGTCCGCAGGGACTTCTCCCTCACCAAGATCCAGGATTACACGCTGACGCTGGCGGAGTTCGAGCGGACCAATTCCTACTGCCGTTTCGACGCCTCCACCCGCTACATCATGGAGATGCTGAAGCAGGCGGGGTTCAGCAAGGTCGAACGTCTGGTCCACAAGGCGGACGGAAAAAGTTCCGCGCTGGACTGCATCATGCCGGAGGCGTGGGACCTGTGCGGACACTCCTTTTTGCGGATCACTTCGCCGGATCTCCCGGAATACGCGGAGACGATCTCCGACACCGACCGTCATCCGCAGGAGGCGGTCATCTGGAGCGCGCCGACGCCGGAGGGCGGCGTCGACGGCGAAGTGAGGACCTTCGATTCTCTCGATCCGGAGCACCTCGAAGAAGCGCGGGGCAAGTGGATCTTTCTGACCTCGAAGGGTGTGGACATCAACGGAGTTCGCTACCGCGCGCTTGCCGAAGCCGGGGCGGCGGGGCTGATCCTCTGCAATTTCGTGCCGCAGGAGACTTCGCCGGACGACGTGGTCTGGTTCAACGGGCAGGGCTTCAACAGCTGGTATCACGAGAAGGAGGCGCCCCGGCTGCCGGTCTTCTCCACTTCTCCGCTCCGCGCGGCGAAACTGCTCGAACTGCTCAAAAAGGGTCCGGTCTTCGCGCACGGCGAGATGAAGACCCGCATCTACGACGGCGAGATCTACACCGTCACCGCGGTCATTCCGGGGGAAAGCAAGGAGGAATACGCGCTCTTCGCCCACCTCTACGAACCCTTCGCCGCCGATGACGCGCTGGGCTTCGGCGTGGGCTGCGAACTCGGCCGCCAGCTGGTGCAGCGGGGGGTGAAGCTGAAGAAAACGCTTCGGGTGGTCTTCTCGATGGAGCTCTACGGATTCTCCGCGTTTCTGGCGGATCCGAAGCGGCGCGGACGCATCTTCGCCGCGATGAATCTGGACAGCTGCGCCCACTGGGCGCGGGTGATCGACTTCCGGCAGTCGCCGATCGCGCTTCCCCTCTTCACCGACTGGTTCTACCACGACTGGTTCACGAAATACCTGCCGGACTTCACCTTGGGCGAGAGCCGCGGCAATCTGAGCGACGACACCTTCGGCGGCGATCCGGCGATCGGCGTCGTGACCAACTGGTTCCGCAATCCGTGCGGCATCTACCACCACAACACCGGCAGGCACTTCGACCTCGACTGGCTCGTGCTCAAGGAGTCGTTCCCGGTGCTGGCGGGCGCGGTGGAGACCCTGCTGACCGAGGGACCTGCCGGAAACTACGACCGGCGCGCCGCCCGCGAAATGAAGGCCGCCGTCGCCGCGATGCTGAAGGATCCCGACCTCACCGGATTCGAGAAGAGCGTCCGGCTCAAAGCGGAGTTCGACCGTTACGCCGCCATGCTGCGTTCGTGGGAGAAGTTCACGGGCAGGAAGGCGGATCTCGCTCCGCTGGAGTCGGCGTACGAAGCGCTGAAGGGGAAGACCGGTCCGATCCGTTACGAGCTTTTCGGCACGGCGGAGTGCCGCGCGCGGAACATCGTGCCGGAACGCCTGCGCCTCGGTGCGCCGTTCTGCCTGAGCCATGTGCCCTACGGGGAGCGCCGGAGGACCGCCGTGGGGCGGATGCTCTGGGCGCTCTTCGACGGCAAGCGCGATCTTCTGACCTGCATCCGGATTCTGGACGGCAACGGCAACACCCGCACCACTCCGCAGTCGATCGGCAGGATCATCGCCGATCTGCGTTTCCTTGAGCAGTACGGATACGTCCGGCTGCTGCCGGCGGTGACGGTCGGCGAACGCGAGATCCGGTCGGCGTTCCGCGAACTCGGGCTCCGCGCCGGGATGAAGCTCGCGGTCCACAGCGCCTTCTCCGCGATCGGCAAGGTCGAGGGCGGACCGGAGGCGTTCTGCCGTCTGCTGATGAAGACGCTCGGCTCCAAGGGGACGCTGCTGATGCCCGCCTTCACCTTCCAGCTTTACGAAGGCAAGGAATTCGGGCAGCCCTTCGACATCCGCAACACCCCCTCCTGCTGCGGCGTGCTCACGGAGACCTTCCGCAAGATGCCGGGCGTTTTCCGTTCCGCCGAGCCCTGCCACTCCTTCTCGGCGTGGGGCGCGGGGGCGGAGGAGCTCGTGCGGAACCACCACAAGGTCCCGACGGTGTCGGAATTTTCGCCGCTGGGACTGCTGGAGGCGGCGGACGGCTGGTGCATGACCGTTGCGGCGCCGGGCGCGGTGACCTTCATGCATGTGGTGGAATCCTCCTTCGGTGCGCCCTGCCTCGGGGTGCGGAGCGAGGAATTCCCCGCGATCCTCGCGGACGGGAGCAAGGTGAAACTCCGCACCTGGGGCTGGCGGGAGACGACCTGTCCCGAGTGCCCTGCGCGGCGGACCGCGGAGATCTTCGCGCGGATGCGCAAGGCGAAGACGCTCCGTGAAACCGTCCTCGGCAACGCCGCCATCATGCTCTTCCGGCTGGCGGACTACCGCAAGGTCTACGAAGCGATGCTGACCGAGGCGGACTGCCGCCGCCAAAAAGCCCGTCCGCGGGTGCGTCCCTCCACGGTGAAAAGCGACTGGGACCGCCTCCGCAACCGGCTGAAAAAATCGGATGCCTTCACCGGCGAGCTCCCGCCCCTTTCGTGAAGCCGGGCGATCGAAACAGGAGGAACACTGATTCATGGCACACTTTGGACTTCGCTGGGCGCAGCTCGATGTGGCGCGTCAGATGGAGACGGTGGAATTCATCGAGAATTTCATCTCGCTGCTGGCGGATTCCGGTTACAACGGTCTTCTGCTCTATCTGGAGGACCGGATCCGGACCGCGAGCTATCGGCTCCCCGCCGACCACGAAGTTTACACCGCCGACGAGATCCGGCGCATCGTGAAATACGCCGCCGACCGCGGCGTCGAGGTCGTGCCCTGCGTGGCGACGCTCGGACACGCGGAGCGCTTCCTCCGCCATCGTGAGCTGGAGCCGCTCGCCGAACTGCAGGGCGGGCGGAAGGGGCGTTTCGGCGGCGTCCGCAAGCAGACCTTCTGCGTGACGAATCCGGAGTTCTACCGCTTCATCGGGAGCTATCTCCGGGAGGTCGCCGAACTCTTCCCGAGCCGCTGGTTCCACATCGGGCTGGATGAGTTCTGGGACTTCAATCTGTGCGACCGCTGCCGCGCCGCCATGCCGACTCGTGAGGACGAGTGGAAGATGTTCGTCGCCCACATCCTGAAGATCCGCGAGATCATGGCGGGCTGCGGGAAGCGCGTCATGATGTGGAGCGACATGTTCGAGTTCTATCCGGAGGCGTTTCGGGAGGTCCCCCGCGACGTGGTGATGGTGGACTGGCAGTATCAGCACGACGTCCGCGGCTATCTGGGGCATATGCTGGACGAGGACTGCGAAAACCGTCTGGCGGTCAACGCCGCCAACGGCTTCGAGACGATCGTCGCTCCCGCCGACCGCACGCTTTGGAATTCGCAGAGCTACTTCGAATACGCCGACGGCAAAGAGGGCGTGCTGGGCGCGCTGCTCACCTGCTGGGAAAAGAGCGACACCTTTCTCTACCGTTCGCTGCCCGTCTTCGTCGCCGGCGGGCTGCAGATGAACGGCATGTCTTCCGGCGAAGCCTTCGATGCGATGACCGTGCGGCTTTTCGGCACCGGCGACGCGGTCTTCCGCGCGGCGCTCTCGACCGCGCTCAACGCGGGCTTGCTCCGGCATTTCGAGGGGATCCGCGAAGATGCGCTCTGCACCCGGAACTACCGCGGCTTGAACATCGCCGCGCAGAGCGTCTGCAGCGGTACGCGCACCGTACTCGAAAGCTGCCGGAGCAAGGTCTCCGCCGGGCTGGGGGAGCGCTGCCTCGAGGATCTCCTCGACGCCCTGCTCGAAAAGGAGATCTCCCTGCGGGGCAAATTCATCGCGCAGGATATCTTCGACAACGGCTGTACCGCGGAGCGCCGCGGGGCGTTCGCCGCGTTCCGCCGCGATTACGAGGCGTACCTCGACCGCATGATCGGCCGCTGGGAAGAGCTGCGGCCCGGGATCCGGCCGAACGTCTTTGCGGAACGCAAGGCCGGACTGCTGGCAGCGCTTGCCGATTTGGAGAAGCGCCTCGCTTCCGGCGCCTGGATCAAGATCACCGGCACGCTGCCGGATTACTTCGGCGTGGAGACCGTCTCCGTCGAATGCAGGACGGGCGGCAGCTGGATCCGTGCGGCGGAGGGGGTCTACAAACCCGACGAGGAGTCGATCTTCTGCCGTTTCATCCCGCTGGCGGAGAACTTCTCCGGCGCGGTCGACGAAGTGCGCCTGACCGCCTCCGGACTGGGCGGCGCGGGGATCAACCATGTGGAGGTTTTCTCGGGCGGCAGGCTCTATGTGCCGCGGAGCGTTCTTCTTGCGGAAGGCAAGGTGAGCGATCCGGAGTACCTGCTGGAGAACAACACCTGCTTCGCGTGGTTCGGCGGACAGTCCACCCGCCGCGACTACTTCGACTGCGCCGCGGCGGTCCGGAAGAACTCCGTGACGCTGAAAATGAAGGAATTTTCGGCAGACGATCTTGCGATGGTCCGGCGATGATCCGGAGCGGTTCGCCGCGCTGACCGCGGAGCGGTTTTCCGGGTGCGGCGGCAGCCGGACGGGTTCCGTTACCGGGATCTGCGCATCAGGCAGATCCTGCCTCCGCCCGGCGGGAGTACGCAGGAGCCTCCGGTGAGTTTGCCGTCTCCGAAGGAGGCTTCGATCTCCCATCCGAGGGCGGTTTCGAGGGCAAGACTCCGCTCCTCATCCGAACAGTTCACCGCGATCGCCGCCGCCCGTTCGCCGTCGAAATGATGTTCCGTCAGGATCACCGCCGGATCGTCGATCCGGAGCAGCGTTTCCTTCCGCACGACGCGTCGGTAGATCTTCCGCCACGGCGCATCGAAGCCGCGGGGAGTTCCCGCCAGGATCTTCTCCAGCGAGCAGGTGAAGGTGAAGACGGTCCCCTTGCCGTAGCGGTTCCGGAGGAGCAGCGGATTGCCCTCCCGGTCCGCCAGCAGGATTTCGGCGCTTTCCGTCAGGATCGCCTTCTCCACCGGGCGGTCGAGAGAAAGCTCCTCTCCTTCCAGTTCGCAGCGCACGGCGCCGACGGCCTTGCGGCGGCGGCGGATCTGCATCCCGCAGAACTCCCGCAGCCCCGGCAGGTTGCTGTCGTCGGTCGAGAAGTAGCATACCGCGCCTTCCCTCACCCGGTCGAGGAGCTTCTCCCAGTCTTCCGAAGCGATGCCGCCCCGGTCGGTCACCGAGGGCAGAAAATAGACTTCCGCCTCCTCCAGCGCGGCGCGCGCCGCCTGAAACTTCAGGTTGATCCCCGCCTGCCGCGCCAGCAGATACGCCGCGTAGGCGACCTCCATGTCATCGACGAGGCAGAGCGCGTCCGGTCTGGTCGGCGGCAGTTCCCGGAACGGCAGTTTTTCCAGCATTTCGCCGAAGGAGCGCATCGCCTCCGCCGCGGGATGCGGCTGCCGGTCCGCGGAAAATACGCCGTGTTCCAGCCCCGGCCAGTCGCCCCAGTGGTAGGGGGCGAACTTCAGATGCCGCTGGTCGAAGGCACACCACCAGAGGAAAGCTCGGCAATCCTCCCGCCACGCGTTCCAGAGGAGGCACTTCACGGAGCTGCCCACGCCTTCCAGCGAAAGGGCGATGTTGCGCCAGTTGCCGGTCTCCTCGGTGAAGCACGGTTTTCCGCCGATGTCGCTGATGATCCGGCATTCCGCCGCCGCCCGGCAGAGGTTGCGCTGATGCAGAAAGCCGTCCGCGGCGGCGGGGTTGAGGATGTCGTAGCGGTGGACTCCGGCGTAATCCGCGAGTTCGCCCTGATCTGCGATGAGCCAGTTGCTCTTCATGGGGTCCAGACCTTCCGCCATGACGCCGACGATCGGGCGCGACGGATCCGCGAGGCGGATGATGTCGTGCATCGTCTTGGTCCAGACCCATGCGTGATCGGCGCTTTTCACCGGACCGGAGTAATTCATTTCGTTGCCGGTCTCCCACGCGGCGATCGCGGGATGGTCCTTCAGGGCGCGGACGAAGCCGTCGTAGAACTTCATCTCCCACTTGAGCGCGAAGGGATCGCTGAAAATGTCGCGGTTTTCCATCGCGGGCGGCACGAAGTGGCGTCCGGTCATGTGCACGGTCATGATCGCCACGATCAGCCGGATGCGGTGCCGTTCCGCGATGTCGCAGAATTCCCGGAAACGCCGCAGCATGGTCTCATCCAGCCCCGCCCGTCCCGCGGGGGTGTCCGGCAGCGGGAGTTCGTCTTCGCCGAGGCAGACTTCGCGGTCGGTGGTCGCCTGCGAGCTGCCGCCGTACTGGAGCAGCCGGATGGGCTGAAAATCCGGCCACAGCGGGAAGACCCGCAGAAGCCGGATCCCGCAACGCTCCAGCGCCTCCAGATCCTTCTCGATGCTCTCCGGGTGCCAGTGTTTCCACATCCGCGTCGCATTGTCGGATGCCCAGTAATTCAGACCGATGATCAGTTTTCCCGCTTCCAGCATGTTTTTCTCCCGTCGGAGGCTTCCCCGACTGTGCGGCTTCTTGCAATTTCGGCATTCATGACTTATAGTATACCACGGAAATTCCGAAATTGAATGGATGAAACGGAATATCCCATGGATTTTCGGGAAATCGACGATGCATTTTTACAAAGGACTGCAATTTCCCTTCGCCGCCCATGTCGCCGACGGTCATAAACGGGTCCATGTGCCGAAGTATTACGGGATCCAGTTTCACGAAAGCGGCACGCTGAATCTGCGCATCGGTTCGGGAAGGATGAAAAGTTATCGGGGCGCGGTGGCGTTCATCACCCATCCCGGCACGGAGTTCTCCTACGAATTTTCCGCGGAGGAAAAGCACAACTATTACGCGGTCTGCTTCACCGGAAGCCGCGTGGCGCAGTATCTCCGGAGCGGACTGCTCTCTCTCGCGCCGCGGGTGCACCGGATCGCCGACGCGGAGCGTTTCCGCAAAACCGTCATGGAGTTCTGCCTGTTCCGGCGGCGCGAGGAATACGACTTCTGCACGCTGAAACTGGAGGAACTTCTGCTCATGCTGCACCAGCCCGGCAAGCCCCGCGAGACTGCCCCGCCCTCGCCGCATCAGACGGAGAAGCTGCGGCAGCTTGCCGAAGCCGTCTGCCGCGATCCGGGGCGGGGGTGGAACTTCGACGCGGAAGCGGGCAAACTGAATGTCACGCCGCGTCATTTCCGCACCCTTTTCGCGCGGGTCAACCGGATGACGCCGGGACATTTTCTGCTGAGCAAACGGCTCGACCGCGCGGCGGCGGAGCTTCTCAACAGCCGCGATACGGTCAAGGCGATCGCCGACCGCAACGGCTTCGCCGACGAATTCTACTTTTCGCGGCTGTTCAAAAAATATTACCGGCTCTCGCCGCGTTTCTACCGGGAGGAATTCCGTTCCTGAGGATCCGCCGGGATCCGCGTTCAGCTCCGCGGCGGCCAGATCAGGATCAGACGCCCCTTGCCGTCGATCCGTAGCCGCTTCACGGCGAAGGGCATCATGAAGCTCTCGCCCGCCGCGACGGGACGCCCGTCCAGCTCGAGCGCTCCCTCGACCGCCACTCCGATGGCGAAGGAGTCGGGATTCTCCAGTTCCCATGAACCCTCCACGGTGAGCTCGCTGACCGAGAAGAGCGGACAGGCGTCCGGTCCGATCAGCTGGCGCAGGGTCCCCGAGGCGCTCTTCGCCAGCACGCGTTCCGGCGGACGGCACAGTTCCCGGACCTCCGCTTCGCTGCGCGGGGTGAAGTCGAAGATCTCCACCGCCCGGGCGGGATCGATGCCCATGAAGCGCTGCTTTTCGTTCAGGTCCACGCCGCAGCAGGCGATCTCGGGGATCAGCACCCAGTCGCTCGGCTCCATCACCTCCACCATGGTCACTCCCGGACCGATGGCGTGCGGAAGCCCCCCCGGGATCAGCAGCACGTCGCCCGGCGCGACGCGGAGCTTGTGAAGCATCTCCCTGCCGCGTTCCAGTCTGCCCGCCAGCGTCTCCCGGAGAAACACTTCGCGGTCGAGTTTTTCGTTGAATCCGGCGAGAAGATACGGTTCCCCGCCGTCAACGCGGCGGGTCGCCAGCACGATCCACGCTTCGGTCTTGCCGCATTCCGACCCGAGGAGCCGCCGGGCGTCGGCGCGCGAGGGATGCACCTGCAGCGGCAGCTCTTCCGCGGCGTCAAGAAGTTTGACCAGCACCCCGGGGACAGCGCCGAATTTTTCGAGATGAGCGGCGCCGAGCACTTCGGCGCCGTGTCCGGCAAGGTATTCCGGAAAGCTGCGCCACGCATTTTCCGCAAATACCCGGCTGATGCCGTGGCCGGGAGAGTGATAAACGCGCCCGTTGCCTTCGATGCACGAAGCGATCCAGTTCTCCGGGAAACGGTTGTCCTCGCCGGGAAATTTGCCGCACAGCCGGTCGATCCCGGAACCGCCGCGGTAAAGCCGCAGCACCCGGTTCGGCGCGAAGGGCAGTATGGTCATGAATGCCTCCTTGGATCCTCCCGAAACGCACCGTTTCGCGCGGGAAGGCGTCCGCGCCTCTCCCGTCTGCGTCCGGAGCCCCGTGCGTTTTCGGGGGAAGGGGACCCCGGCGTTCCGTCACGATTCATAATATATCGCCGGGATTTTTCGGCTGGAATGGAGAAAAAAGAAGAATCCATGGATTTTGCGGAAAGAGTTTCCCGCCGGTCCGCTTCTTCGTTCCGGCGGCGTTTCGCCTTGAAAAACGTTTCCGGGAAGTCTATATTATGCCATACCGCGCGGCACGCGCCGCCGGAGCGAAACATCGTCACGAAAGGGGGTGGATTCATGAGCATTCCGAAAGCGGAAGGTCCCTGGCTTCACGAGGGAGAGACGCTGGTGTGTTTCGGAGACAGCCTGACGGCAGCCGCCGAGGGCTATATCGCATTCCTGCGGCAGGCGCTGGAGCCGCGCGGGATCCGGGTGGTCAACGCCGGACTTCCGGGCGACAAGACCCCCGCCGCCCTGACCCGCCTGAAAACCGACGTGATCGCCGCGAAACCCGACGCGGTCAGCATCTTTTTCGGAAACAACGACGCCCTGATCGGCAGAGGCGTCTGGCGTGACGAACCGGGGATCTCCCCGCTCACCTTCGAGGAAAATCTGAAGTGGATCGTCCACCTCTGCCGCCTGCAGGGAGGCATCGGGAAATTCAGCATCAATACGGTCGCACCCCGCCTGGAAGGAGCGCAGTTCCTCGATTTCGGCGAAGTCAACCTCGCCTACTGCCGCGCGGCACGCAACGCCGCCGACGCCATGAACACCCTGCTGGTCCCCCTCGATTCCGCCTTCACCTTGCTGCGCGAAGAGAACCGCTCCCGCATGTCCCCGGAAGGATTGCTCTATACCCGCGACGGACTCCACATGAACAACGAAGGATGCCGGATCATCGCCGAGTTCATGCTTCGCGAATGGCGGATGCTCTGACGGCTCCCGCCGCATCGCAAGCCGTAGACCGCGCCCCGGATGTCTTTGGCGGCGGAGTCGTTATTTGGCGGCGGGGCGGTCGAAGAGGCGTTTCCGCAGGAGTTTCACGCCGTCGGGGGTACGCGGTCCGAGGCGGTAGAGCAGATCGGCGTCGAGATCGGTGACGATCCTGCGGTTGCGGACGGCGGGGAGGTCTTCCCAGCCGGGAATGGCGGAGATCCGGTTTTCCGCGCCGGACATGCCGAGGGCGACGATGACTTCGGGGCGCAGCCGTACGATGACTTCGGGGGAGATGGTGAAGTATTCGCGTTTCGAGGCATCGGCGGCGACGTTTTCGCCGCCGGCGAGCGAAAGCAGTTCATCGAGGAAGGTCCCGCGTCCGCAGGTCACCGGCGGATTTGCTCCGAGCAGGAGCAGCACCCGCGTTTTATGTGGCGGCATGGTATTGCGCAGAGCGTCGATTTCGTGTCGGAAACGGGAGATTTCGGCTTCGGCTTCGGTGTTTCTGTCGAGGAGGCGTCCGAGGTCGCGGAGGGTTTCGGGGTAATCGGCGAGGCGTTTCGCGGGGTAGCGGCGGAGGTCGATCCCCCGCCGCCGCAGGAGTTCCCACTCCGAGCGCGGGTGGTCGATATCGGTCACCACCGCGTCGGGAGCGAGCGAGAAGAGCACTTCCGCATTGGGGCGGCCGAGCGAGCCTGCCGCGGGGAGATTCCGGATGCGTTCCGGCACGTTGCAGGCGGTGCAGCGGCCGACCAGCGCGGATTCTCCGCCGATCCGGCAGATCGTTTCGGTCAGCGCGGGGGAGAGGGAGACCACCCGCCGCGCGGGCGCGGAGGTCTCCTCCGCGCCGGAGGCGGCGCAGAAGAGCTGCGCCGCGAGCAGCGCGGCGGGGAGGAGACGGGGGAACCGGAGCATTTTCACTCAGTTGTTCCAGAGGGGATCGTAGGCGGCGTTGTCCTCGGAGAGGAAGCCGGTTTGGATGCCGTCGCCTTCGGTGCTTTTGGTGTACGCTTTCGAGAAGGTTCCGGCGTGACCGTCGACGAAGACCGCGTTGGCGCGTTTGCCGTGACGGAAGGCGGCGGTGCCGCTTGTGCTGGGGGAAGCTCCTCCGCGTCCGTCGGGCGAACGCAGAAAGCTCGTGGGTTCGACTTTGCCGGAGCTGAGGTATCCGGCGTCGGAGAACATCACGGTACGGGAGGGCTGACGGACCGCGGTGATCTTGTACCCGGTCCATGTGACGCTGCCGGAATAGCTGACTTCGCGCCCGAGAAATTCGTTGTAGCCGTAGCCGCTGTAAGCGGATGCCCACCCGGTGTTGATGAGACCTTCGCCGACCAGCGGGCAGCGGTAGATCTCCTTCGACTTCGAAGTGCCGAGCCCCTGGATCAGCAGTCCGGTGGCGTTGGCGTCGGGCACATAGCTTGCGTCGTAGGGGTGATCCCACGGCGTTGTGCCGTCATACGACGGGCAGAACCAGTCGGCGTTGGCGGAGGTGTATTCGAGGGAGATCTGACCGAGCTGGCGCAGCCGGGAGAGGCAGTCGGTGGCGTTGGCACGTTCGCGCGCCTGCTGCAATGCAGGCATCAGGATCGCGGCGAGGATCGCGATGATCGCGATCACGACCAGAAGTTCGATCAATGTGAAACGACGGCAGGGGTGGAGAGAGAGG
>Ga0310690_10007368_pt1 | contig 14182 bp, 11 predicted proteins | sample AusTroGonzalo_MG_2_FD_207661 | JGI IMG/M metagenome (GOLD analysis project Ga0310690, IMG submission 207661) | Bovine rumen microbial communities from tropical cattle in Woodstock, Queensland, Australia - Gonzalo_04 (v2) (version 2) | ecosystem: Host-associated > Mammals > Digestive system >...
TATTCTCGGGTTGAACTATCTGATTTCTATCCATAGCTTACATGACCTTTTTAAGTGCATTAACGATTTCTTCGGGATCGGGTACGATACCACCCAGACGACCGAACTGCTCTACGGGTACGGCACCATTCACGGCGAGGCGAACATCCTGTACCATCTGTCCAGCATTGATTTCGGCCACGAGGATGCCCTTCACCTTCTTAGAGAGTTCAGCAATCTGCTTCGTGGGGAACGGGAACAGGGTAATCGGACGGAACAGTCCAACCTTGATACCCTCCTGACGGGCGATCTCTACAGACTTCTCTGCGATACGGGCGGCAGAACCGAAAGCGACGATAGCATACTCTGCATCGTCCATCAACTGCTCCTCATAGCGCACCTCATTCTCCTGGATCTTAGCATATTTCTCCTGGAGGGCGATATTACGCTGCTCCATGATCTCAGGCTTCAGTTCCAGTGAGGTGATGACCACGCGCTCACGGTTCTTAGGTTTACCAGTCGAGGCCCAGGGGCACTGTTTGATCACCTCCTCATCCGTACGACGGGGCTTGAACGGTGGCAGCACCACCTTTTCCATCATCTGACCGATCACACCATCACTCAGAATCATGGCAGGGTTGCGATACTTGAAAGCCAACTCAAAAGCGAGATCCACGAAGTCGGCCATCTCCTGCACAGACGACGGAGCCAGCACGATCACCTTATAGTCACCATTACCACCACCACGGGTAGCCTGGAAATAGTCACCCTGTGAGGGCTGGATCGTTCCTAAGCCAGGACCGCCACGCTGCACGTTCACAAACACGCCTGGTACTTCAGCACCAGCCATGTAGGTGATACCCTCCTGCATCAGGGCGATACCAGGAGAACTCGAAGAGGTCATGGCACGCTTACCAGCACCGGCAGCGCCATAGACCATATAGATACTGGCAAGCTCACTCTCAGCCTGTACCACCTGCATACCGGTGGTCTCCCAAGGCTTCAGTTCTGCCAGTGTCTCAATCACTTCACTCTGCGGAGTAATAGGATAGCCGAAATAGCCGTCGCATCCGCAACGAATAGCAGCATGGGCGATCGCCTCATTGCCCTTCATCAACACAACTTCTTTTTCTTCTGCCATAACTTACTCCTCCATTTTTTTACGATACACGGTGATACATCCGTCTGGGCAGACGATGCCACACGAGGCACACCCTACACAGGCCTCCTCGTTAACAGCCTCCACGAAGGGGTAGCCGTGCAGATTCACTTTGTTGGCCAAGGCGATGACCTTCTGAGGGCAGGCAATGATGCACAACTGGCATCCCTTACACCTCTCTGTATCCACCACGATGGCGCCTTTCATTTTTGCCATATTATCCTGTAATTAATGCATTAATTTCTAAAATTGGCTGCAAAGGTACTAATAATAAAACAAAATGCAAAGAAAAAGCGGTCTTTTCTTTGCATTTTCACATTTCTATAATATTTATCTATTATTTTAATAAGCATTTTGGTCGTGTTTGAAGAGCGTTTTGAAAGTCATCCAGACGATACGGATGTCGAGCCAGATGCTCCAGTGCTCCATATACCAGATATCACGCTTCACGCGCTCTTCCATCTGCCAGAGTTCTTTCGTTTCCCCTCTGAATCCCGTCACCTGAGCCCAGCCCGTGATGCCAGGCTTCACGAAGTGGCGCACCATATACTTATCGATCAGTTTAGAATACATCTTGGTATGGGCCAGCATGTGCGGACGGGGCCCCACCACACTCATGTTCCCCTTGATCACATTCCAGAACTGGGGGAACTCGTCGATATTGGTCCTGCGCATAAAATCACCAAACGGGAACTTCCTCGGGTCATCCTCCGTGGCCTGCAGTTGGTCGGCCTCCTTATTCACGTGCATCGAACGGAACTTATAACAAACGAAACACTTACCGTCAACACCGGTGCGTTCTTGTTTAAACAGCAACGGCCCAGGGCTCTGCAGTTTCTGCATCACCCACACCAACGGGATCAGCAAGACAGTAACAGCCAACGCCACCAAGGAGAGCAGGATGTCGAACCCCCACTTCACCACCCTGTTAATGGGACTATCCAGAGGACTCTCATGGGTAGAATACACTTCGATGTCGTCGATATACTCTCGATGCAGGTCAAGTCCCATAGACTCTACAGAGATTGGGACATAGAAGAATTGAGTCACCTGACTGTTGCAGAGCGCCGAGAGTCGTCTGATGGTATCACCCTCCTGACGCGACAGACAGACATACAACTCATCACCCAGATCGACCTCCCCACCCTTCGCGATATATGCCAATACTCACCACCAGCCATCCGGTACAAGTCCAATACATCAAGTGTCTGAACAACAAATAGGCGATCACTGTTTGGGTAAAAATCATAACAAACAGGCCCCTCAGGATATCCCCTGCCGATACAAACCGGTCATGAATCCTCGTATGGAATTTCCACTCACTGGCAAGCAGGGCGATATTATTGATCAAGTAAAAGAGTCGTATATTCTCCCAACTCCAGTTTTCCATTTTGGGAAAGTCCATAGCGAACACGTACAGCACAATATTCAGCAGCACGATGTCGCCCACGATCACCAGCAACATGATGAGCCTATTCGGCTGATTATTTCTTCTCATTCCCCAAGTAATAGTTTTTATGCAAAGATAGTATAAAAATCTTCACAAGATTCACCCTCCCTCGAATTATTCACATTATTTAACCACAACCAATAAATGAGCATGTTACATAAAAAAGTGATCTCTAACAGTGTTTCCTACGTTAGAAAACACTGTTTTCTGCCTGAGAAAACGCTGTTTCCTGATTGAGAAAGCAGCAATACTCACCACTGGCAACGCCAATAGATCGATGCAAATCGAATAAAAGGAACTACATCATTTACTGCCACAAATTTAAATGCTGCCACTTTGCTTAATCGCCTTATACTAAGCGGATTATAAAGCATAGTGGCAGCATGGCAGCATTTTGGACTAAAATTAAAATTCTATTTTTATAATAAATTCGACTTCGAAGACAAACACACCTAACAGGCCAGGTATATAGACTGATAGAGAGGTAAGGTAGAGTTTACCTAATGAGGTAAAAACTGAAAACTGTCATTTCTCAAGAAGCCATTTCCAGACGGGGATAACTTCGATGTTACCATACTTATCGCTGATGGTTTCCTCTTCGTCGTAAGTTAGAATCAGCCTTCTTCTACAAGGCAGACGATTAGGCAATTTTTGTAGGGCTTCTGTTTCACGCTTCCTGGTTTCTTCATCGCGCAGAGAATAACTCACCTGAATAGCCAACTCGTCATCTGGAATATAGAAATCCAACTCATAGTTGTCATTATAGAAAAAAACGCGCCCATTGTCAATGTCATGCCCATATATACGGAAAAGCTGAATAGCCACAAGGTTCTCCAATAACATAGTGTCCTTATCGATAAGGAACAAGCCGAGAATGCCAGTGTCAATGAAGTAGTACTTACAGTTGCTTTCCTTATCGGCCAGCGTAGATGCATAATTCCTGAGCCGTAAGAGCAGCCATGCCTCCTCACAATACTCCACATACTTGATGGTAGTGGCAAGACTGAGCTTTCCGCCAACGCTCGACAGGAGGTTATTGATGCGGTTGTAGGAGATAGGACGGCAAACGCTCTCTGCCATCTTACGCACGAGAACACGGATGCCAGCCACATTGGTAACCTTGTTACGGGCGATGATGTCACCCATATATATCTTCTGATAGACGCTGCTCAGATAGTTCCGCTTAGCGGGCAGGAGTGCTGCTGCAGGCAAACCACCATATCGCAGGTATTCATCAAAAGTGCGAATAACCCTGGCACGTCCTTCAGTAGCCAACAGATCGATTTCGCTGGCGGATACCCGATGTACTTCAAGGAACTCCTTAAAACTGTATGGATAAACTTCTGCAATAAGAAAACGTCCACCAAGGGTGGTGTTTATCTCACCTGAGAGCATCTTCGCGTTACTGCCAGTAATAAAGATAGTGTATTTAGCATCGGCCATCCGTCGGGCAAACTTATGCCAATAGTCGATGTTCTGTACTTCGTCAAGAAATAACATTGGTCGCTTGCCGTACATCTCCTGATGACACTCCAAGAGTCGGTTGAAATCCTCAGTACCGAAGTTTTCCAGGCGTTCATCCTCAAAGTTCAGATAAAGCATTTCGTCCCACTTACGTCCTGCAGCAAGCAATTGCTGGATGTAATGGTAGAGCATATAGGACTTGCCAGACCTGCGCACCCCTATGAGAACGCGGCACGGGAAATCGTCTATAACCAATTCACGAGGCTCCACAACATAACGTTCTACCTCTTGCTGATTATCCCGAAGGATCTGTTTCAATATCTGCTTATCCATGAGTTGCAAGTATAAAAGTTGGGCGCAAAGATACAGATTATTTAGTGAAATTGCAAGTTTTTAGGCATTTTTATTTAATTCATTAAACAAAAAAATGGATTACAGCACAAAACGCTCTATTTTCTTTCTCCATTTGACGCAAACGGCATGAGCAATTCGACTTCGAGGACAAGCACACCTCAACAGGACAGGTATATAGACTGATAGAGAAGTAAGAGAAAGCACATATAGATATTACTACATGTTGTTTATCAGATGCTTACACAAAAGCCTATTCTTCATTTCGCAACACGATTTTAAAATTTGGGGAATGACCAAATAAGAAGGGAGAAAACTTGAAAATATCTAAAATCGTCAAGGATTATACATATCCTTACAATAGAAGGCCATGATATCATCAAGCATACGCTTAGCCTCGACAGCAGGACTGTCGGGGTCAAGCGCTATAGCCTGGATATAGTTGTTAATGGCCTCGTGCCACTGGCCACGCTTGCGGGCCTCATTGCCCTGCTCGTAATATTCCTGGGCTGTCATTTGTAGTATTCTTTCTTGCCAGCGGCGAGGGTGTTCTTCATCAACGAGCAGATGGTCATGGGACCTACGCCTCCTGGAACAGGTGTGATGAAGCTGCACTTTGGAGCCACTTCGTCGAACTTCACGTCACCATTCAGACGGAAACCGCTTTTCTTCGAGGCATCAGGTACACGAGTGGTACCTACATCGACGATCACAGCACCCTCTTTTACCATGTCAGCCGTGACAAAGTCGGGCTGGCCGATGGCAGCGATAATGATATCGGCAGCACGGCACTCTTCCTTCAGTGTCTTCGAACGAGAGTGGCAGACAGTGACAGTAGCGTCACCATACTGTTTCTGCATCATCAACTGAGCCATAGGCTTGCCAACGATGTTCGAACGTCCGAGGATCACGCACTTCTTGCCACTGGTCTCGATGTTGTAGCGCTTCAGCAGGGTGATGATACCTAATGGTGTGGCTGAGATAAAACAAGGCAGACCTATCGCCATACGACCTACGTTGATGGGATGGAAGCCGTCCACGTCCTTGCGATAATCGATGGCCTCGATGATCTTCTGCTCATCAATGTGCTTGGGCAAGGGCAGTTGGACGATGAAACCATCAACATCGTCGTCCTTGTTCAATTGATCTACACATGCCAGGAGTTCTGCTTCTGTGATATCAGCCTCGAAACGGATGAGCGTGCTCTTGAAGCCACAGGCCTCACAGGCCAGTACCTTATTCTTCACATACGTTTCCGATCCTCCGTCATGGCCCACCAATACGGCAGCCAGATGGGGCTGCTTGCCACCCATAGCAACAATCTCCTTAACCTCTTCGGCAATCTCAGCCTTGATGGCCGCTGCCGTTACTTTTCCGTCAATTAACTGCATATCTCTAACTTCTAACCACTAACCTCTCACCTCTAAAATTTCGGCATCCCGCCCTTCATGGCTTTCATGGCATTGGCCATCTGCGCCATCTTCGACGAGTTCATGCCTGTCACCATACGCATCATCTTACGAGTCTGGTCAAACTGCTTCATCAGACGATTCACATCCTCCAGTTTTGTACCAGAACCCTTGGCAATACGCAACTTACGACTCTGGTTGATGATATCAGGATTGGCACGCTCCTTCGGTGTCATCGAGTTGATGATAGCCTCAATACCCTTGAAAGCATCATCGTCGATATCCAGATCCTTGATCTGCTTACCCACACCGGGAATCATCGCAGCCAGATCCTTGATGTTACCCATCTTCTTGATCTGCTGGATCTGACCCATGAAGTCATCGAAATCGAACTTGTTCTTGCGGATCTTCTTCTCCAACTTACGGGCTTCTTCCTCGTCGAACTGCTGCTGGGCACGCTCCACGAGACTGACAATATCACCCATGCCAAGGATACGGTCTGCCATACGCTCAGGATGGAACACGTCGATGGCTTCCATCTTCTCACCCGTTCCCACGAACTTGATGGGTTTCGTCACCACCGTACGAATCGAGAGGGCAGCACCACCACGGGTATCACCGTCAAGTTTCGTCAGAACGACACCGTCGAAGTCGAGACGGTCATTGAATTCCTTAGCCGTATTCACAGCATCCTGACCCGTCATCGAATCAACTACGAAGAGTGTCTCGTTGGGATTGACAGCCTTCTTCAGGGTCTCAATCTCCTGCATCATCTCCTCATCGACGGCCAGACGACCAGCGGTATCAATAATCACTACATCGTTAGCCTTGGCCTTCGCTTCCTGGATAGCGTGGTTGGCGATTTCCACCACATTCTTGTTATCGGGCTCAGAATAGACGGGTACACCAACACTCTGTCCTACGACCTTCAACTGTTCGATGGCAGCAGGACGATACACGTCGCAAGCCACGAGCAACGGCTTCTTATGGTTGCGCGTCTTCAGCAGGTTGGCGAGTTTACCACTGAACGTGGTCTTACCAGAACCCTGCAGACCAGACATCAGGATAATCGCAGGAGCACCTGCCCTACCCTCGACCTTCAGTTCTGCAGCCTTACCACCCATCAATTCTGCGAGTTCGTCGTGGACGATCTTCACCATCAACTGTCCTGGCTTCACGGCTGTCAGCACGTTCATACCCATGGCTTTCTGCTTCACGGTGTCCGTGAAGGATTTAGCCACCTTGAAGTTCACGTCGGCATCCAACAGAGCACGGCGCACATCCTTCAGGGTCTCAGCCACATTGATCTCAGTGATTTTTCCCTCACCTTTCAATATCTTGAACGACCGTTCAAGTCTGTCACTTAAATTCTCGAACATATTATCTGTTATTTTGGGGCGCAAAGGTACAATAAAAAAACGAGACTCGCAAACTTTAAGCCTCGTTTTTTCTTAAATAGGGCGAATAGAGAACTCACAGCCACAATACTGCTGATTGTAGAAATCAAATTCTTTCAGCAGTTGGTTGCGACGTTCCTGAAGACCTCCCTTACGCCAGTTTTGGGGCCAGAATAGAGGTGAGGGGTAAGAGGTGAGGGGTGAGAGATTACTCTCTGACTTCAGTGATTCCTGGGCGATAAGGCCTGCCTGATTGATCTGATCGAGACTCTTCCAACGACTGGAGGCCAGTGTGGTGGCGAAATAGGAAATCCCCAACTCCTGCGCCTTCTTTGCTGCCGCTTTCAGGCGCAGGATAAAGCACTGCTGGCAGCGTCGTCCTCGTTCGGGCTCTCCCTCCAGACCACAGACACCCTGCCGCCACTGCTCATGGTCGTAATCACCATCGATCCAACAGATGCCCAGGCTCTCTGCATGGCGCTTGCTCTCATTCTTACGAATCTCGTACTCCTCACGGGGATAGATATTCGGATTGTAATAAAATATGGTGGGGTGTATGCCATTGGCGAGCATCCACTCGACAATAGCCGATGAACAAGGGGCACAACAGGCATGCAACAACACCTCGTGCAGGCCCTCAGGAATCACAATCGCTGGCTGTTTCATAGTCCGCGGGCTTTCCAGATACGATCCTTAGCGGCATTGATCTCCTGGAACTTCTTCTCTGCTGCCTTCCGTACGTCCTCGCCAAGGGCTGCCACCTTATCAGGATGATGCTCGAGGGCCAGTTTACGATAGGCCTTCTTCACCTCGTCGTCGCTGGCATTCGGACTGACACCCAGCACCTTATAGGCATCCTCCAAGGTATTGCCTTCCAGATGGAGCATGGAATCGACCTCACGCTCGCGCAGACCCATCCACAGGGCACACTCCTTCAATGCCGTGATCTCGCTCTGGGGCACACTGCCATCGGCCTTCGCTACCATCACGAGATAATTCAATAGTTGGAGGCGCTGCGAGTAGTCCATCTGCTGATTGATCTGTCCACAGCACTGGCGCACGGTCTGCTTGAACTGCTGCCAGCCCTCGCGTTTTTGCTCGTCGAAGAGTTTGTTCAGGATCTCATTTCCCTGGGTAACAGCATCGTTACCGAAGTTCTGGCGCAACATCTGGCGCACCATCTCCATCTCGGAATGCATGGCCTTACCGTCGGCCTTGATGATATAGGAGGAAAGCACGAGCAACGAGAAGAGGAAACTGTTACGATTTCCCTGTTGCATCCGTTGCTGATAAGCCCGCTGATAGGCTTCATTGAAATCACGGTAAGTCTGTTGACGCTGCGAACCAGCGCCCCAGGTGCCAGAGTTATCGGGGGTATTTACCCCGTCGAGCATGGAGTCGAACAAAGAACCCAACAGATAGCCCGCCAGAGCCCCCAACGGGCCTCCGGCCATCCAGCCGATAAATCCACCTATCCACTTTCCTGCTGCCATAAAGAATCTGTCTTGTTTAACGAATCACCGTTTGTCTCTGACAAGCACCTTCTTCATCTTGCCGTCTTCCGTACGGAGAATGTTTACACCTCTCTGCGGAGCTTCGATGCGACGGCCCTGCATATCGTACCACTCCAGATGACCATCCTCATCTTCCAAGATAAGCGCATTGATGGACGAAGGCGGATCTGGATTATCACCATTTGCAGCTACCATCGTAACCGTCATATAGGGATATGGCGTTGTACGGTCCTTGAAGCGCAGATAGGTCTGGAAGGCCTCCAAACAGATAGCGTCACCATAGGATGCCATACTGCTATCCAAAGGCCTCCATGTATTGTCGGCCTGAAGGAGATAGGCACCTTCAGACAGAGCCTTGGTAACAGTCATATCGTCGAAGATACCCGTGAAAACCATATTCTGATTCGTCTGACTCTTGATGGGTATAGACATATCAATCAGTCCTAAGTTGCTGGGCGTCAGGTCGATCGTGCTGCTACCACGCGTTCTCTCACGAGCAGATGACGATCCTACGTATTTCAACAGGTAGGGCTCACCGCCTATCAGTTTCTCAGCCAATATCCGCTTGAACACAGGATAACCATCCTCTCCCACTCTGTCGAAATAGTAAACATGGTAGCCGTTGGGCACGTCCCTATTATAAGGCAAGCAGACACCGATGAGATCGGACTTCATGGTAAAGACAAACGAGTAGGCTCTCCTGACATGGAAAGACATTGAGACGGTAGGACCCGTATAATTTCCTGTAGGCTTGACGGTCAGCACATAGTCGCCCGCCTCCAGTCTGTTGCCGACAGGCGTCACTGGCGTGCCAGTTGCAGTCGTAATCACAACAATATAACTGTCAGAGGGCATCAGATTACCCTCTGCGTCAGTCACTTTAATAGAGGGTACAGACTCCGGTGCGCCTGTCAGCGTAACGGAAAGCACAACTGACTTCTCGCTGATGGAAACGGTCAGGAACCCTGAATTTGTGTCAACGCCAGATGATTCATTGACAACCTTATAATACACTTTATAACTGCCTGCATCTGTCCCTGTGGGGATGACAGTAGAGAAGTCCTTATTATTCAGGCTGTATTTCATCACGCCATTCACAGCGACACCAGGAACCACCAGTTCCTGGGCCTTACCGTTATAGACAAGTCCGGAGATCGCCACAGGTGCCACAAAACCAGTATTCGGATCATAGATCTGGAAAGTCGTCATGGCACTGACAATATAGTTGCCACCAGAATTATCCGTGATGGTCACTGTAGCCGTTCCTATAGCGATATTGTCGGAATAACTGACCGTATATTCCGAAGCCGGCACCACGTCTTCGCCATCCTTCACCGTCACTTTTGGTTTCTTCTCCTTGCCGTCGTACGCAAATTGAGAAGGATTCAGTTCTATGGTAGGATCTGTAAGTGCCTTTGAATTGATCGTGGCAATCAGTGACATTGGCTCCATGCTGACATGGTTGTCATCACCCACCACCCTGAAATAAACTGTATATTGCTTAGCATCCGTACCTGTAGGAATCTTCGTGGAGTATTTCTTGTTATTGAGGCTATATTCCATCGTACCTCCGACAGCGCTTCCCGGAGTGACCAGTTCCTGGGTAGTCCTGTTATATACAAGCCCCGTCTTCACCTCAGGGAAGGTAACACCTGTCACAGCAGCAACAATACTGAACTCTACCGTACCACTGACTGTATAGTTACCACCCTCATTATCAGTCAGGGTGACAAGTCCCGTTCCCACATTCGTGTTATCTGAATAGGTGACGGTGTATTCAGAAGCAGGAACCTCGGCTTCACCATCCTTCACCGTGACGGCAGGTTTCTTTTCCGTACCATCAAAGATAAAGCTTGCAGGCTCCAGTATGATTTCGATATCAGGATCGCTCAGCGTCTTGGGACTAATCGTGACCGTCAGTGAGCCATCCGTCTCATCACCATGGTTATTGTCGCCCTTCACCCTGTAATATACCTTATATTCCTTGGCATCAACACCTGTAGGAATCTCTGTGGAATAATTGGTTCGGTCGAGACTATAGTCCATTGTACCACCCTCTACACTGCCTGCTATGATCAGTTGCTGAGCCTTACCATTATATACGAGGTTCGTCTTGGCCGTCGGCGGTGTCACACCTGCATTAGCGGCAAGGATAGTGAAATATGTCGTGCCATTGACGATGTAGTTGCCATCTTTTTTATCCATGATAATCACCATGGCCGTACCCACATTGATATTGTTGGAGTAGTCAACAGTATATTCAGAGGCTGGCACCACATCCTCGCCGTCTTTCACCGTCACATCAGGTCTTTGTTCCTCTCCGTTATAGATAAAAGATGTGGCACTTAGAGTGATAACAGGGCTGCTCACTGTCTTGGGACTGATCGTAACTTTGAGAGAAACAGGCTCCCTGTCTGAATGGTTTTCATCGCCTTTCACCCTGTAATACACCTCATATTGCCCAGCGTCCGTACCTGTAGGAATCTTCGTAGAGTAGTTCTTGTTATCGAGGCTATACTCCATCGTACCTCCGACGACATTACCCGCCATCACCAAGTTTTGTTGGGCCGTATTATAGATAAGGTTCGACATGGGCGTGGGGGGCGTGACTCCAGGCTGTTGAGGGACAATCGTAAATGTCGCCGTACCACTGACAGCATAGTTGCCGTCAGGGTTGTCTTTCAAGATGACTGTGGCAGTACCTGCACTTATGTTATCTTTATATTCGACGGTATATTCCGAGGTGGGAATCACGGTACCTCCATCTCTCACTGTCACAGTTGGCTGCTTGGCCGTACCATCGTAGTAATAGATCTCTGAACTCAGAATGATTTCTGGAGATTCCACGGGTTTTGGCTTGATGGTAACAGGCAGATAAATATATGGTTCATCAGTACCATTACCGACGTCGGTGTGGTTGGCATCGCCAATAAGTTTGTAATAAACTGGATATTGCTTGGCATCCGTTCCAACAAGCCCTGTCGTGGAGGTCGTGAAGTTCGTTCCATCAGTACTGTAGAAGAATGTGCCATGGCTTGTGCTGCCCACCGTGATCAGTTCCTGCACATTCATATTGTAGGTAAGGTCCTTGGCTTTGGGCGCAGTATAAGTGGGAGCAGCCTTGAGGATCGTGAATGTCGCGGTACCATTGACCGTATAGTTACCACCCGTATTATCAGTAATAGTCACCGTCACTGGACTATCCCCGACATCCACGTTGTTACTATAGGTGACAGTGTATTCTGACGGGTCGATCACTGTTCCATCAACATCCTTTACTGTAACTGCAGGTGTTAAGGCAGAGCCCGTATAAGTTAAAGTAGCGGGTATCTCAATGGTTATATTCTCAGGAGTCACCTCCTTGGGGGCAATGGTAACATCGACGTAGTAGTTTGAATCATCGCGGATATCATTATGTGTGGCATCGCCCTTCACATAATAATAGACTTTATAGTCGCCTGCGTTCGTGGCCGTTGGGAAATTTGTTGACCACTCCCCATCAGCGCCAAGTTTATAATAAAATGTTCCAACTACGGCAGACCCAGCTGTAGTGATGAGATTGTGATCAGCTTTATCATAGGCGAGACCTGTGGCCGCAGTTGGAGCAGTTACAACACAGAAATACATAATACTATTCCATTCTGGCCATGTGTCTCCTGTTTCTGTGTTCGCACCTGCAACGGCATAGGCCTCCACTCTGTAATGACCAGGTGAAAGAGGTTCATAATACTCCCATGGTGAAGTCGCATCATAATAAGAATAACGCATTCCATTGGAACTACGATTTCCCACTAAGACAGGGCTATTAGCAGTTTTTCCACTTACCCATCCTGTTATATCAACATACCTTTCAAACGGCTTCAGATAAAGCACATTAGCATGCTCGACCCACTGATCTCCCAATTGGTTTACAAGGTAGGCAGGAGTATAGACACTATTGTCTCTTGCATCAGTTCCTTGTGTTGTGCCAAATACAGTTTTATAGAAACAATTCGTCAGAGAGATGTATGGAGAGCGCGAGATTGTAGCACTTCCTGAAGGATTCATAGAGACTTCTGCTGGATCAAAAATACAGTTGGTTATTGAACTATATACATCATTCAAATTACGGCTTGCACCTACAATACCACCACAACTTGTAGTTGAGAAATTATTCGCTGAATTATATAACTTCCCATCAAAAATACAATCTTTTATCTGAGTATATTGATTGACCCAGCCCACTATACCACCGTGAAAGCCATCGCCATTAATTTGTGAATTAATAACAACATTACATATACAGTTCTGAATAACAGTAGGTTTTCCACCTTCTCCTGAACTGTAACCAACAATACCACCCGTATATTGAAATGTAGTAGAAATCGTACCCGTTACCCTTAAATTTTTGATAGTCGCTGATAGTGTTTGCAGAAAAGGAGCTGAATAAGCTTGAGTAGCTACAAAATTATTAAGAGTAATCGTGTGACCTCGACCATCAAATATGCCACTATAATAATGATAATGATAAGTAGAGTTTTCTAAGTATGCGCCACCAACACCTTGCGAGATCGAGATATCTTCAGTCAATATGGCATAAGCAGAGACCCTAGACGAACTTGAAGTATTTACAATGTGCGCGAAATCGTTCCAATCCTGAGTACATCCTATCTTATACGGATTATCTTCAGTACCATTTCCACTCAACGCATAGGCACGATTATTGCCACCCAAAAGCCCTGCCGTCATGAGGATGACAGCCAACAGTCTAAGGATGGTTTGATGCTTCAGTTTCATTGCGTACCTTATTATATTTGGGGACAAAGATACAAAAAATCTGAGATTATCAACATTTTCTCCCCTTTTTTTTGAAAGACAGGCGCAATTTCTATGTCTTTTTGATAGCTTCGAGAAGGTTTTGCTGGATGATACCGTTGGTAGCCACGACACTGTTACCCTGGGGGAAATCGTCAGAACCTTGGTAGTCTGTCACCATGCCACCCGCCTCCATCACGATCAGACCGCCTGCCATGAAATCCCATTGGCCGAGATACTGCTCAGCATAGCCGTCGAGACGGCCTGCAGCCACCATACAGAGTGCCATCGCTGCAGAGCCACAGGCACGGATGCTGCCCACATGGCCGTAGAACGTATCGATGAGATGTTTGATGACTGGCTTGTAGGCATCGCTGTTGTAGGGATATTGGAAACAGAGCAGGGCGTCCTGAATCTTCTGATTGCTGACGTGCAAAGGTTTCCCATCAAGGTATGCCCCACCCCCTTGCCAGGCATAGAAACACTCATCGGCACAGATCTCATAGACCACGCCAAGGAGGATGGTATTGCCCTGCAACAGAGCGATGCTCACGGCATAAGGCTGATACTGATGGATAAAGTTCGTAGTGCCGTCAAGGGGATCCACCACCCAGCACTCCTGTCCCCCTCCCTGTGCGGTGCCTTCCTCCGTGATAAAGCCCGCC
>Ga0310690_10007369_pt1 | contig 14181 bp, 9 predicted proteins | sample AusTroGonzalo_MG_2_FD_207661 | JGI IMG/M metagenome (GOLD analysis project Ga0310690, IMG submission 207661) | Bovine rumen microbial communities from tropical cattle in Woodstock, Queensland, Australia - Gonzalo_04 (v2) (version 2) | ecosystem: Host-associated > Mammals > Digestive system >...
GCACCGTAATCTTCGAGTTGGGATAATACTGATTGCGAAGCCGAATCGTGTCGTCAATAATCTGCGGAAACTCAGGATTGATGGTCGGTTCGCCATCGCCACTGAAAGTGATGGAATCTATCGGGATGCTCTCAGCTTGGCATTGTTTTAGCTTGGTTTCCAATGCCTTGCGCACTTCGGCGGCTGAGGGCAACTTTGTATCGCCTAAACCGTCCTTATTCCAACCGCATTCGCAATAGATACAATCGAACGTGCAGATTTTGCCATTTACGGGGAGCAAATTAATACCGAGTGAACTACCCAATCGGCGGCTTCTGATGGGGCCAAATACGACTTCTTCTCTGATCATGTTTCTTTGTAGCTGTTTAACTTTAAGCAGTTAGCCATTAGCTATTAGCTCGATTGCTTGCAAGCTAACGGCTAATGGCTAACAGCCAATTAATGTAAATCTTACTTCGCGTACTGCACAGCGCGGGTCTCGCGGATGACCGTAATCTTGATTTGGCCCGGATAAGTCATCTCGGTCTGAATCTGCTTCGAGAGGTCGTAGGCGATGCGGTCGGCGTCTTGGTCAGTTACCTTGTCGGCTCCCACAATGACGCGCAGCTCGCGACCAGCTTGGATGGCATAAGTCTTCACAACACCCGGATAACTCATGGCCATCTCCTCCAACTTGTTGAGACGCTGGATATAAGCTTCCACCACCTCGCGGCGAGCACCTGGACGTGCGCCCGAAATGGCATCACATACCTGCACGATGGGCGAAATCATGTTGTCCATCTCTATTTCCTCATGGTGTGCTCCGATAGCATTGCAAATGTCAGGCTTTTCCTTCAGACGCTCAGCGACCTTCATACCCAAAATGGCGTGCGGCAATTCTTCCTCGTTCTCGGCCACTTTACCAATATCGTGCAAAAGACCTGCACGCTTGGCGGCTTTCACATTGAGGCCAAGTTCGGCAGCCATAGTTGCACAGAGCTTGGCGGTTTCGATGGAGTGTTGCAGCAGGTTCTGGCCGTAGCTGGTACGGTATTTCATGCGACCCACCATCTTGATAAGTTCTGGATTGAGGTTGTGGATGCCAAGGTCGATGGAAGTACGCTTACCGATTTCCATAATCTCTTGATCCACTTGTTTTTCCACCTTGTGAACCACCTCTTCGATACGAGCAGGATGGATGCGGCCATCAACAACGAGCTTCTGCAACGAAAGACGTGCAATCTCGCGGCGAATCGGGTCGAAACCTGAGATAAGGATGGCATCTGGGCTGTCGTCGATGATGATTTCAACGCCCGTCAGCGACTCAAGGGTGCGGATGTTGCGGCCTTCGCGACCGATGATACGACCCTTGATTTCGTCGTTCTCGATATTGAACACACTGACCGTGTTCTCAATAGCCGTTTCCGAAGCCGTACGTTGGATGGTCTCCAATACGATTTTCTTCGCCGTCTGGTTGGCGCTCAACTTAGCCTCTTCGGTGATTTCTTTCACATAGACCATAGCCTCAGCCTTGGCATCGTCCTTGATGAGTTCGATGAGTTGTGCCTTAGCTTCCTTAGCCGAAAGACCTGAAATGGTCTCCAATTTCTTCGATTCTTCGCTATAAATACGGTCAAGGTCGGCTTTCTTTTTGTTGAAACTTTCCGTCTGCGCGTCCAAACGCTGTTGCGCGGCCTGCACTTCCTTGGCCTTGCGCTGGACTTCTTCCATTTTTTGGTTGGCTTGTTGTTGCAGCTGATTGACCTTGTTTTCAATCTTTTGCAGCTCGCGTTTGCGTTCGTTGCAAGCTTTTTCGTGCTCGTCCTTCATTTGGAGGAATTTCTCCTTGGCTTGCAGAATGCGCTCTTTCTTAATGACTTCCGCCTTTTCTTTGGCTTCTTCCAATAAAGCGGTTTCTTCTTTGATGACAACTTTTTTAAGCAAGGTGGACGTGATAAGATACCCAACCGCAAGCCCCACGACCAAGGCGGCTACGGCGATGATAATCCATGTTGTGTTGGTGATGAGTAATAACATTTTGAACTCTGTTTTTACCCGAGTTCAGAGGGAAGAAAAAAAGAAACTGCCTGCTGTTTGGAAGTGTGTAAACCCCAAAGAATACGCTTGTGGCTGCCGCGTTGCGCAAACGTCCACCGGCACCGAAGTGCTTCCCCGAGGAGAATGAGGCCTGTTTTTACAGTGCGCGAGCAAACCGATTAATTGTGTTGATAGTGTTGAGTTTACCAGATGCGTTAAACAGGCAGTCTCAAATCTTCAAAGAACAAAGACCCTATGCGGGTTTATGCTTGCGGGTCGCTCAATAAGGTGTTTATCTCATTCAGCTTACGTTCCAATTGCTGGTCCTTAAAGGACGCTTCAGACTCATACTTGAGCACCGTGGCCGCGAATTGCAATGCGGTCATCGCCAGCAAATCCTGGTCGCTCTTGTAGGCATAATGCTTGGCGTAGAACTTCACACGCTCGTTGATGAGCGAGGCAGCTTTGCGCACCTTTTCTTCGTCAGCACGGGCCACCGACAAGCGGTAGGTCTTATCCACAATGGTGATATTAATCATTATCTCATCCATTTTGCTGACTTTCAAGTATCTGAATTATTCCTTACTGTTCAGTATCGAAACGCACCTGTCAATCTCCTTCACCAACTCCTTAATGAGCTTCCTTCCTTCTTCTATTCCACCCTCGTTGTCGAGTGCGTTAACAATTGTAGTTTTATTTATTTTATCTTGCAACTCCCCCACCGACTGTCGCAAGGCCAGATTTTCCTTCTCCAAGGCCTCGTTTTCTTCGGCAAGACGCTTGTTTTCAACGGCGAGGCGACTTTTTTCATCCAACAACTTCCTCAATTTCAGTTCGATTTCGGAAACTATGATGCTCAAGTCAGCCATTGCGAACAAGGTTTGGAATTGTGGCGCAAAAATACGGATTTATATTATATTTTGCCCCATTCAACTAAAAAATTTCCCGAACCCGTTGAGCATGGCGGAAAAAAGCCTAATTTTATCGCTCCAAAACGCTACAACACATGAAAAGATTAACCTTTATGATTGCACTGACTGCACTTTTGGCTTCCTGTTCACCAAAGGAAACCACCCTGACTATTGTGGAAAGCACTGACACTCATGGGCGTTACGACGAGTTCGCCAACGATGCCTATGTCCTCAAGCAGATGAAAACCGACCTCGGCGATAAGCTCATTCTTTTGGACAATGGCGACAACTTACAAGGCACTCCGTTCCAATATTGCTCCAATCAAGATGCCGATTATCCCAATTTGGTCTCGGAAGTGCTCAACTATTTCCCTTACGATGCCGTATGCGTTGGAAATCACGACATTGAGGCAGGTAAAAAGGTGTTTGACAGGCTGTATTCCGAGGTAAAAATGCCTGTCCTTTGCGCCAATGTCATCGACGAAACCACGGGCGAACCATATTTCACACCTTATATAATCTTAAAGCGCGATGGCTACAAAATCGCTGTTTTGGGCTTGCTGACGCCTTACGTCATCACTTGGGTTCCTGACCGACTTCGTCCCGGCTTACGTTTCGACCAATTGGAGACCACCGCCGAAAAATGGGTGAAACTCATCCGTGAAAAAGAACATCCTGACCTGATGATTGGCCTGTTCCATTCGGGCTGGGAGCCGATGGCGCAAAACCTACCCGAAGACCATCCCTTGGGCCGCGAAAACGCCACAAAATGGGTTGCGGAAAACGTGCCTGGTTTTGACCTCATTTTTTACGGCCACGACCATCGTGCTCGCGCCGAAAAGCTCGTCAATATGGCTGGCGACACGGTCTGTGTGCTCAATTCGGGTTGTCGCGGGCAAGGACTTGCCAAAGCCGAAGTTACCTTGAAGAAAGGTAAGAAACCCATCATCAATGTTGAACTGATGTCCACTGACAGCGAGACTAAAGATGAGACCTACATAGCTATGCTACAGCCCTATCTCGACCGTGCCGAAGCCTACCAGCGCGAAGCCGTGGCCGAACTGCCTATCAGCATCAGCAGCAACGATGCCTACTTCGGACCAAGCCTTTGGGTCGATGAAATCCATCGCTGCCAGTTTGAGACCGTTGAGGCTGAAGGCATCCACGCCGACATTTCGATGGCGGCACCCCTGAGTGGTGGCAAGATTCTCGAAGCAGGACAACTCACCGTGCAAGATTTCTTCACATGGTATCCGTTCGAGAACGCGCTGGCGGTCATGGCTTTGACGGGAAAAGAGGTGAAGGATTTCCTCGAATATGCCTACGAAATGAAGAGTCCGATTTACAACTTCGACTCGGGCGCGGGCATCCTTTATGAAGTCACCGACCAAAACCCCATGGGCAAGCGCATCAACATCATCAACATGGCTGACGGCACGCCTTTCGACATGGAAAAAACCTATAACGTGGTGATGAACTCTTACCGTTCAATGGGCGGAGGCAACCACCTCATCAACGGCATCGGCTGGGCACAAGAAGACATCAAGAACCATGTCGTCTGGCAAAGTGAACGTGACTTGCGGTCGCTCTTCATTGACTGGGCACGGAAGAAAGGTGTGCTTGACACGGAGCCGCTGAACTGCTGGACGATTAAGTAATGGACACGCTTCGCGTCATTGCGAGCAAAGCGAAGCAATCCAGAATGATACACCTCTAGATCGCTTCGGTCGTACCTCCCTCGCAATGACGCAAAGCGACGAAGAGACACTTCAATATGAAAGAAGAATTCCTATACTACCTCTGGGAAAACCGCCTGATAGACAAAGCTTTGCAGACCACTGAAGGCGAAGCCATTAATATTGTGACGACTGGCTACCGCAATACCAACTCTGGACCCGACTTCTTGGAAGCCAAAATCCAAATCGGTGACAAGCTTTGGGCGGGACATGTGGAAATCCACGTGAAAAGCAGCGACTGGAACCACCACGGTCACCAAAATGACAAAGCCTATCAAAATGTCATCCTGCATGTAGTATATGAAAACGACACCAAGGCCAACGACATCCCGACTTTGGAACTGAAAGGCCATTTTGACGAGGCACTTTTTGCTAATTATCAGAGGTTTATCTCCGCAAAAAGTTGGATTCCCTGCGAAAGAAGCATTGCCAAAGTACCTGTGTTCACCCGCCTTTCTTGGCTCGACCGCATGGCCGTGGAACGTTTGGAAAGCAAGTCGGAAGCCGTTGCCAAAATACTGAACGCCAACCAATTCGATTGGGAAGATGCGCTCTACAAACTGCTGATGCACTATTTCGGCCTGAAAGTCAATAATGAGCCGTTTGAGTATTTATCTAACATCCTGCCTTTCAAAACCTTGCTGAAACACGCCGACAACCTTTTGCAAGTGGAAGCCATGCTAATGGGTTGCGCGGGTTTCCTTGAGAAAGACTTCACGGAGGACTATCCCTTACTGCTCAAACGCGAATTTACCGTGATGAAAGCCAAGTTCAACCTCTTGACCATGCCCGAAGAGCGTTGGAAATTCATGCGCATGCGGCCTAGCAACTTTCCAACCATCCGTTTGGCACAGATGGCACAGCTTATCCACCAAAACGGATGTTTGTTCTCCAAAATACGCGAGGCGAAAAACACCGCAGAGGTGAAAACTTTGTTTGATGTGAAGGCATCGGAATATTGGGAAACGCATTATCGGTTTGGTGTAGGGCTGTCATACCATGGCAGCCGCGATGACAATGTGCGGCTGCCACAATGTGACAGCCCTACAAATCCAAAATCGGGGGCTGTAGGGCTGTCGTACCACGGCAGCCGCAAAACGCCCAAACATTTGGGCGGTGCCACCGCCAACATATTGTTAATCAACGCAGTAGTTCCACTATTGTTTTGTTATGGCAAGCTTCATAAAGACGAATCGGTATGCGAAACAGCCTTGCAATTCTTGGAAGAGACTGAGACTGAGGACAATGCCGTCATTCGACATTTTGCATCATGTGGCATTGCGGCACAAAACGCCATGCAATCTCAAGCTCTGCTACAACTATTCAACATGTATTGCAAGCGGAAACGTTGCTTGGAATGCCGATTGGGGAATGTGCTGCTGAAATAGTTTTTTTCACGCAGAATCATGGAAATTATGAGAATCCTACCGGATACCTCTCTTGCGTCGCCTTGCGCTTCCCATAGTTCTGCGCATTCTGCGTGAAGAAATTTACATCGTCTCGCGCTTCCCAAAGTTCTGCGCATTCTGCGTGAGGAAATTTGCGTCGCCTTGCGCTTCCCATAGTTCTGCGCATTCTGCGTGAAAAAATTTGCATCGCCTCGCGCTTCCCATAATTCTGCGCATTCTGCGTGAGACACTACTTTTTCAATTCAGCCGCTATCAAATCATTCAGTTTCTTAGCCGCATCCAACAACATGCTTTCATCCGTCGGAACAGGCACAGGCTGAGTATTCAAGCGGCTCAATGTCTCCGCCGAACATGCCTCGCGGTCACCCTTGATGGTGGTGTAGTCGTTCTTGAAGGTGGAGGTCACTTCAAAGGGAACGGAAAACATTGGCTCATCTGGGTGAATGCTACAACTTGAACAAAAACACACGATGTTTCCCTTGACCGTCACATTCTTGTTTTGCGTGTGGTCGGTTACCTGAACAGTTTTGCCTCCATTGGTTTCCTTGAAAGTCACTTCATCAAGCTTAACAGGAGAAACTTTTACCTCTTTTACCACAGCGGCCACCGTGTACATATAGAAAAGTCTTCTATCCCTTTCTGTATGAAACTCGTTGTAAGTGGGCAGCTCGCCCTCATCGAAACCAAGCACCATCGACTTAAACTCTGGGGACAGATCATAATCACTCGAATTGCCATAACTAAGCATCACAGCATCGCCATAGCAAAGAGAAGTCCTCATCGAATATCGTTGGTTATTGGGATGGGTTGTATTGATCTTCCATAGTTGAACATAATACTTCATTGCATTCTGCCCATCTTCTTTTGTTCCGGTGGATAACAATTGGTCAATTTTCGCCACCAAAAAGCTCTCCGCCTTGTTGCGAGCTACCATCATATCATCGTCAAGATTGAGAGGGACATAATGAATTTTCATTTTCACCAAACTTGGGAAACAGGCCAAAGCCTCACTACGACCTTTCATGCTGCAATAACGTTGGTAGATTTCTGGCCACACATCGGGTTGGCCCGTGGCTTTCAAGGCTTGAATGCGCTCATGGTCGGCTTGGTTGGCATTGTGGTACGATGCCGCCACCAAATTAATGCGCCCAGGGTCCTTGTCACCTTTGCAAATGTCGGGCGCAAGGCTCTGAATCACCTTATCATATTCCTTGGCGTAATAAAGTTTCTCGAATTTCTTGGTCGTACTGCACGAGGCCATCAAGGCGGCAAGCAACAATGCTGGAATCAGTCGGAGATATTTCATAGCTTCAAAATTGACAATTAAAACGGCATAAAAACAGCAAATTTCGCTCCAAAATTGCACGGAGCGGAAGAAATCTTCCATTTTGAAAATAAAAATGAAGATTCAACGATACGGAGTGAGTTAAATCTTTACTTTTGTGCCATTAAAACGACTTCTCTCATGGAAAAAATCAAGCAACTGCAACAAGATTTCGCCGACTTTCTGGCGACCTGCGACTTCGACGGACAGCCCACCGAGTTATACGAACCCATATCCTATACCATCCTGCAAAGCGGCAAACGCCTCCGCCCCATGCTCTGCCTATTGACCAACGAGATGTTTGGCGGCGATGAAAAAGAAGCCCTTTGGCCCGCCGTGGCCTTGGAGACCTTCCACAATTTCACGCTCATCCACGACGACATCATGGACCAAGCCCCACTGCGGCGCGGCAAGGCGACCGTTTATCAAAAATGGAACGCCAACATTGCCATCCTCTCCGGCGATGCGATGTTTGCTATGGCCTTCCAATTGGCTTTGAAGCCAAGAAAAGGCTCAGAAATCGCGCAACTGCTCGGAAAAGTCGCCCGCGAGGTGTGCGAAGGCCAGCAGATGGACCTCAATTTCGAAACCTGCGGCAGCGTGACGATTGACGAATATCTGGAGATGATTCGCCTGAAGACCGCCGTTTTGTTGGCCACGGCATTGCAGATGGGTGCCACCGTTGCCGAAGCAAAACCTGCCGACATTCAAGCAATTTACGATTTCGGCATCGCCATGGGCATGAGTTTCCAACTGCAAGACGACATCCTCGACCTTTATAGCGACGTGCAGACTTTCGGCAAGAAACACGGGGGCGACATTGCCGAGAACAAGAAGACTTACCTTTACCTGAAGGCTTTGGAATTGGCTTCGGAGCAAGACCGCAAGCGTCTCGAATACCTTTTCACCCTCCGCATGGACCACGACGAAGAGGAAAAAATCGCCGAAGTGAAAGGTATTTACGACCGTTTGGGCATCAAGGAAGTCGTGGAGCAAGTCATTGCCGAGTACGACCAAAAGGCTCTCAAAGCCTTGGAGACCATCGACTTACCCGAAGAAAAGAAAACGCACCTGCGGACTTATGCCGAGATGCTTTCTGGTAGGAAAAAATAAGCTAAGGTTATAAGAAAATAGAGGAGGCCTCCTGTTGTGGAAGCCTCCTCATTTTGTATTGTGTCAAAACTTTATCGGTCGCCTTGCTGCTGAGTGGGCGATGGCACAGGGTTCTTTACCTTGGGTTTGGGTTGCACCATCGAGTTGGGTTGCTCACCACATTGTGGCTTGCTGGTGGTAAATCTCGGTTCTTTACCATTATTGGGCGTCTGAGTAGCATTCTCCGAGCTAGAACTGGGTTGCGGACGTCTTTCAGGAGTGCTGGTTCTCGCTGGATTCGCCGGACCATCTTTGCTGACCGCCGGTTTGTCAGACTTCTGCTTGGCAGCCTTTACTTCTTTCTGATCCATCTTGGCTTTCTTCACAGGATTCTGGGCACCAAGGTCTTGGATGCTCAAGGCGCTGATGGCTAAAGCAGCCAACATGCCGATTAACAGGGTTTTCTTCATGATATTTCTGAATTTAAAGATTAATTTAGCGACGGTATTTTATCAAAAACTGTTCCAAAAAAGCCCGCCCGAAGGCAGGCTTTTCGAATCATTATGCGACAAATTTACTCTTCCACCACGAAGTCCTTCACTTCCCAAGTGGCGGCACTACTCGTCGTGCTGGTGTACTTAAAAGCGATGGTCACCTCTTGGCCAACGTATGGAGTCAGGTCGGCGGCGGAAGTGATGAAAGTCCAGTTGCTGCCAGCGGGCCATTGGTCAAGGTTCAGTTCGGTCCAAATGGCTGTAGTGACATCACCACTGTAGTCGGAGGAAATCATCATAGTCAGCGCACCGTTCGGCGAGGCATAATTGACGGCTTGGCTAAAACTCAATTTCGCGGTGCCGACACCAGCTAAGCTGATAGCAGGAGAAACAAGCCAACTTTCAGCAGCATAGGCCTGACCGACATAGGCGCTGGCCTTCATGCAAGAATAGTTGGGAGCATGTTGCCAAACATAAGTCAATCCTTCGGGAAGGACGACATCCTGAATGGTGAAGTTGCCTTGTCCAGAAGCAAAGCTTTCGGAGAAGATTTCATTGCCAGGTGTAGGAGGTATAACGCCGCCTTCCAAAACGAAGTCAGCCTCGGTGCCATTGCTGTCGCGTAAACCAGCCTGACCGAAATAGACACGCAGCGTGCCCAACACGGCCAGTTGCTTGCCCAAGTTGTCTGGATTATCCATCAGGTTGACCTGCGTGCGCAAGGGTTTGCCAGCGGGCAGGTTCACGATGATGCACTGGGTGATTTCGTTGCAAGAAGCATCGTCGGCGATGACCACGTTAGTGGACGAATCAAACGAGCCGCTCCAGTTAACATCGCTATTGCTTGTCACCGTTGAAGTACCCGACTTCACCGAACCGACAATGTAGCCATGCACCCAACCTGTTTGGTTTTGTCCTTGCAGACCGATGCCAGCAGCCACATTATACGGGTCGTCAGCTGTGCCGCTACCTTCGCCCTGTCCTGGAGTGGGCGGGGTCGGAGGCACTTCTCCACTACCCTCTTCGATGCAAATGCTCTGAATTTCCATCGTGCCAGCTTTGCTGTCGGTGGAGATGTATTTCACTGCGAAAGTGACGATCTGGCCGACATATTCCGTTAGTGAGATTTCGGCTGTGAGGAAGTCATTCCAGTTAGATCCTTCTCTCAGTGAGGCAGGGACTTGAGTCCAAGTAGCCGTCGTCGGGTTACTGCCCCAAGTGTAATTCGTAGAAGCCCAAATCGTCACTTCATCGTTGATATTGTTGAAATAACGGCCGATGTAAACCATGGTCATCTTGGCATCATTCACGCCCGTGATGGCCACCGGCGAGGAAATCAACCAGTCTTCATTGGCATAGTAGCTGCCGCCGACATAACCAGTCATCTTTGCCGTGCTGTAGTCAATCATCCACGACTCGGAGCCCAACACATCGTAGGTCATGTAAGTGCCGAACTCAGAGGCAAAACTCTGGCAATAAGGTATATTCTGCACTTCGCCACCCGTTCCCGGTCCAGGAGGAGGTGTTGGGCCGCTGCCCTCTTCGATGCAAATGCTCTGGATTTCCATCGTGCCAGCCTTGCTGTCAGTGGAGATATACTTCACCGCGAAGGTGACAGTCTGGCCGACATATTCCGTCAACGAGATTTCGGCGGTGAGGAAGTTGCTCCAGTTGGTGCCTTCTGTCAGCGAGGCAGAAAGTTGAGTCCATGCAGCGGTCGTCGGGTCGCTGCCCCAAGTGTAATTCGTGGAGACCCAAATGGAAATTTCGTCATTGATGTTGCTGAAATAACGGCCAATATAAACCATAGTCATCTTGGCATCATTCACACCCGTGATGGCCACCGGCGAAGAAATCAACCAGTCTTCATTGGCATAGTAGCTGCCGCCGACATAACCGGTCATTTTTGCCGTGCTGTAGTCAATCATCCACGACGCGGAACCCAACACATCGTAGGTCATGTAAGTGCCGAACTCAGAGGCAAAGCTCTGGCAATAAGGCAAGCTCTGCACTTCGCCACCAACGCCAGGTCCTGGAGGAGGCGTTGGGCCACTACCCTCTTGGATACAGATGCTCTGCACCTCAATGGTGCCAGCCTTTGTGTTGTTAGAGAGATATTTCACGGCCACGCAAATCTTCTGGCCGACAAACTGCGAAAGGTCAAGGGTGGTGGAAATGAAATCATTCCAGTTGCTGCCTTCTGTCCATGAGGCGGGAACTTGCGTCCATGTGGCTTGAGTCGGGTCGCCAGAGGTGTAGTCAGAGGAAACCCAAACCGTGATGTCTTCATTCACATTGTTGAAATAGCGTGCAATATAGGACATCGTCATACTGGCACTCGAAACGTCCTCCAAAGAGAACTTAGCGGAAATCAACCAGTCTTCATTTTCATTGTTCGTGCTGTTTTCATAACCCGTCATCTTGGCGGTGTTGTAGTCAATTTCCCATTGTTGAGCACCCATTACATCATAAGTCGTATAGGATCCAAACGAAGAGGCAAAAAACTCACAATACGGTAAGCTATTTTCGCCACCTGGAACATAGCCATCAAACTCCAACTCGCGAGCCGAACGGATGATGAGTTGCCAAGTGCTGTTGTAAACTGAAGCGATGGCGATCAAATTGCCAGTACCTTGTGGCAGTGAGTCATTGGCGAAGTTGGCATAGTTACTCGTGCGTACGATGACATTGCTAGAAGGATTCATAGGATCAATCAAGGAACGATTGCCGTATGTGGTAGGGTCAGCGAAGGTATTCTGCTCGGTGAACCTAACATTTTCCAAACGAACCAAACCAGCCAAATGCTGTCCAGCGTTAATGTTGGCGATGGTGGTCAGCGCAGGTTCGATAGGCTTGTTGTTGGCCAAAATAACAATGTGACCGTCAGCCTCAAAATTGCTCAACTGAGGCAGATTGTTATACATGGTGTACGTGACATCCTTAAGGTAGATGCGAACAGAGTCGCCGATGCGAACACCACTAACAGCATTGAGATAAAGCTCAATGGCGTCACCCGTGGCGCGGTCTTGCATGAAAGCGCACTTGTAAAGGTTGCCCGACTGCTCGTCGGCGGTGATGATACCATACACTGAGGCATCTTCATTGAACACAGTGCCCGACTCCATAGTGAGGATTTCACCAATTGTGTACACCGTACCTATCGGAAGATCCTGAATAGGTGGTTGTGGATACTCTTTCTTGCAAGCAGTGAACATCACTCCCACCATGGCAAGAAGTAAAAATGCGTTGAATAATCTGTTTTTCATTTTATTTAGTGTTATTTATTGATTTCAAGATTTCTAATTTCAAGACTTCGGCTTTCAGCCATCAGCAAGTTAGCTGATGACTGACAGCTTATTTACGCACAGTCAAGCTGATGAAATAATTGATACCGTACATGTAGGAATACTTGTCGGGGAACATATCGGGGTTGTTGGCATTGAAACGGAGTTGCTCGTAGCCGTATAGGATGGTGCTCTTGTTGTTGAGAACGTTGTTAACGCTCAAGTTGAAGAGGAAATAATAGCCTTTGTAGCGCCTTGAGAAGCCACCGTAGAAGTCAAGTGTAAAAGCAGGCTTCATTGGGGTTTGACGCAGCACGTCCTCAATGCGGATGTCGCCTTGAGCATAGTGCAGCATGCCCTCTTCGGTGTGGTTGTAAGGATTCACATCGAAATACATGTTGGCAAGATAGTTGCCGTTGAGGCTCACCCACCAATTTTTCGGGTCGTTGTATTTGATACCAAGCGAAGCCACCGTCTCGGGTCCCGAAGAAACATGGTAGTCTTTCAGGTAAGCCACGCTATTTTGAATATAAGCCGTGGCATTGTTGTCGTCATACACCGAGAAGATAGGGTTGTTGCGATACGCATGGATGCCATTAGCGGCAGCAGCTTGCAAAGTCACCGTCGGGGAGACATTCCACTCTGCGCCCAATTCCACGCCAAGGCTCTTTTGGTTGATGTCGGTCATGATGAAATTGATGAACTGGCTGGTGTAGGAGTTGGCGCTAGTAGTGGTGTTCAAGAACACGTTCTCGCAATAGAAACTGCGATTCCAGATGAGGTTCTGATAGGTATAGTAATAACCCGTCAGGCGGAACTTAAAAACTGGCGAACGATAGAGATAGCTCAAATCGAAAGCATTAATGCGCTCGCTCTTCAAGTCCCCTTCCACAACCGTGTTGCGGGTGCGGGGTGACACGTATATGTCCCTGAACTGCGGGGCTTGAGTCATATAAGCCATGTTGGCAACCAGGTGGTTGCGACCATTGATAGCATAAGTCACACCTGCCTTCAAACTCGGGTCGAAGAAATTGTGCATCTCGTCCTTGCCGAAAGAGTTGTCGGCGAAAGAACCGCTTCTCCAAAGGCCCTCACGCCAAATCTGCGTAAACTCAATCTGTAAGCCCAAATAAAGGTCAAAGTTGCCGACAAGCCAATCGATTTGGTCCCAAATTCTACCATAGTTGCGGTTGGCATAGTAGTTATAGCCGATAATGTCGCCAACCTTAGCCACGTGGTTCGGGTTGAACAGATTGGTGTGGCATTCGTCGTTTTCAAGGTTCTCGGCATATTTATTAATATCGAAATAGTAGTCGCCACCAAGGAGGTCGTTGACACTTTCGTAATAGTGCGTTCTCGAAGCAGTCGCTGCAAAACCACCCATCATGATAAGGTTGGGCGTAAACTCGTGCTTGTAATAGCTAGCGTCACCCATCTGCAACTTGTCATAATGACGCTCAGCAAGGATATATTTCGAGAACTTGCCTGTAACCGTCCCATCCATGCCGTTGTTGGCGTTTTCCACAGTAAAGAGGTGGTTGTAATTGGCATTATATAGACCATCCCAGTCAATCTGGGTAACTTTCGGGTCACGGTCGAGCCATGCCTTGAGCTGGTTCTCATACTCCGCAGTGCTGTGGGCGTTAGTCATATAGTAACTGGGAAAGTTCTTGTAATAATCGGGACGCGGGTCTTTGGCTTCACCCCATTCAAGGCTGGTTTGTCCTGCCTTGCCGGCAAAGAAGTAGGCTGTAGTATGGAACGATGTCTTCTTGTTAGGGTTCCAGTACCAAGTGAGGCTGGCAAAAGGCTGGTGGTAAGTGCTCATACGCGAGTTGCGCATGACCTGTTTGCCAGAAGCATCCACCGTTTGATAGCCCCAGCTGGGATTGTAGTAGTTGGTGCCGACCAAATC
>Ga0310690_10007370_pt1 | contig 14180 bp, 8 predicted proteins | sample AusTroGonzalo_MG_2_FD_207661 | JGI IMG/M metagenome (GOLD analysis project Ga0310690, IMG submission 207661) | Bovine rumen microbial communities from tropical cattle in Woodstock, Queensland, Australia - Gonzalo_04 (v2) (version 2) | ecosystem: Host-associated > Mammals > Digestive system >...
CCAGAGTGCCCACGGCGATATCGAGTTCGGACATATCTGCACCCGTATGCGCATCGCCCGTAAGGTGGTCTGCGGCTACTGGAAGGATGAGAAAGCCCAGAAGCAGATTGCCGTTTGGGCCCGTGTGGCTGCCGGTGTGGCCGACGCTCACAACGTGCGCTGTCTGATGTTCGGTATGAACATGAACAACGTGGCCGTGACCGACGGCGACCGTGTGGAGTTCGAGCAGCGTCTTGGCTATCACGTAGACTACTACCCCGTCAGTTCGCTGATGGACTACTTCAAGAAGGTGACCGATGCTGAGGCAGACGCACTCGTCGAGGAGTACAAGAAACTCTATACCATCAAGATTGATGAGAGTGGCGAACAGGTTTACTGGGAGAAGGTGAAGAACGCTGCCAAGGCCGAGATTGCCCTGCGCCGCGTGCTGAAGGATGAGGGCGCTACCGCCTTCACCACCAACTTCGACGACCTCGGCGATGCCGACATCGATGATCCTAACTTCGTGGGCTTCGACCAGATTCCTGGTCTCGCTTCACAGCGCCTGATGGCAGAAGGCTACGGCTTCGGCGCCGAAGGCGACTGGAAGACTGCCTGTCTGTATCGCACCCTCTGGGTGATCCAGCAGGGCATGCCTACCGGTTGTTCGTTCCTCGAGGACTACACCCTCAACTTCGCCGGCGACCGTTCATCCTGTCTGCAGAGCCACATGCTCGAGATTTGTCCGCTCATCGCTTCCGACAAGCCCAAACTCGAGGTTCACTTCCTGGGCATCGGTATCCGCAAGCAGCAGACCGCCCGTCTGGTGTTCACCTCGAAGACCGGCCGCGGTATCAAGGCTACGGTCGTTGACCTCGGCAACCGCTTCCGTCTCATTTCTCAGGAGGTGGAGTGCATCGAGCCGAAGCCCATGCCCAAACTGCCTGTTGCCTCTGCCCTGTGGGTTCCACAGCCCACGTTCGAGATTGGCGCCGGTGCATGGATCCTCGCTGGCGGAACGCACCACAGTGCTTTCTCCTACGACATCACGGAGGAATACTGGGAGGACTTCGCCGAGATGCTTGGCATCGAGTATGTCCGCATCAACAAAGATACCAATACCGCCGACTTCAAGCAGACCCTCCGCAACAACGAGGTCTATTTCATGCTGAATAAAGCATTGAAATAATTGATAATTGATAATTGATAATTATGAACGCAAAACAGACAATCGAAGCAGGTAAGGCCATTCTCGGTATCGAGTTTGGCTCTACCCGCATCAAGGCCGTCCTCATCGACGAGGACAATAAGCCCATTGCACAGGGCTCACACGAATGGGAGAACCAGTTGGTCGACGGTCTCTGGACCTACTCTATCGAAGCCATCTGGTACGGCCTGCAGGACTGCTATGCCGACCTGCGCAAGGACGTGCTGAAGCAGTACGACTGTGAGATCGAGGCATTGGCCGCCATTGGCTTCAGCGCCATGATGCACGGCTACATGGCTTTCAACGAGAAGCAGGAGATCCTCGTGCCCTTCCGCACCTGGCGTAACACCAATACCGGCAAGGCCGCCGCTGAACTCTCCAAACTCTTCAACTACAACATCCCCCTGCGTTGGAGCATCAGCCACCTCTATGAGTGCATCCTCGAGGACAACGACCACGTGAAGGACATCAAATACCTCACCACCCTTGCCGGTTATGTACATTGGCAGGTGACAGGCGAGTTCGTGCTTGGCGTAGGCGATGCATCAGGTATGATTCCTGTGGATCCCGCCACCAAGACCTACGACTCTGAGATGGTGAAGAAATTTGACAACTTAGTTGCACCGAAGGGCTACGCTTGGAAATTGCTCGACATTCTGCCTAAGAGCCTTAATGCTGGCGAGAATGCTGGTTTCCTGACGCCCGAGGGTGCTAAGAAACTCGATGTCTCTGGTCACCTGAAGCCAGGCTGTCCCGTCTGTCCTCCCGAGGGCGACGCAGGCACGGGTATGGTAGCCACCAATGCCGTCAAGCAGCGCACGGGTAATGTCAGCGCAGGCACCTCATCCTTCTCGATGATTGTACTCGAGAAGCCATTGAGCAAGCCTTACGAGATGATCGACATGGTGACCACACCTGACGGCAGTCTTGTGGCTATGGTACACTGCAACAACTGCACCAGCGACATTAACGCCTGGGTAGGACTCTTCAAGGAATATCAGCAACTGCTTGGTATCAAGGTAGATATGAACGAACTCTACGGCAAACTCTTCAATAAAGCCCTTGAGGGCGACACCGACTGCGGCGGTCTGATGGCTTACAACTATGTCAGCGGTGAGCCTGTCACGGGTCTTAGCGATGGCCGTCCCCTCTTCGTGCGTTCTGCCAACGACAAGTTCAACCTCGCCAACTTCATGCGTGCCCACCTTTATGGTGCCATTGGTGTGCTGAAGATCGGTAACGACATCCTCTTCAAGGAAGAGATGATCCGCGTCGACCGCATCACGGGTCACGGTGGTTACTTCAAGACACCCGGTGTCGGACAGCGCATGCTTGCCGCCGCTCTCAACAGCCCCATCTCTGTCATGGAGACCGCAGGTGAAGGTGGTGCCTGGGGTATCGCCCTGCTGGCAGGATATGTTGTGAACAATCCCGACAAACTAAGTTTGGCAGACTATCTCGAGAAAGTGGTATTCGCAGGCAACACGGGCGTGTCTATCGCCCCCACCGCCGAGGATGTCGCAGGCTTCGAGAAGTACATTGAGAACTACAAGCGCTGTCTGCCCATTGAGCAGGCTGCTGTCGACAACAAGTAATTGTGGACCGCTACGCGCTATTCTTTGATATCGACGGCACGCTCGTTAGTTTTAAGACCCACGAGATCCCTGCGTCAACGATACTCGCGTTGACGCAGGCTAAAGCCAACGGACATCGTGTGTTTATTGCTACGGGCAGGCCGCCGATAATCATTACCAACCTCGGTGCCATCGAGCACCTCATCGACGGCTACGTCACCACCAATGGTGCCCTATGTCTTGTGGGCGCCAAGACAGTAGCCTGTCACGCCATCCCCGCCCCTTCTGCACAACTGATCACCGACGATGCCATTGCCAAGGGTTACGGCCTGATTGTCATCGGCGAGCGCGATGTGGCTGTATTCGACCCTAAGGGCGATGTCGACCGCATCTTCAGTCAGGAGTTGGCCGTCAAAAACCTTCATTTAGCCAAGCCCCTCGAAGCGGTGCTCCATCAGCGCATCCTTCAGATCACGGCCTTTTTCAACGCCGACTATGAAACCACACTCATGACACGTATCCCCGACTGCACCTCCGGTCGCTGGCATCCGGAATTTACCGACATCACCGCCCGCGAGGCCGACAAGGGTCAGGGTCTGCTCACCATGGCCGCCTACACAGGTCTCGATCCCGCCTTCACCATTGCTTTCGGCGACGGTGGCAACGACACCACGATGATCCGCACCGCCGGCATCGGCATTGCTATGGGCAACGCCATCGACGCCCTCAAACAGGAGGCCGACTTCGTCACCACCTCCGTCGACGACGATGGCATCCGCACCGCCCTCCAGCACTTCGGAATCATTTAGAAAGAATAAGCAGATAGAATAAAAGTCGGATTAGGGCGACCGCTCGCACATATCAGGGCGGGCTTCCCTGTTACTCCGAGTCTTTTCCCCTTTAAACTTGGGGGCAGAACAATTAGTGCCGATGGAAAATATGTTGGAACAACACTTAAACGAAATAGTCTGAACGGCTCATTCAAATATCTTGGATGACTGATTCAGACTATCTCTATACCTATATGGGGACTATCTGAATGACTGATTCAGATTATTCGAATAACATACGGAGACTATCTGAATAAAGTATAGTTAATAATTCAGTGACGTTTTTACTTCAACTTTTCAATGATTCTTTGCAGTTCGTTCTCGAAGTCGTGATAGCCGCTGATACTGAGGCGATCGCTGACGCGGCGGCAGTCGGGAGTGATGGTCTCGTAATGGGGAATGCCGTTGAACTGGAAGAGGTCGCGCAGTCGGTCGAAGTCGGCATTGGTGAGGCAGATGGTCTCTTCGTTGGCCAGCCATTCGCTGACGTATTTATGATAGTCGTCACTGCCCTCGGCGGTTCGCTCTCCGGCAATGAAAATGAGTTTCACATCGTCGCGTTTGGCAATCTTGGCACGCAGGTCCTTACTCTCCTGAATGGCACCGCGACAGGGGCCGCAACTCATGCCCCAGAAATCGATGACGAGGAAACGGCCGGGGTATTTGGCGACAAGCGAGCGGATAAGATCAGCCGCAGGAACGTCGGGTAGCGGCGTGGCGAGGTCTTTCTGTGACAATCTGCGGTCGCGGAATTGCTCGGCTTTCTCGCGGATATAGGGGTTCTTAAAGGCGTTGAGGTAGAGCGGGAACATCTGGTCAAGCAAATCACCATTCTCTTGCCAGATGTCGAACAGAAATTCAAGATCCTTATAGACACACAATTGTGCCATCAGGTTGTCCTTGTCAGTACCCATGAACTTACGCAGGACTGCGAAGCCATTAGCGAGTTTCTTGGAATAATTCTCAAAGGTTATTTCCATAGCGCCTTTCTCGTTGAGAAGACCCTCGTTTTGGCCTTCAGTGACGGGTCCGGCGTACTGGACTCGATTTTGCAGGAAATAGAAACTGCTGCTGGCGAAGAGCAGCGGATTGTCATAGTTGATGCGACGCATGGGGGCATAGGTCTCGTAGTCATGGTATTTCTTCCACTCTACGCTGTCGAGAATCTCGACGTACCAAACGCTGTCACGCTGCTCATGTTTCACCAAGCCGTCTGCAATTCTCTCAATACAGCCTATGTAATCCATTCCAAAGTTTGCCTGAATGTCGGCCAGTGCCAGTTGCACCTCCATCGGCGTGTAGTCCTCGCTGCGGCTCACCTTCTGCAGTTTGGCCATCGCCCGTTTCCAGACTTCATCAGCCACTTCGTTTGCCTCGTCAAACGTGCCCTCGAACTTCCACAACGGACGCATCACGTCCTCCAGTTTGCGCGACGTACGAAGCAACCGCTCCACATCGCGGCTGCTGCCATTGTTATAGATGCATTCGTAGCGGCCGAACGTACCCTTGCGTACGGTAATATCAATGGTTTCTCCAGGTCGGGCGAAGAAGGGAATGCTATAGAAGCGCACCTTGGAACCTTCGGCAGAGAAAGACTTGCGGACGGGATAACTGGCCAGGAATTTCTTACAGAACGTGCCGTCGTCGGCGATGTCGAGCACCAGCACCGTGCTGCTCTTCTCAAAAACGTCCTCGTAGTAGCACACCATCGACGAGAAACCGAACCGCTCGGCATCGTAGTCCTCGATGCGGCCTTTGATAGTGATGGTATCGGTCTTGAACCAGTCGCTAGGCACCGTCCAAGGGTTCGCCTCGGCAATTTCCGCCATCGTCGGCGCGTTCATGATTTGTATTCTGTCGTAGACGTAAGATACGCCATTCTTTACAAGGATTAATGCGAGTAATGCGACGATTGCCAGCAAGGCGGTGATGATAGTTTTCTTATTCATGTTCGTTTTTGTGATTATTTGTTCTTAGAACGGGTTTCTTTCCAGCGCGGGTAGTAGCGATCCATCAGCGCATGGAAACGGGCATTGTGGCTGGGTTCGAGCAGATGGCACAGTTCATGCACCACCACATGCTCCACAGACGAATCGGGCAACAGCAACAGATAGGTGGAGAAACAGATGGTCTTGGTCTTGACGTTGCATACGCCCCAGCGCGAGATCATCGGCCTGTAACGGATGGCAGACGGACGGACGTTCATGGTCTCAGAATAACGCGCCACCATCGGTTCCACGAGGGCCTTCAAGCGACGCAGGGCATCGTCGACCTGCGCTGGTGTCTGTAAGGGCAACTGGTTGTAGAAATCGGCACGACGTTTCTGTCGGGCAGCGACCCGCTCCCTGGCCTTGGCTATCCACTCACGGTATTCTTCAACGAACCGCACCACTTCAGATTTGGGCAAGCCGATGGGGGCCGACACGTGCACATCGCCGTTTTTCACGATGCGCATCGACAGCCTGCGTGTCCGTCTGTATGTCACTTCAATGGCCATTGAAAATGATGTTGCTCTTATACCTTTTCTACTTTAACGGGATATTTTGAGAATTATTATCAAAGAAATTTGTCGGGCTCGGATTTTTTTCGTATCTTTGTAGCCCATATGAACCGAAACTATTTAGCCCTATGCCTGCTGGCAGGACTCAGTCTGGCCGCGATGGCACAAACATCGAGAAACGAACTCCGCGCTCATTTAGCGTTGGCCAGTGGTAATTACTGCGATTACCCTGAGCCGACAGGTGGGGTGACCCCCGCCCCTGATGGCTACGAGCCCTTCTACGTCAGCCACTACGGACGCCACGGTGCCCGTTATATGACAGGCGACAAGCAATACAAGTATGCCATCGCCAAGATGGATACGGCCCGCAGCCTGGGGCTGTTGTCACCCTATGGCGAGGATGTGCTACGCCGTCTGCGCCTTGCAGAAGCCGATGCCTGGCACCGTGAGGGCGACCTGACCCCACTCGGAGGCCGCCAGCACAGGGGCATTGCCCACCGTCTGTGCAAAAACTATCCATCACTCATGCAACAGCCCATCCAGGTACGCGCCAATTCGTCGACCGTACGCCGCTGTATGCTGAGTATGGCCAACTTCTGTCAGGAACTGGCCATCATGAATCCCAGACTCGACATCTCAATGGATGCCAGCGAGCACGATATGTACTATATCATTGCCAACGACAGCATCGAGATACCGAAGTCTGCACGCGACGGCGACCTCTACGAGAAACTCGACTCCTTCCGCCATGTGATGCTCAACGGGCGCTCACAGTTTGCACGGATCTTCACCGATACGGCACGTGTAGCGACTTTTATCGACCATTACAAGTTTGCCGACGCGCTTTGGAACATCCGTGCCGATATGGACTGTCTGCCTGAACTCGGACTCTCGTTTAACGACCTGTTTACCGACGATGAGTTTATCGACGGCTTCCGAGCCTATAACGCCAGTTGGTGCCTGTGGGAGGGACTCATGCCCGGTTCACGGCCCAACTACTATGCCCACTATCCGCTGCTCACGAATTTCCTCAACGAGGCCGACATTGCCATCCGTTCGGGCAAGCGCAGTGTGCGCCTGCGCTTCGGTCACGACAGCACGGTATTGCCCTTTGCCTTTATCCTCGGCGTGAAAGAGGCCATACACGGCACCGACGACATGGCCAATCTGCATAATCACTTCGCCCTGTTCAGGCTGATTCCGATGGCGGGTAACATCCAACTCATCTTTTTCCGAAAGCAGGGTTCGGATGACATCCTCGTGAAATTCCTGATGAACGAAAACGAGACCTCCATCCCCATCGATACCGACCTCTACCCCTTCTATCATTGGAGCGACGTGTCGCGCTATTACCGCAAGATGCTGAAGGATGCCAACATCACGTATAAAACCGTGATCGAGAAAGAAGACGATGACGATTAGTCATACCTATCTTATATAAAAGAGATTCTAAGAATAATAATCATATAATTTATTAAAGCAATATTATCAACATGAAAAGACTATTTGTTTGTGCAACCATCGCACTGGCCTTTGCCACAGGGGCAACGGCCGCAGAGAATGTGAAGGCTACGCTACATGCCGACAAGGCGGGAGCCAAGATTAACAAGGAGATTTACGGTCAGTTCTCAGAGCATCTGGGCAGTTGTATCTATGGCGGCCTCTGGGTGGGCGAGAACTCGAAGATACCCAATATCAACGGCTACCGCAAGGATGTGTTCGAGGCCCTCAAGGCCCTGAAGATTCCCGTGATGAGATGGCCGGGTGGCTGCTTCGCCGACGACTACCACTGGATGGACGGTATCGGTCCGAAGGAGAAGCGCCCTTCACTGCGCAACAACAACTGGGGCGGCACCATCGAGGACAACTCGTTTGGTACGCACGAGTTCCTGAACCTCTGCGAGATGCTGGGTTGTGAGCCTTACATCAGCGGCAACGTGGGAAGCGGTACCGTGAAGGAGATGGCCCAGTGGGTGGAATACATGACCAGCGACGGTGATACACCGATGGCACGTCTGCGCCGTCAGAACGGCCGCGACAAGGCCTGGCACGTGAAATACTTCGGCATCGGCAACGAGGCCTGGGGCTGTGGCGGTAACATGACACCCGAGTATTATTCTGACGAGTTCCGTAAGTTCAATACCTACCTGCGCGACTATACCGGCAACAAACTCTACCGTATCGGTAGCGGTGCCAGCGACTATGACTATAACTGGACGGAGGTGCTGATGGACAAGATCGGCGACCGTATGCAGGGCGTGAGCCTGCACTACTACACCTGTTCGGGCTGGGACGGTCCGAAGGGTTCGGCCACAAAGTTCACCACCGACCAGTATTACTGGGCACTGGGCAAATGTCTGGAGATTGAGGAGGTGATCAAGAAGCACAAGGCCATCATGGACCAGAAAGACCCGAAGAACAAGGTGGGCCTGCTCGTGGATGAATGGGGCACTTGGTGGGACGAGGAGCCGGGAACCATCAGCGGACACCTGTTCCAGCAGAACGCCCTGCGCGATGCCTTCGTGGCCTCACTGAGCCTGAACGTGTTCCATAAGTATACCGACCGCGTGAAGATGGCCAACATCGCACAGGTGGTGAACGTGCTGCAGTCGATGATCCTCACCGATCAGGAGGGTACGGGTCACATGGTGCTGACACCGACCTACCACGTGTTTGAGATGTATACCCCGTTCCAGGAGGCTACCTACCTGCCCGTCGATCTGGAGAGCGAGACGATGGCCGTGAGCAAGGCCTACTTCAAGGAGAAGGAAGGCGCCAAAGATGCCGGCTACCGTCCCTGTCCCATGCTGTCGGCCTCAGCCGCAAAGACCACCGATGGTTCAATCATACTGGCCATCACGAACGTGAGCCTCGACAAGGACCAGACCATCGACTTTGCCATCGACGGCTACAACGCCAAGACCGTCAGCGGCCGTATCCTCACTTCGAAGAACGTGGCCGACTACAACGATTTCAAGAATCCAAGCGTGGTGGCTCCCAAGGAGTACAAGGAGGCAACGCTGAAAAAAGGCGGGCTGACCGTGAAGGTGCCCGCCAAGTCGATTGTGGTGCTCAATATCAAATAATTGCGCTATTTCTTCTCAGGTGTGTGTGACTTGCAACGGTCCAGATAGAACTGGCGGAAGTCAGACCACTTATAATAAGGATAGGCATCGGTAGGCACAGGAAGACTGGCCTCAGAACCATTCAAAAGGCATTTGACGAGAATCTCGTCGGATGCCTTTTTTCCGCGGTAGAAAATCAGTTGGATATTCGAGGCCTTACCGGTCTCCCAACTCTGGTAGACATTCTTCACCTCATAGGGATCTTCGGGGTCCTTGTCGGCACCGTTGATGCCCATGAGCACCGTCAAAGGACCAAGACAGGTATCGTGACCGAAGCGCAGATCGGCAATGCGGTCGCTGCTGCCGTCGATGACGGCATCGGCCTTCTTGATGATATCCTCAACAATGGGGATCATGTCGTATTGCGGGCCAAACACCCAGGTATAGGAACCCAGATTGGTAGACTCCCAACGGTCGGCCATCTCCTGATCCGTGATAATGCTGCCCATCATGCCGTCGTGGCCGATGCTGGGGAGCGAGGTATAGAGATTGATGAGGTTGCTGGCGATATGATGCTTGCTGCCGGAAACGCCCTCGGTGGTGACGAAGACACGCGAGAGGATCTTCTCCCAGAGATTGTCATCATAGTGGAACTTGTCACGATGCTCCTCGAAACGCGGCTTGGCTTTCTCAAACTGACGGCGCAGGGGATTCTGGCGGTCGGTAGGCACAACACCATCGAGTGTGAAGCGTGAAGACTGCTCGCGAATCTCGATCTTCGGGTTGCACTGCACCAGTTCCTGACAGAAGCCCGACATGCTGAGCACGCAACGACCGGTGAGCGAGGAGATGGCCAACACGTTGCCCCCCTTCTTAAACACCTCGGGGAAGTTGTTGTACATGGTCCGTGCGATGCGCTGATGCTGCTCCCAACCGAGTTGGGTCAGTTCGCTCACACCCGTCTGGAGTTCTTTCTTCGCTGCCATGAACTTCGTGTAGAACTGCTCACCCTCGGGTGTCAGCAACTGCTTGCCGTGAGCCTTTGTCAGCGTACTGTCAAGTTCGCGATAGAGGTTCTCGTTCCAATAGTAGCGTGAACCGTGACGGCCATAATGGCTGATATAGAAAGGTGTATAACCTTTGGGGGCCTTCGTCAGCGGCTGTGTGTCAAACGAATACGGATAGTCAGTGCCGTAAGACCTTCTGGGATCGGCCTTGAGTTGTTCGAGTGCGTTCACACTCTGGGCTGAGGCCGTGATGGCCAGAACCGCAAGAAAGACAAATGTCAGTAATTTCTTCATAAGTAACTATTTGGTTTATTTAAGTATAATTCCACCCATGGGCTGGATCGTGACTTTCGCCTGACCCTTCTTATCAAACTTCAACTGGCGCAACTGGGGTTCTTTCGTCTTCGCATCATCCACGTAATAGTCGACGGTCTTACCAGCCCATTCCTTCATGGTGAGCGTTAGCGTCTTGGGCTGCGGCTCGGCATTCAGACCAGCCACATACCACGTATCGCCGTGCTTGCGTGCTAGCACCACAAATTTGCCAGGATAGCCGTCGAGGAAGCGTGTACGGCTCCAGGTGGTGGGCACCTGCTTCAGGAAGTCGAGTTCGAACTGCGGCAACTCGGTGAGGTTGTTAGGCTGGATGGCGATGCACTGGATGGGCGTCTGATTGGTAATGGCTGCAGCCATCTCGAAGATGTCGGTTGTATAACGCTTGTGACGGCTCTTGTTGTCGCGCGAGAGGTACTTGTTCATAATCGTACCACCCCAATCCATCGTGCCCACAGCATTACGGATAAACGGGTGCAGGCAGAGTTCGAAGGCCTCGCTCTTGGCATGTCCCTCGCTGAAGAAGACGTTCTCAGAAGCAAGCACGGCCTCAGAAGCCACGTAGTTGGGATACATCATCTCCCAGCCGCGCGGAATAGTGCAGCCGTGGAAGATGACCTGCAGACCATAGCGGTTGGCATCGAAGAGGATATCCTCGTAGAGTTGCATGGTGCATTGCTTGTCGCCACCGAAGAAGTCGACCTTGATACCCTTCACGCCGATCTTCTGCAACCACGCCATCTCCTTATCACGGGCGATGGCCGTCGACATACAGTCGCGTGGCGTCTGAGGGGCATCGTTCTCATAGCCGTTGGAGTTGTACCACAGCATCAGGCTCACCCCTTTCGACTGGGCATATTTCGAGAGTTCCTCAATCTTGTCGCGGCCGATGCGCTGATCCCACCAGTTATCGACGAGACAGTACTCATAACCCATCTCGGCAGCGAGGTCGACGAACTTCACCTGATCATTGTAGTTGATGCTCTCGTCCTGCCAGATGAGCCACGACCAGGTATAACGGCCTGGCTTGTAATCGGTGGAAGCCTGGTATTTCGACGACACGATCTCGTAAGGGATGGTGGTCTCGACAATCGGTTTCAGCGAAGCGCCAACGGTGATCGTACGCCAAGGCGTGCTGTAGGGCAAGGGGATGCCGGCCTCAGCAGAACCAAGACCATTGTTCTCGCCAGGTTGCGGGAAGGCGATGGTGTAACCGGTCTCGGGGGCGTAGTCACTCAGGTGGGAACCCACATAACTGCCATCGACACCCGTCTCACTGACCAGTACCCAGGCATTGGGAGAAGCGCCTTCCTTCAAGGCCTTTGCAGTAGTTTCTACCGGAATGCGGAACAGACAGGGGAAGGTATAGCCCACACCATAACGTGAATGGTTGGTCATCGGCGCGTCGGCCTTATAGTCCTCCTCGTAACTGGGTTTGGTACGCTCCCACCCTGTCATCGGGCCTATCTGCGGACAGAGGAACGTCGAGGTGCCCTCAGGGAAACGGAACGAACTGACCTCACGACGGATGACACCACATTTTGGATTCTCGCCCGGACGGGGAATCTCATAACGGAAAGCGATATTATTGTTCGTCAACCGGAACACGACCGTCATCTCCTGCCCCTTGGCATTCTTGAACACGATGTTATAGGTATGGTCACTCAGACTGGCACTCGCATGCTTGAAGACTTTTCTTTTCCAGTAAATCGTCCTGTCGACGAGTTTAGAAGGCGTTAAGCCTAACGTGTCCTTCTGCGGTATTTCCTTGAACGTCAGGCCCTGGGTGAAATCACCGAAGTTGGCTTCGAAACCTAAGCGCGAGGGCAGCAGCATCTCTGCACCATCGTAGTAGACAGCATAGGTAGCCAGACCGCCTTTGGTTTCAACCATCACTTCGAGCCGACTATTTGGCGAACTCAGAAAAACCTTCTGCGCCATCGCTACAGCGCTGGTCAGCAGGAACATGAACAATAGTTTCTTTCTCATTTTAATGAATGTTTAGGGTTTTGTGTGCAAAGATAGTGATTTTTTGGAAGAAACAGGCAATTGTTTCGAAAAAAATGCGTATCTTTGCACGCAAATTTCAATTGGTATAATTATTATTCATTATGAACGACAACAAAGTTATGAACATGGCAGCGGATAACATCCGTATCCTTGCTGCGTCAATGGTTGAAAAGGCTAAGTCGGGACACCCCGGCGGTGCTATGGGTGGTGCAGACTTCATCAACACCCTGTACAGTGAGTTCTTAGTGTATGACCCCGAGAATCCCACCTGGGAGGGTCGCGACCGTTTCTTCCTCGATCCCGGTCATATGGCTCCGATGCTCTACAGCCAACTCTGCCTCATCGGCAAGTACACCTTAGAGGATCTGAAGAACCTGCGTCAGTGGGGTTCAGTGACACCCGGTCACCCCGAGCGTGAGATTGAGCGTGGTATTGAGAACACATCCGGTCCTCTGGGTCAGGGTCACTGTTTCGCCGTTGGTGCTGCCATCGCCGCCAAATTCCTGAAGGCTCGTCTGGGCAACGTGATGAACCAGACTATCTACGCCTACATCTCTGATGGTGGCGTGCAGGAGGAGATTTCACAGGGTGCTGGTCGTATCGCCGGTAATCTGGGTCTGGACAACCTGATCATGTTCTACGATGCCAACGACATCCAGTTGTCAACTAAGACAGAGGTGGTGACCTGTGAGGACACCGCCAAGAAGTATGAGGCTTGGGGCTGGTACGTTCAGAAGATCGACGGTAACAATGTAGACCAGATCCGTGAGGCCATCAAGAAGGCTCAGGCTGAGAAGGAGCGTCCTTCACTGATCATCGGTCACTGTGTGATGGGTAAGGGTGCCCGTAAGGCCGACGGTTCTTCTTACGAGAGCAACTGCGCTACCCACGGTGCACCACTCGGTGGCGACGCCTATATCAACACGATGAAGAACCTGGGTGCTGATCCTGAGAATCCGTTCCAGATCTTCCCCGAGGTACAGGCTCTCTACGCCAAGCGTGCTGAGGAACTGAAGAAGATTGTGGCTGAGTGCTATGCCGAGAAGGCTGAGTGGGCCAAGGGTCATCCCGTACAGGCCAAGCAGATGGAAGAGTGGTTCAGCGGCAAGGCTCCCGTCATCGACTGGAGTAAGGTTGAGCAGAAGGCTGGCTCGGCTACCCGTAGTGCCAGTGCTGCCGTTCTCGGTCAGTTGGCCGAGCAGGTGCCCAACATGATCTGCGCTTCTGCCGACCTGTCTAACTCAGATAATACCAACGGCTTCCTGAAGAAGACCAAGGATCTCGTGAAGGGAGACTTCAGCGGTGCCTTCTTCGAGGCTGGTGTGGCCGAACTCACCATGGCATGCTGCTGTATCGGTATGGCTCTGCACGGTGGTGTAATCCCCGCCTGCGGTACCTTCTTCGTATTCTCCGACTATATGAAACCTGCTGTCCGTATGGCAGCCCTGATGGAACTGCCCGTGAAGTTCATCTGGACGCACGATGCTTTCCGTGTGGGTGAGGATGGTCCTACCCACGAGCCTGTTGAGCAGGAGGCACAGATCCGTCTGATGGAGAAACTGAAGAACCATCACGGCAAGAACTCCGTACTCGTGGTTCGTCCTGCCGACGCTGAGGAGACAACCGTTTGCTGGCGTATGGCTATGGAGAATGTCGACACCCCGACCGCACTCAT